>Ga0209542_10001712_pt1 | contig 51073 bp, 69 predicted proteins | sample RifCSPhighO2_01_FD_184028 | JGI IMG/M metagenome (GOLD analysis project Ga0209542, IMG submission 184028) | Soil microbial communities from Rifle, Colorado - Rifle CSP2_plank highO2_0.1 (SPAdes) (version 2) | ecosystem: Environmental > Terrestrial > Deep subsurface > Rock core/Sediment ...
TTACAGATCCATGAGGTTTAATATAGTTGCTGTCTAAATAATCCTTAACATTATGGAATGTTCTTCCAAATACATCTTTATAAGCAAAATCAATGAGTAGATCATAGTTAAAATTTATTATGGCGAAATTAGCTTCAGGCTCGTTGTCGTAAAGTTTAGTAAAAAATGTTCGATAATTATTGTCATCCCGACAGTTACTAATATTTTGATATACTACTTCAGAAACTCTAAGTAGAGTTATCCAGATATAAAAAGCAATTTTAGCCAGCTTTCTTAGTGATGCGTCTTTATGTCTACTATCCTTTTCCAAAAATGCACTTTCCCATTTCTTTGTTAACCATTCTTCAAGAGTCGTGAATTTTTCGATCTCTCTTTTATATATTTCAATGTCATTATGCGATAGTCCTACTTGATGAGCATAGCTTAATATGTACGCATTAAAAAAAATATCCTTAGTTAGTGGAGGTTTTTGTTCTGTGCCCAAACTAGTAGTATGAGCATTCGCTGATGCGCCAGCACCGAACACAAAAATTTTCATAACCCTATTATACTTACAGCATTGATAAATATGACCAAATATGGTTTTGGTTTTTTCTCTTCCAATAAGAAGACTGGTCGACTAACATGGAGCAGAGTCAAAATTAGAATTTTTGACCAGGGGTACATTTTTGACTTCTAATGCACGGGTGAGTAATGCCTATCATTTTTTTACTCAATTTGTGCGTAGACTCTTTACCTACCCCTTGAAAAAACTATTAGTAAACACATATATAAGGATATAAAAATCACGCTTAGGATAAACTCTAAATATTTGTTTATGATTATCGCAACAGTCTAAAATCCAATAACCATAAAAGATAAGCACCTTGTGGTAATTATGAGTAACGATAATTAACAATAACTGTCGCAGCGATACTGTTATGATGAACTTGTTACTGTACTTATACAATAATCTCTAGTCCGCCATTATAAGACTTTCTATACTGACTCATATTCATATCAAAATTTAAGTTACCTGAAAAATCTGCTTCTTTATGATTTTGAATATCTAATCTCCCCTGATGAGTTAAATTTCCAGCAGGTATATAAGCACTAAGATTAATAAATAAAGTATTTGGCGGTTCTACATTGATTTCATGCAGACCAAACGCAAGTAAAACATCATAATATTGAGCTTCTTGAAACATTTTTGATTGTTCTTTATTAGTTCCGTTTAGATTTGTAGTTGGATCAATAGGGATAGCTTGATTGTCTTTTAAAACTTCTAGGAACATGTGAGCTCCAACTTTTTCTCCAACAGGAACTTCTTTGAACAATGACTGGCTATTATCTGATCTCACTATGTTGACGGGTGTTTTATCTCCGTCCGCATGATTGATTACAACTTGTAGACCTGCCTCTTGAGCAAGTAATGAATATAGAGCTGTAAAATGACCGCATATTCCGTAACCGTGTTTAATGGCTTCAGCTAATGTTGCCTTATAATGGGATTTTGAGGTGACATTCTGATCAAGCCAGTTAAATTCATCTGTATTACTTTCCTTTAATTCTTCTTTTATAGCTTTTCCGAAATATTTTATTGTTGATTTTGTTAGATCCATTAGACTTTTAAGTTGTACATCAAGAAGTAAATCCTTTAGTTCTTTTGCCTTTAACATTAATTCTTCTAACTGTTTGCTTTCTCCAATAACAACACTCCCATCAATTTTCGTTTGAGCTGTAATCCTGTCGATTGGAATTTTTCTAAGCTGAAGTGGAATAGCAAGTGCACCTTTTTTAGCGGCAAGGTTTAGATTAGAAATATCAAAATGATATCTCCCAGCCCCAGTAGCAGAATATTCTATATTGGGTGTATTGCCTGTTGCGTTTTCTTCGCCGCCAATCATACAGGAAATTATACTTGATTAATTTAACCTATTTAAAAACTGGAATCTGGAGGAAATTGTGCGTATAATAGGTTCTGAGATCGTTCATGGTCTGCAGCTAATATTTGGTTTTTTTAAAGTAAAAAACTACCTCTCCAGTTCTATTCTTTATTAACAGGAAGATTCGGGTATGTCTATTGAAATTTGGGTAAATCCGAGAGCGGATAAAAATGCCGTTAGTTGCTTTCTGGCATTATCGGAGGCTTGTTTTAAGATGTCTCCCTGACAGGCTGCTTCTTTGATTGAATTTTGGGCTGCCTCCCGGGTTTTGGATTCTAAATTAATATCTCCGGGATTCAAAATCCCCCTGGTTCTGTCATACACCCTGGTTTGTGTATTATCCAAAGTGGCAACTAAGATTTGTGCTTTCGGTAAAGTCAAGCGGATACTTTTGTTTTTTACTTCGATATCTTTTTCCGAAATTTGGGACAGATCAAATCCGGCGATTACCTGTCCGTGAGCAATAAGTAATATTTTATCTCCGAAAAGAAATTGCTGAAAAACATTCCCACTGGTTCCCGCATCTATTATTTTTTCAATTGTAAATGAGGCAGTCTCAAATCTTTGTAAATTCCTGATTTCTTTAATTACCGCAACACGGCTCGTATTAATATTTGTACCGGTTGGATTTTTAAATACAAAAAACCAGCCGATCAGCAAGACTATAAAAAACAGGGAGGCGGATATCAGAAAAAAGGTTATTTTCTTCAAATCCATTGTGACATAATTTTAACATAAACTCTTATTAACCCTTAGCACTCTTTCAGACAATATTCCCATAGCTCTAAACTACTTTAGCCTGATTGTATGAATAAAACTTTTGCTATACTTCCTTTATGTGTAATGATAATGTCAGGAAAGGCTATAACAAAGTAGCTGAAAATTATCTGAAAGGGAGAGATCAATTTAAGAACGATAAATATTTAGAAAGATTAATTAAACTTCTTCCGAAAGGATCCCTAATCTTGGATATTGGTTGTGGTGCAGGAATTCCAATTGATTCATTTCTTGTTGATAAGGGTTTTAAAGTAAAAGGCATAGATATTTCCGAAAAACAAATAGAACTTGCTAGGAAAAATGTTCCTCAAGCAGACTTTGTATTAAAAGATATGTCTTTGTTAAAAGATAACGAATATAAGGTTGATGTTGTAATTTCTTTTTATGCAATCTTTCATACTCCAAGAGAAAAACACCTGGATTTACTTAAAAAATTCAAATCATTCTTGAAGGATGACGGACTTTTGTTAGTGACGATGGGTTCAAGTGATTGGGTTGGCACTGAAAAAGATTTTTTTGGTGGAGAAATGTCTTGGAGTCATTATGATGCAAATTCGAATAAAGAATTAATTAAAAAAGCAGGATTTAAAATAATTTTTGAGGAAATAGACACTTCGGGGAACGAAAAGCATTTAGTTGTTTTGGCTAAAAAATAACTTCCGAACTTGGTCCTTATGAGTAAATTTCGAAAATTAGAAAAATCAACTATACAGAAAATAAATCAACTACAGGATTTTCATGTATTTACAGGTTTTAGTTATGATAGATATGAAAAAATGGTTAAGGCGGGTTATGAAAAAGGATCTGTTTATAATACTCGCACAGACACGTCGGTAAAAGAAATAGAACTCTCAAAGATACTATTTACTTATCTTGATAGAGAATTACCTAAGATTGTTATATATCAGCTCGTTTCTTATTTAGATGATTTTTTTATTGAATTTCTGGGGTTACTTATGCTTAAACAAACCATAAATATTGAAAATAATTTCAAAGATTTTCGGAGCAAAATGAATATTGCCAATATCACTCCTATTGATGAAAGCAGTCTTATTGAACTCAGAGAGTCTCGGCACATAATCGCTCATAGATCAGGCATTGCAGATATAAGCTATATTAAAAATGCTGGATCTGCTGCAAGGGCATCTTTAAATAATTTGTTAACTTTTGATAGACCATACGTATATGATTCAGCAGATTTCCTTAAAAGAATAATTCATAGCTTAACTAAAGCAGCGATTGATGCAAGATATTCTTAAAAGAATTAATATTGCATTATTTTTATAAAAAATTCCTACATGGTTACTCAGTGCGATAAAATTGCATAAAAAATAAAATTAGACTTTCTCAACAATCTATTACACCCGAAAGGTGTAAATTAACTCCTTTCCTGAACTTTGTTACAATATTTTCATGCAAAAGTTCCAAGTTATGAGAATGGGTAAAATGAATAAAAAAGTAATTTTCTTACTTGCGGGTTGGCAAAACAAACTTTGGATGTTCCGGTTATTCTCAAAATTCCTCGTATTAAATGGTTATCACTGTATTACTTATGCTTATGATGATGATGTTTTGTCTCCGAATACTGAAAAAACTATAAAACATTTTAATGAAGTAAAAGAAGATATTTTAAACAAGATTAAGGAACTGAAAAAGGCGGGTTATAAGTCATTTTCCATTATTGGAATAAGTTTAGGTTCTGTAATTTCATTGATGGTGGCTAATAAATCACCCGAAATATCCAAGATTATTCTTAATACCACAAGCATTGATCTGTCTGAGACTGTTTGGAGATGGGATAAGGTAAACCCATCATTTAAAGAAGGTTTAACCCAACAAGACTTAACACTTTCGAGATTAAAAGAAATATGGCGAGATATTACTCCTGCTAATAATATCAGTAATCTAAAAGATAAGAAAATTTTAGTTTATTTATCAGAGAAGGATGAAGTGATTCCTTTTAGTCTTGGCAAAAGACTTATTAAAAAATTCGGTGAAAAGAATTATAGTTATACTTTAGTCACAAATAGCAAACTTAATCATTTATTTACCGGCATATATAACATGCTAAATTTTAGAAGTTATTTAAATTTTCTTAAAGCTTAATTAAAGTATTCTTACACAAGTCTTACAAATCTATATTAAAATAATTTAATGCAAAAATTACATTTTTCTATTCAAATAAATACTCCTAAAGAAAAAGTATGGCACATGATGCTTGATGACAAACCATATCGTGAATGGACAACTGCATTTAGTCCTGGTTCATATTATAAAGGCGATTGGAAAAAAGGATCAAAAATTCTTTTCTTAGGACCTGATCCAAAAACCGGAGAAGAATCCGGTATGGTAAGTAGAATAGCGGAAAACAAACCTTATGAATACATATCGATAGAACATCTAGGTCTTTTTCAGAATGGAGTTGAGGATATAACCAGTGAAGAAGCAAAAAAGTGGGCACCTGCTTTTGAAAATTATACATTTAAGGATAAAGACCTTTCGGCAGGCTCAGGGCAAGCGGTTACAGAGGTATTGGTGGACATGGATTCAACAGATGAGATGGCAGAAGAGTTTAAAAAAATGTGGCCAGAAGCGCTTAAAAAATTAAAAAAAATTGCAGAACGAAAATGACAAATCCTATAACTGTACAAATTGTTGTAAATGCACCACTTACAAAAGTTCTAGTTTTGACTTGCGTCTACGTCCCCCAGTAAACTTTATCTCATACTGAATTGATAATTTAGTAATTATTTGACAACGATGCAAATATCTTGAGATACTTATTTCATGCGATTGCCAAAAGAGTTAATAGTAGTAACGCCATTTTCAAAATTTGTTGGACTGTTCCTTTTTATAATGCTACCGATATTAGCTTTTGTTCTTGGGATGCATTTTCAGTCAATTTTAGTTCAGTGTACTCAAGATTATACTTCAGATATTCCTTTAGTGTATGAAACAGAAGAAAACCTAATTCTTAATAGACAAACTCTCGACGGAAAATTTACTGAGGTTGCCTCACAGATACCCAGTTTTGGAGGAATGTACTATGATGAAAATGGACAATTGACTTTTTGTTTAAAGGAAGTTCAGAATGAAGAAGTAGAATATGTCAAGCAACAAGTCAAGGCTGCCTTTGCAGATGACCCACGACTCTCCGAAGTAGGCGATGTTAATGTTGTTCCATGCAAATATAACTTTATGGAACTAAACGAATGGTATTCCCGGATGAATAATATACTCAGTATTCCGGGAGTTGTAATGACAGACATAGATGAAGTGAAGAACAGACTTCGTATTGGTATAGAAAACCAAGAAATAAAAGATGAAGTAGAAGATAAATTAATCGAAATGGGGATTCCTCTTGAAGTAGTTATAATCGAAGTAACCGGACCAATCAAATACTGATAAACTAATTTGCAAATGCAGAATTATCAAAGAGTTTACTAAAATAACTTGTATGAGAAAAATTAATGTTTTGACTTTTATTAGTCTTGACGGGGTAATGCAGGCGCCCGGTGGGCCTAAGGAAGATCTCAGCGGTGGTTTTAAGTATGGCGGATGGACAGTGCCTTACTTTGATGAATCGTCAGGCAAGGAAATGGGAAAACAAATGAGAACACCTTTTGCCTTGCTTTTAGGTAGAAAAACTTTTGATATATTTGCAGGTTACTGGCCTAAACACTCCAAAGATTGGTCGGGAATTAATGAGATGACAAAGTATATAGTCTCGAAAAAATTAAAAAAACATAAATGGGAAAATTCGGTTTTTATAAATAAAAATGTGGTTGAAGAAATTAAAAAGCTTAAAAAACAATCAGGTCCTAATATGCAAGTGTACGGTAGCAGTATTCTTATTCAAACTTTATTGAAGAATGATCTTATTGATGAATTATGGCTCAAAACTTTTCCGGTAATTTTGGGTAAAGGAAAACGCTTGTTTGATAAGGGTACTATACCTACAGCCTTTAAATTAATAAAATCTAAAATATCTCCATCCGGTGTAATTTTTGCTTATTATAAACGTGCAGGAGAAGTCAAAACAGGATCATTTTGAAGCTAAGACGTTTTTTAACTCCATTCACAAAATCCAATTACTTCAGCTAATTTTCAGCATTGAAAAAGGCTGATTCTTAAATACTGTAGCTGAAAAGTGCAGACATAATCTAATTAATAATTACAGGTGGTCTGAAGTGTCTTTTTCTGCATCAATTTTTGTTTTGTGAATTGCTCCGTCCTTGTGATGCGGTGGAGAATATACGGTATAGAGTTTCAGTTTTTCAGTTGTCGAGGTGTTGATAACATTATGTTTGACACCTGCCGGAACTATAATTGCGTCACCGGTTTTAATACTTTTTTCTTCGCCATTCATAATCACTTTTCCCTCACCCGCCTCGATCCGCAAAAACTGGTCGGTAATTTCATGCAACTCGAGACCGATTTCTTCGTTTGGATTTAAATTCATTACCACCAACTGGACATGCTGACTTGTAAAAAGCACTTGTCTGAAATAATTATTTTGTAAAGTTTTTTCTTCGATATTATCTAAATAACCTGTCATCTTTTTTCGCCTCCTTATTTTCCAAAAGCTATCAGGAATGTACCGATTGTCATAAGAATCACACCAAGAATAATTGACAAGTTCACTTTCTCACGCAATACCAGAACTGCCAGAATCACAGTCAGAGCAAGACTTAGTTTATCAATTGGTGCAACCTGAGCGGCATTGCCAAGCTGGAGAGCGCGGAAATAGAAAAGCCAGGAGAGGCCGGTTGTTATGCCTGAAAGTACCAGAAATATTAGTGAAAACTGGGAAACTGAGGAGACCTGTTTCGCGGTACCCTGAAAAAAAACTATTCCCCAGGCAAAAATAATAATTACAACAGTCCTGATCGCAGTTGCCAGATTGGAGTCCACATTCCTGACCCCGACTTTAGCCAGAATTGCAGTAAGTGCCGCAAAAAAAGCTGAAAGCAGTGCATAGATAAACCAGCTCATGAATTTATTTTAACAAAAAGCAGTTATTATTTTATTAAGCTTTAAAAAAGAGTACCGAGCTGGATAAAAGTTTGAGCGCTAATATCGAACCAGAATGAAGGACCGCGTTCGCCACCTTCGGCGGTTGTATTTAAGATAAGCAGATTGGGAGCAGCCCAGCCGGTAATCTCTGTCAGAGCATACTGGGGATAATTTTGTGAAAACAGATCGTTCACGTCGATATTCTCAAGGTCACTGTCAGGTAGAGAGTCCGAAGCCGGAAGGACGAAATAGCTTTTCTTTTCCGGAGTACTTTCCATGACAAAAGCATACTTATTATCAGGAGACCAGCTGTTATCGGTATCATTTTTGGTATTGCAATGATTCCATTTTTGCGTGTGGCTGATGGTTTGCTGTATGAGCAAAAAGCCTCTATTGGTGGGGAAAATATTTTCAGAATGATAGCGTTGTGGGGATTATTTACAGCAATAGTATCTGTCGTTACTTTTTGGAAAAAGAGATTCCGAATGGTAAGTGTACTTCTAATATTATGCTGGTTGATAAGCATCGCTTTTTGGGCATTCTTATATCTAAAAGATCAATCTTCATTATCTTGTAAGAGATCAGCACCTTATCAGATAGATAGTGAGTTTAATCGAGTATTGGATTTAATTGCACAGCGACTAGATATTGAAAATAACTACGGAACTTTTTGGGGAAATGCATTTAATTACAGAAACTGTATTGATATTGAATATTCAGATATAAACAAAGATCTTGGTGCTGAGGGTCTGTTTTTTGCAGAAGATCCAAGTCTTCAGAAGCTTCAAGTATCAATAAATCCCGAATACAAAGAGTTTGATGATCTAACTATTGCCACAATCCTAGCACATGAATTAACTCATGTAGGACAATATATTTATGAAACCACCTCTAAAACAGAACTAAACTGTTTTTCAAGCGAAGCGGAAGCGTTTACTTCTCAAGCTATATTCCTGGCGCAACTTAAGCAAGAAGAAGTCAGATCAATATATGCTCGTATTCAACAAAATATTGAGGCAAATCCAGCGTTTCAGATATTACTTGATATAGATCAAGTCCAAGCAGAAGCATACAGTGCGTGCGACACATTGAAAACTGCAAACAATCTAACAACAAACCAGTTCAATGAGTGTGTTTGGACTGGAACAAAGAACAAGCTTGAACAGATAGTTATGAATGATGTGTATTATCAGGAACAGTGCAAACACAACGCATCATTAAATCAATGAAATCTTATAATGAATTTTTCTTTGAAAATCCATATCCTTACAAAAATGCCCAGGATCGGATAAAAGAAGATTCAAAGTTTCTTCAGAAGTTTCTCGGAAAAACCAAGAAACAAATAAAAATAGCATCTCAGTCCTATGTTGGTAACTCGATGGGATTACGTAACTTCTTATTCATTACGAGAAGTTATGAACATCTCAGAAAAGTTGAGTTATCAGAAAAAGCAACAACTCTTGCAGTTGCAATCATTCTCTTTGCTATTGATGCTGTGATGATGCATGTCTTAAAAGTTCCCAGATCGAAGAAAAGAAAACGACTATTGGATTATCATGAATATAGATTAAGACAATATTTTAGAAAATTCTTGATACGGGATGACAAGTTAATACTTCTAAATGCAATGGTCTTTGCTGCACAAGTAGCCAAATCTGTCCCAATGCATATTGGTAAAGATCGTCATATTATGTATCGCGGTATGCTGAATAAAAGTAAAGACTATGAACTTGAATATAACAAACGAGATTGGTGTACAGCAGAAGAATCAACAGATAATATTCATTGCCCCTGTATTAAATGGCTAGCTTCTGAAGATGATAATAAATTGAATTATTATCTTGGTCACTTAGCAAACCATCTTTATAAAATGAGGTGCAGCATCGTTCATGAGGGTATGGCGCCTCTTATATCGCACACAGAAGAAAAACCACCCAATTTTACTATCTGGGGAATGACAGTATCAGATGTATACTTTGACAGTAAATATTCAAGACATTACCACTATAGCAGTGCATTAAGCAGAAAAACACTTGAAAGAATATTTATCACTTCTTTGTGGACTGCTTTTGAAAACGGATACCCCAAATTGCCTGAATAACAACAAGTGTTGTTTAGGTGTGGATATAGATTCAGCTTGAGGCTGGAAAACACACCCAGTGTCATTTGGTGAGGTCTGGGCTACGTCTGGAATGGATATGCTAGCTTCAATAACTGACCTGGAAAGCGAATTGTTGAGGGTTTAGGGAACTGATAAAATAGAATTGATGAAAATAGCATCTTACAACATTTTAAGTGGTGGTTTTAATTCTTATAGTTACGACTCTTCATCACCTGAACGGCTAAGTATGTTGAAAACAGCAATAAAAGAGATTAATGCTGACTTCATTGGGCTAATTGATACTTTTAGATGGGATAAGCTATATAACAACGACCAATTGGCTGGGATGTTTTCTTATAAAAAAGCTTATTGCATAAACTTAAACGACAACCGCTTGAAAAAGAAAGGACACAATAACGGAATAACAGTCTTAACCAATTTACCTGTCCTGAAATTTGATACTATTACCATTCAAACGCGCGACGCAATAAAAACAACTCTTAAAATTAATGAAAGTGAAATGGATATATTCACAGTATATTTCGACGATTTAAGTGAAGATACAAGAAGAAGTCAAGCACAAGCTTTATTGACATACATTACTTTGAATAGACCAACTGTTGTGATGGGCGATTATAACACCATGGATATAGAAGATATTCCCAAAGCAAACCCTCTCATAGATGCATTAGGTAAAGAAAACCCTCAACTTTTTGAAAACTTATTACCTGTCTTAAATGAAATGAAGCGGGGGGAAGTAATAAAAACGCTTCGAAAGTATGGATTAAAAGATGCAGACATGAATAGAGAACCCACAGTGCCTACAAGTCTGTTTCCAGCAAAAGTAAACAAAGCTATTCTAAGAATAGATTATGCTTTTCATACAGATAATATTGACGTCCAAAACTTTAGCGTCTTAAAAGATTCATTGTTTGACCAAACATCAGATCATTATCCTATTGTCTTTGACGTTAAGATCAATAACTAACCTGAAAAGCATATTTTTGGGGATTTAGTGAATTGATAAAATAGGTTCTAACTGCGTTCACAGTGTGCAGCACGATTGGGGTCGGACGGCAGCAGTAATCACCGACCAGAAGATTACGGTTTATTCTATTAAGCGATGGTTTGTGATTACCCACTATGAGTCTCTTCGGTTCTAAGATTATCGAAGCTCATTAAATTATCCCCAAAGTTCCAAAAACAAGTCATTTATTTGTTGTCTACGGATTTTATTTCAAATCCTTTTTCATCTCTTCAAAGTCCTTCTTATTGATTTCTCCTTTAGCATAGCGCTCTTTAAGAATATCTAAGGGGGCTTTTTCCTTATTGCTTCCTTTTCCTTGAATTCCAAGATAACGGATAAGTGCAATTACTCCCAAAATAAGAATAGCCCAGAAAACAATCATAAAAAGCCAGCCAAAAAAACCAAATCCACCCCAACCCATCATATTATTCCAACCGCCATATCCCATCATCGGATTTCCACCTCCCTTCGTCCCACCGAATCCCGATGACAATCGGGAGAAGGCGGATCCCATCAACCCTTGTCCTCCAAAGCTTTGGTGAAGTAGGAACATCATTGGCATAAAACCCAACCCGCTTGAAGGAATTTGAGCTGAATTATCGCAACCGCTTATGCGTTTACCCATTACGACGTGCATCTGTTCTTCGCCTTCCTCACCCATCATGCCGATCATCATTTGGTTCATTGCGGCATGTCTTTGGGTATTGCCGATTGCTTTTCCCATAAAATACTCACCCAACGCTTGGTAATTTTCATCGGTGAGAGCGTTGCATTCAAGCTGTTTAGTTTGAAGTTTTTCCCAGATTGTTTTGCCTTCTGCTTCTTCTTTGGCGCTGTGATTATCAGAGGATACAGATGCCGGAGAAACGGTCCAATTGTTCATCATGCCTTGTGCATTTACGTAAGCGGGTTTAAATATTACTATAGTCAAAAAAAGCGTCATCAATAAAAGCTTTTTCATAGATTGTTTACCTTTAAAAAGTTACAACCTTATCACTTTCTACAATCAAACTATAAAAATCCTCAAGTTGCCCCATGGGACAGATCTTTGTGCTTTGTTGTTGTCTTAATTTCATACAGGTTCCGCAGGCTATGATTTTTGCTCTGTCTGCCTGGAGAAAACTATCAATCTGCTCTCTGATATTAAATTTCTCTGTACCGTATTTATCGTATTCGACGCCATCTCCAAGTAAGAATATACTTACCTCATCACCCTTTTTTAAGGCAAGGTTTGCAAGTCTTAACGCATTCCAGTTCGTTTCAGCGTTTTTTGTTGAAAGAATAACTGTCAGTTTCATACGATTTTTGCATCCGGAAATACTTTTTGGTATCCGGTAAATAAGTGGTGTATTAAATTATCGGTTTTCCTCAAAGAGGCAACTGCGTCTTTTAGAATTTCTCGCCCGTCTGTTGTGATTTTATACACTCTCTTATTTCGCCCTCCTTGCTTTTCATCCCATTTGGATGTTACCCATCCGTCCATCTCCATGCTTCGCAAAGTCCGATACAGATCTCCGATGTCTACCTTTTCGCCGCAATGTGTTGCTAAATCCGCAAGCAGTCCATAGCCGTGGGAGGGAGTTTTTGAAAGAAGAAGAAGAATACATGGCTCTATAAACCGTTCAACCGCACCGAACTCTCTTGAACGGAAATGGCGACTGCGAGTATTGTACATATATGTTAATATCATATATAATTTAATATTAATTGTAAAGAAGATTTTATGAGAATTTTTTATTCAATATTCCACTCCGGGAGTGTGTAAATGGCTAGACACCCCTGGGGTGAATGACTTTGTTGATACAGCCTAAAGTAGCTACTCTAAAAATCAGACTGGGTCTATGCAGCAACTACTTATATCTCTAAGGTGCTATGGACCTTCTTCACAATCTATATTTGACTTTATTTGACTTTGATTTTGTCTTCTAACGGAGTTGAGGTAAAAAAATATAATATTGGTAATTTCTTGCCTTAAATGCCAATCTAATCCCTTGTTGTGCTAAAATATGGGTAATGAAAGAAGAATCTAAAAAGTGGTTGAAAGTAGCCGAAGAAGATTTTGAAATGATGAATTTAGCCTGGAAAAATCATAAATACGCCCATACCATATTATTTGCCCAACAATCAGTGGAAAAGATAATTAAGACTTATATAATCGAGCACAGTAAAAAACCGCCAAGAAAAATACATGCAATCGAAGAATTAGTAAAAGATGCAAAAATTGATTTAAAAGAAATCGGGAATCCCGATGTTAAAAATTTATCTTTAGGTTTTGTCAGAGTCCGCTATCCGGATCTGAGTAAAAAGTATTTTGAATCCAGGAAAGATGTTGAAAAGTTATATATTATGGCGGAGAAAATATTCCTATGGATAAAACAAAAATTAAAAAAAATCTAAAAATATATGTCGACAGGCTAAAAAAAACTGTCGATCCGGAAAAAATTATTTTATTCGGATCATTTGCCAGTAATAAAGCAACTAAATGGAGTGATATAGATATTTTAGTGGTATCCGATTTCAAAAATATCCCTGAAAAAAAAAGGGATTATATTTTGTACGACTTAAGCTCGGGTTTAATCAAAAATAACGACTATCAGCCTTATGCAATCACTCCTGAAGAATATTCCGGTGCAAAATCATGGACCATTATTTCAGAGATTAAAAAGGATGGAGTAGTGCTTTACTCCAAAAATTAAATAACGCTTATTTACTAAAACTTCTCACGCGTACCGGATCTTCTTTACAATCCAAATTTGCCTCAGTTTTTCTTGTGGGTGAATGATGTTGTTAATATAATCTAAATCTGCATAACTATGTTAAAATATGATATTTATGACTGACATTGAATGTCCGTTAATGAAGCTTAATGAAGGAGATATGGTGGTAAATGCTTATAAGCCCCCTTTATTTTTAAACCCGGCTTCAGCTGATACATTTAGGACAAACTGCTCCCAATGTCCAACAGGATTTATGGACTTTACAGAATCCCAAGCTACGCCGCTTGCTGATGATACAACCAGATATCAGGCTGTAATCGAAACTGTTATAGCCGTAAAGGCATGTCCATCAATACCATCTTCACTTAATGGTATTGTTGTAGTTATAGAATAAGCTAATTTAATTACCACAGGTATAACGTATTATGGTTCGGCTCCGCGGAGTGAAATCCCGCTTTGCCAGATACTGTCCGGTATCTGGCTTCGTTAGGGACAGGGATGTTGGATTAATAATCTAAACTAATAACTCTGGAAATTAATTCTGGCTATTGTATCAATATATTTATACTTAACAAATCTGATAAGTCCGATTTTTAAGCCCCTTTATAAATAAAATGACAAAGGAAGTCTTTATTTCTTTGCCATACTTTATTTTCTTCCTCACAATAACCAAAACTCCTAAGCAGATTGACTACTTCACCGGCACTACTTCCAAACTTTCTTAAGTAATTTGTATGGATCTCAATAAAAATATGTTCAGGTTTATCGTTGCTCCGGAGTAATTTTTCCATACCCTTTAGTACTAATATTTATGCTCCTTCCACGTCAATTTTAATAATCGTCGGAGGCTGTACAATGCCTTGCTCAATTAATCCATCAAGGGTTTCCATCTGTACTAAAGCTGTGTCAACTAATCCGGTTGAAGTTTTTTTTAAGCTTGGGGTATGAATACCTTTACGGTCGAAATTCAATTTAACTGGTTTACTTTCATCCCCTAGGGCAAGGTCAAACACAGTTATACTTTCTTTGGCTGCAGGGTTTAACTCCAGGTTGTTTTTAATTAACGCTTGGCTTACCGGATCAGGATCAAAAGCAAAGACAGTCGCTCCCATTACTCCGGCAGGAATTGTAAATATTCCTTGAGCGCAGCCTACATCCGCAAAAATAGGACTAACTGATTGTCTTATTGTTTTCATTAAATCTTCTCCAAATGGTCTTTCAGCGTTATCAGCTAAAATTCTATAAATGCAACTTTTAGTCTGTAATCTGAAAGTAGCATTCATGCCCTCAAACTGAACCGAAATAATTTCACCTATTCTATTTTCCAATTTTGATCTTCCCAATAACTTTCTAGCCATTTTTTTAGCAGGTTCCGGCAAAATAACTCTCGCCATGCTTGCTAAGCTGTCAAATCTTGCTAATAAATGCCGATCCGGTATGTATTTTGGGAAAGGATTTTCATTTCGTCCTGTCATATCAATGTAATTGTATCATAACAGGTTTGTAATCAGTATAACCCCAGGGGTCATTCAATTTTATTCAGGATAAATTATTTGGATTGCTGTAAAAGTCTAGAACAATTTTCAAATGACACAAATTAACACCTTCCACCAATCTAATTACACCTCACAGGAGTAATGGACTATCTTTACAATCCAAATTTGACTTTGATTTTTGCTTCTGACAGAAATGGGGCGTAATAAAAATCTTTTATCTATAATTTAGATATGTGAAAACATTAACTGTACAGTACGATCAATCTTTAGTTGAAAAATGGAGAATCGGAAATCTATCAAGTAATTGGAAAAAAAAGTATCCGGATCTGTTTGATGCAGATGACTTGCGAATCGCATTAACTCAGCCTAGTTATCATTTTGCCGAGTGGATAGCTGCAATTTATTTTTATAAACAGGGATACAAAATTCTTGTTGAACAATATATCTATGCACCTCATGTCAGAAAACTGGCAATCATCAAAGAAAAATTAGGCGATAAGGGATTAGCATTTTTGCGCCGTAAGGAAATCGGTGGCAAAGTACAACCCCCTGATCTGTTTATCTACAATGAAAAGAAGTTTTTCTTTGCCGAGGTAAAGACCCCAAAGGACAGATTAAGAGAGTTACAAAAAAAGTTTTTTGAGGAAATTGAAAAATATTTTTCGACTACTGTAAAGATTGTAAACCTGATAAATAAATAACCGCTTATTTTTAGTAGAAAATTACTGCTTTATTGCCAGAACCTGGAGATGGCTGGTGAATTGTTGGGGATGTCCACCAGTGATTAGACACCCCTGGGGTGAATGATGTTGTTGATACGGTTCAAACTACTTAAAGTAACTTTTTAATTTCTTCCCACTCTTCTTTTGAAACTGGAAAGTTAGTTTGTTGGACGAATTTAAAAATACTTAAGTATTTTCACACCCTGGGGTGTGAAATTATTGTTAAGGTAATCTGAAGATAATTTTTTTGAGACGGAGATTAAATTTATTTAAAATACCTGACCATTTTCTGAAGGTCGGAAAGTCTGTTTCAATATCCAATCCCTGTCTTTTTTTCAGACGGTCATTCAACCAGAGAATCGGATAAGCCATGATTAGGATTACTCCTAGTGCCAGTGTTCCCGGATCTTTTGATGATATACAGAGTATAACGACACAGCTGTAAACAAGATTGCGGAAATCCTGTAAGGTAAACCCGCTATAGCTGATTGCAATATTTACTTTGAACATAAATATAATTTTCCATAATACTAAATTTATTTTTATAAAATAAGTTTCTTTATTTTTTCACATCTCAAGAGTGTGATTGATCGATTCTAATAACAATATTACAAGGACCTGCTTTAACTATTTCAAAAAACTATTGCTAAATACTATAGGTAATGTTATACTTCGTTGTCATGACGCGAACAGAAGGACACAGACCTCCAGAACATTTCAGGTTGTTAGAAAAAATTCAGCCGACAAAAGTAAAAAGAGCCGCCTATATTTCCCATAATCTTTGGCGAATTGTTAAAATGCATCAGATCTCTGCCAGCGAGACTCCGGAGAAGAAAGTTAAATTTAATGCAGAAAAGCCCTTAAATTTTAAAAATATTTATGATCGTTACACCTTTAATGCACTGAAAAAGCAGAACAACCAATCCTTAAGGAAAAATCAAGAAGGAGGGTATGTCGTTGATATTCTTGACGTAGATTTAAGTCACGTACCGGATAATATCAGGCAGGGAACATTTAAATCAACAAAAGCCGCATTAAAAGTAATCAAAAGCAGAGTCGATAACGTTAAAAAAAATATACATTCGAATGACTTAATTATGATTCTAAACAGACAAGAAATCCTGAAACAAATGTCTGCCGATGTAATTAAAATCCTGGATTTACTGCACAGAAAACAGGCAGGAGAAAAGTTATTAGATAGAGAAGAAGCAATATTTAGAAATAATTGGGTAACAGAAGGAGCTCTTTTAATTCATGGTGTTTGGGCAAAAGGTAACCCGGATCGGGAAGAATTAGCCGGGGAATTTTTCAAATTGGACGCTTTTGAACAAGAAAAGGATGTTGTGTTTATCGATGCTGCGATCAGGGCTGAATTTGAATCTACTATTTAAATATTTTTACACCCCAGAGGTGTTTTTACTTTTCTTTTTTTGGTACACGCTTCGACCTACTTGTGCAAATTTAAAAAAGATTCGTACAAAGGAGTAAATTGATTATGCTATGATTTTATTGTCATGAATAAATCTGTTGCAAAAATTGGCTATTGGTCGGCTTTATCAACAACTGTATTTGCAGTGATATACATAATTCCTCAGCTTGTGATCGGAATTGAAATGCCGGATTCGATGATTACTTTGGTTTTGATATTGACACCTTCATTGTTTCTTGCCCCATCATTTCTTGTCATGATGACAGCTATTCATTACTATGCCAATGAAGATAAAAAGATTTGGAGCCATATTGGAACTTTATTCGCCGTTGCCTATATGGTTTTTGTCAGCATTGTCTATTTTACCGTCTTAACAGTTACCATGCCTCACATGTTGCAGGGTGAAATTGAAGCAGTAGCCCTGCTTAAATATATACCCAAATCTTTTATGACCGGAATCGATGCCTTGGGGTATACCTCAATGAGCCTGGCTACTTTATTTGCCGCCTTTTCATTAAATAAGTCAAAACTTGAAGTATGGATAAAGCGGTTTTTTATCGCCAACGGAGTAATTGCCCCGATTATTTTATTAACCCAAGTTTATCCGATAATTGCCTATGCTGGTGCTTTATGGATAATTACGATGCCCATGTCTTCATTTTTGACAATGAAGTTGTTCAAGACATATATCAACAAATGAACAACAATAATAAAAGAATCAACAAAACAGGCAGGGCTAACACATTGAAATTCGACATTTTCGAATATTTTAATTTATGACGCTAGTAAATTTAGAACAATTCAGGTTGTTTATTCGGGTAAAGAAGCTCCGCATTTTTAAAAAATTCAGGAAATGATAAAGATTTTAATCTAATAGGTGATTCCGAAAACACAGATCAAGTTGCAGCTCAAAAAATAGGAATTGATTTTTATAAATACAAGCATGACAATGAACTAAATCAAAAAGTCTTTAAAATCTAATATGCAATTTAAATCACCTCGTTCTCTTTATAACCACATTTCTGAAAAATACTCTATTAATCGTGGAAAGGCATCAAATGATTTGACAGAACTTCCAGCTGCGCTTAACTTACTTGGAGATTTACAAAATAAAAAAGTGTTGGATATGGGATGTGGTTTAGGCAAACATGCTTACGAATTCATAAAAAGAGGAGCAAAAGTTACAGGGTACGATGCAAGCGAAAAAATGGTTGAATTAACAAAGAAATACTGTGGTGATAAGGGATCATTTTTTACTGACACACATGAAAAAGTTTCATTTAAACCTGAAAGTTTTGATTGTATAAATGCAAGTTACACCCTCGGATATTCAAATAAGCTTCCACTCATTTTTGAGAAAGTTAAAAAGTGGTTGAGACAGGACGGATTATTTACTTTTTCTATACCTCATCCTCTTTGGCTTCTTAAAAGAGTTGAAAATATGGATTATTCAAAGGCTCATAAAATTGAGATAAATATTGATGCTTATGGAATAGAAGTTTTCAACTACTACTATCCACTAGATTTCTACATTCAAATTATTAACGTTAATAACTTTAAACTTCTTAATATAATAGAAACAACAATTCCCAGAAGCTATAAAGGTAAACCAGAAGAAAAATATAGAATCCCGAATGCTTTAGTATTTAAACTTCAAAAAGTTAAATAAAAATTACTCATTTTTATGAAAAAAAGAGCAATTGTTAAAGAGCTTAAAGAAAAATATCCAAATAAAAATATTGTTCTTATTCCACCTGAAAATCCCTCCGAAATATTATGTGAGATTGATCCTACTTCTTTACATCCTGAAAAGAGTACAGTAATAGCAATTGTTGGAAAAGCCGCTGCTCACTACCACAAAAAATCCACAGAGATATATGAAGTTATTAGAGGAGTTTTGACAGTAAATAAAGAGGGCAAAAAATATATATTGAAAGAAAAGGAAAAAATAACTATAAATCCAGGTGAAGTTCACTATGCTGAAGGTAATGATGTTTGGTTTTATGCCTACTCAAGTCCTGGCTGGACATTTGAGGATCATAAACTTATTGATAAGTAGTTTTGATTTGTATAAAAGTACCTGACTTGTTCAACCAGTGCCAACAAGCTTATTCAGATTTTCAAGATAGGGTAAACACTGGTCAAATAAATATTTGTAAAAGTAAAATAAGCAGATTGCTGCCAAGAAGAATGCTGCCTTCAACTTTGGAAATGGTTTTCCGTGTCGTCATGAATATCAACAGCATTATACTCATAATAATCATTGCTGGAATTTCAAAATAAATCCACCTTTCAGATATTTTGATGGGAGATAAAAAGGCCAGAAACCCCATCGTTACTAATAGTGTAAAAATATTTGATCCGAGAGTCTCCGATACCGCAACGTCTCCCATTCCCTTTTTAGTGGCTTTATAAGCAGCTAAGATATTAGGTATAGAAGGTCCAATGGCACCAATTGTTAATCCAATTACAAGATCGTCAACGGAAAACTTACTAATTATTTCAATAATAGTGTTAGTAAAGAGTTGTGCTCCTAAAAGTAATAATCCTATTCCTAAGAAAAAAGAAAGCCAACCCGATCTTAACTTACCAATATCAAAACCCAAGAGTCTAAGTTTGATTTCAACTTCTTCATATTCTTTTTGTTTCTGTGGCCTGCTTGTCAATCTTTCTTGTAAAAAAACATTAATAACATAAGGTATAAACAACAACATAAAAGCAACGCCTTCAATCCGAGTTAATGAGCCGCTGGATGCAACTGCGAAAACTAAAATCGGGACAATAACAGAAAAAATACCATCACGAAGAATTACGTATGTATGGATTCTTAAAGGTTTTACTAATGCGGAAATCCCAGTCATTAGTCCTATATTGCAGATTATAGAACCCAAAGCGACTCCCAGACTTAAATTTGGATAGCCTTTTATTGCCCCATATCCTGCAACTAATACTTCGGGTAAACTAACTGCGATTGAAACTAGAATAAGTCCAACAGATACTCCGGATACGCCTAATTTTCTGGCAATAGGTATTAGCGAATCGGTGAACCAATCGGAGCCTTTGCCTATTGCAAGTGTACCTATAAGAAGGGAGATCGTTATAATGACTAAATCCATTCAATAATTATAGCTAAAATAAAGTGTTTAAAAAATCAAATTAAACTTTATTAAAGTTTAAAAAGATATTTTTAGGTAAAATAAAAGTTGGATGAGTGTAAATAAATTGTTTTTGGATTTGTTTTTTATAGAAGTTGTAGACAAAGTTTAATAGTGTCAGCACGCTTTGGGTCAGACGGCACCACAAAGCTCCAGCCAGAAGAGTGCGATTTAATCGACTAAGCGATGGTTTGAGACATTTATATTTAATCTTTTTTTTCGATAATTTCTCCTTCCTGTATTTTATCTTTATCAATGAAGAAAGAAGTTTTATGTTTCTTTTTTTTGTTTCGTGATTTAAGTAAATAGAAAATAAGAAATGGCAATAAAGACAACACTATTTTTCTAATAAGTTGAATTGAAATCATTATTATTTCCTTCTTAAAATTTCGCCTAATCGTTTTATTGCTTCGCCATAGCGCGACCAATCACCCTCTGTTTGAGCGTGAATTGCCTCATCATAAGCTTCTTGAGCTTGTTTGAAAGGTTCAGTTTCAGCAGTCTTTTTTTCTCTTGTTGCTGTAGACTCAAGGGAGGCGGGTAATTCTTCATCCCTTGTTAGACCAAAGATTTTAGCGAGGGCTTCCTCCAATGTTACTTCCATGGAAATCTTGTTTTCATAGGCGACTATCACCCGTTTGAGTTCGGGTATTTTTCCTGTTTCCGCTTTAAGGTATAATGGCCGAACATAAATAAGCGATTCTTCGATTGGAATGACAAGGAGCGGTCCTTGAATAACTTGTGATCCTCTCTGATCCCATAAAGAAATTTGTCTACTGACTTCGGCATCCTGATTGATGCGGCTGATTACCTGCTTTGGGCCAAAAATAAGTTTTTGTTTGGGAAAACGGTAGGCTATAAGTTTTCCGTAACTGTCTCCGTCGTTTCTTGCCACCATCCAAGCGGAAAGGTTATCTTTATTGCGAGGAGTAAAGGGAAGCATTAAGATATATTCTTCTTTCTTTTCGCCCGGCAGTTTCATAATCATATGGCGAGGACCCATTTGTTGTACCGCATCGGTGGCTTCCTCATTTTGTCCCTCACTGATTGTTGGTATTTCCCATTGATCTTCTTTATTGTAAAAAATCTGCGGGTTATCCATGTGATAAGTGGTATAGATATTTGTTTGAAGGCTAAAAATGTCCTCCGGATAACGAAGATGGGAAAAAAGACTTTTTGGCATTTTAGTAAGAGGTTGAAAAAGATGAGGAAAGATTTTAGCATAAGTTCTTATAATAGGATCTTTTAAATCTGTTTGATAAAAGACGATTGATCCTTCATAAGCGTCAATAACAATCTTTACCGCATTTCTGATGTAGTTGACACTTCCTTCGTTAAGAGATTGCGGTTGAGAGTAGGGATAGTTACTGGTTTTTGTATACCCATCATAGATCCAGTAAATTCTGTTATCGGCAACTACAGCGTATGGGTCGCTGTCCAGAGTAAGAAATGGGACAATCTTTTCAACTCGTTCTTTGATGTTGCGGTAATAGAGAATGCGACTGTCAGTCGTAATATCGTTTGATAAAAATAATTTAAGGGATCTAAATCTAATCGCAAAAAACAGTCGCTTAAGAAGCGAGTTTATCTCTACTCCTCCTTTACCTTGATAGCTGGTGTAGACGTTCTCTTCTCCTTTGGGATAGTCAAACTCTTTGGATTTAGTTTTGACAATTACATAGTCATTAGTGAGTTCGCCAAAGTATATTTCCGGTCTGCCGACGGCAAGTTGCTTAACTTCTGATTTTGGAGGTAGATCTTTGACGAACAATACCGGAAGTCCTTCTGCAGTCACTTGATTCACCGGTCCTCCCGCAATTCCGTATCCATGAGTGAAAGTGAGTTTTTCATTAATCCAGCTTCTATTGGGGAGACTCTCTGATGCTAACTCTCTTGGTGAAAGCATGATTTGGCGGATTTCATCATTAATTAAATATCGGTCATTGTCAACAGAGACAAATTCATAATAGGTTCTTATTTCCTGAATTTGGGAAAAGGTAGAAAGAAGCTGTTCTCGATCCCAAAGTCGTACGTTTTTAACCGTCAGATTATTTGAAGCAATATTATCTGATGTTAATGACTTATCTGCCGAGATTTCCCGTTCCTCTATTTTATCCAATCCATATGCTTTACGTGTGGCGGCGATATTATGTTTAATAAATGGCGTCTCTTTAACTAATTCATTAGGAGCTACAATCAGTTTTTGGAAAAGTGACGGAATTATCGCGGAGACAATTCCAATAATAGCATAAAGAGAAATTGCTGTAATAAGCGGCGCGAGTTTCCCGCTTATGCCCCAAAACAGAATTAAAATAGCGATTAAAACGGTAAGGCCAATTGAAATTTTTAAAATAGGAACCATAATGGCTACATCAGTATAGGCGGCTCCAAATATTGAACCGCTTTGGCTAGAAAGAAGTTTGAATAAGGAAAGATAGGTAGCAAAAGCGGCTGTTAGCAAAAAAAGAAAAAGCAGGATGCTAAGATGTAGTTGTGCTTTGGGTTCTGTTTTCCCTTTGTAAGAAAGTTTTAAACCAGGAATCTCAAATTTAGACAGAAAATCTGTCAGGTTAAGGCTGCCTTTGAGAATATATATGATTCCACTGCTGATAAGCGAAATAAGGATAAGCATTTTTAGAATGCCCAGTCCTATATTAAAAACAGGAAGTGAAAAGATATAAAAGGCAATGTCTTTTTTAAAAATAGGGTCAGATTCTCCAAAAGGGGTGGATGAGAGGAACTTGAGGATCTCGTGCCAGTTTACTGCGGTAACCAGTCCAAGGATTAGAGATAGAATAATGCTTGAAACTATGCCTAATTTTTTTAGTATTCGGCTGTCAAGGCTTACCGGTTGACCAAGTAATGCCGCAGGTAAAAGAGCTACCCATGAAGTCTTTGATCGAACGGAAATAAGAAAATTAATAAGTAAAAAAATTGCCGCAATGATTGTGGTTGCAAAACCAATTATTATTTTTGTGATAAGAGGCTTGATAAAAACTTCGGTTTGTCCTACTTCAGTAAACCACCACCAGTCGGTAATAAAAGCAACGATGGTAGAGAATGAAGAAAAAAGAAGAATAACAACCGCGCTTGCTATACTTAAAAAAAGCCTTGTGTTTTTCATGATTGTTTAGCTCCCCATCTAAAACCGTATTAGTCAGTAACTGTTATGGATAGTAGCACAGTGTACATGTATTTTCAATATGTTAAGATTATTTTTTATGCATCTTTTTGTTTAGCCGTTTGGAAATAATTTCTAATACCGCTCCGCTGTGAAATTTCAATATTCGACAGCTCCATTAGACCTGCTTCTCGGCAGACTGGTATAACTTGTCCCAATTCCAGCAGTAAATTGTTGCAAAGATCCAAAGCTCTTGAGTCCTTCAACAAATTCAGGATTTTAACCTGTTGGACGGCTTACGCTGAGAAGAGCCAAAGGGCTATAACTTCTGATAGAATTGTTTTTATGGAAAGATTTGGCTACTTAGTAATCGTTGTCTTCATGTTATTTTTCTATTTAATTTTAGGTAAATTATTACGGCTACCATCCATTGGAAATAATAAACAATTGCTTCCCCCTTTTTTTAACATATTTGATTAATTTTCTTTGGGAAAATTATGCTGTTTTGTCAAAACACTCTGTCCACGGTTCGAAGCACTTTAGGATTCGAACGCTATCAGGACGGTCTGGGTATAACCCGACACGCTCAGCCCGGTTTGACAAACTAAAATTTAAATAGTTTTAGAGCTTAAAATTAAGCATTTCGAGGTTCGAGCGAACCGGGTAAATGTTTTTTAATGAGCTTTAAGATTAGAAAATAACTTAAGGAGAATACACCACCAACTTCTTTTAAATAAAACCGTAGTAAAATTATAGCTTATGGGGAAAAAGAATTTTATTTATTTATCGGTATTAATAGTAATCTATTTGCTTATACTTTTTTTCTTCAAGCAGCAAATTTTTACTTATCAATTTGACCATAAATTAATCAACCGATATTTTTGTTCTCAAGATATCCCCTATGAGCCAAACTGCCCAAGAGTTTGGCTGTCGGATGAAGAACTCCATATTGCTGCGGGATATTTATACGCAACAGGAAGCGACCCGGCGGAGATTGATTTTCAGCATATGCCGCTTATTGCCTATCTTTACGGATTCTCAGTTATAGCTTTTAACAACCCTTATTACGTGGAAATAATATTTGGGGTTTTGTTCCTAAGTCTGGTTTATTTACTTGGAATAAAAATTTATAAATCCGAAAAAGTTTCAATAATAGCCTGTTTACTATTTTTAATCGACCCGTTATTTTTGGATTTATCTTCACAGGCGTCATATGAATTGGGGCAGGCAGTATTCGTTCTATTGTATTTTTATTTTATTATTTTCCACGAAAAAAATTTCTTACTGCGGGGAATAACTTTGGGATTAATCGCCACTTCTAAATTCTGGGGAGCAGCCCTTTTCTTTGTTCTTTTTTTTAACGCCTACAAAATCGTTACAGGAAATTTCAAGGTGCGTATTTTTATTTTTTCTTTACTGACTGCGTTTATTACATTCTCTCTCGTATATATTCAGTCTTACATAATAAGGGGTTTCTATTTCAATATTTTATTTTTACAACTGAAGATATTTAAATACTGGTTAACTCACTCAATAGCCAATATCCCTTTAGCCTCTCTGATTTTATTCACTACGGGTTATTTTAAAAGTTGGTGGGATAATCACGAGATTTTGAGGACTCAACCATGGTCTATAGTTTGGCCGGTGAGCTTATTAACCTCATTGATTGTCGGGTTAAAACTTATATTAAGCAAGAAATTTACTCCTGTTCTGCTAGTCTCAGCAATCCCATTTTCATATCTTGTTTATCTTGGAGTCCAAGCGCCTTTTTCGAGATATTTTATTTTAATACTGCCCTTCAGCTATTTGTCTTTCGCAAAATTCATAACTCCTTTTTTTAATTCTCTAAAAAAGAAAAAAAGCATTATCAATCATGGGTAAGGGTGGAGCTTCTACATATAAACCAACAAAATTCGGTACTCTTCCCAGATCAAAAGTATTAAAGCTGAAAGAGATTTGTACACCTCCGGAGTGGAAGATATTGTTGATACAATCTAAACTAACAACTCTAAATATTAATTCAGGTGATTATAACAACATATCTACACCTTACGGGTGCAGTGAGCTCTCTACACAATCCAAATTTGAATTTGATTTTTTCCCGACGCGGAATTGCCGGTAAAAAATTCACTTTACTGGCATGAACTTTCTTACAGTATTATCGCCCCTCAAAGAGATAGATTATAATTTGCCGAATGTGAGATCGTCGCTGTATATCTGCGCATTTAGACTGCTGACAATCATTCTTATATCCGCAGTCGTTGCGCCTGCGGGAGCAACCAGATTAGTTGAAGCTTGATTCCAACCGGATGTAGCAGCTGTATATGTTTTGGCAGTTTTAGTACTTATAATGCCGCCAGTTGAATTTAACCAGCGGACTTGTAATTTATAGGTAAAGGAATCTGTAGTTGCAGGAATATTGGTCCAACCGCTAAAACTATAAGTACTCCCGGCCGTAATTCCGGTTACTTTTTGCAAAATAGTATAACCGTTATCTGTTGTTGAAGAATGCCTTCCGCTGAAACTACCGCCATGAACCAGCGTATTTGACCGGGTAAAAAAGTTTTTCAATGTCCAATTATCCGGTTTGCTATCGCTATTGGCGTCTAGCTCAAAACCGCTGTTGATCAATAAATTGCCCTGCTGTGACGGAGTCGGTGTATTGGTCGCAGTAGGTGCGGCTCCGGAGAGGGTAATTTCATAGATTTTACCGTCATTTTCGTTGGGATCGGAATTATTATCAACTCCTCTGGCTGCAATATAGATGTTATTTATTGCCGGATTGTTACTTCCTGGAGCAAACGCCAATCCCGCCGTAGAGCGGGCTCCCAAAAATGATATATCAATCTCATTTAGCAGATTACCATTCAGCGAGAACTCAGATATTTTATTGGCAATTTTACCTCCATTATTGCTGACAACGTATAAAGAATTATTAGTTGAATTAAAGGCAATTCCTTCAGGATCGGCTTGGCCATAAACAGCAGTGTCAAAATGTGTGACGGTGTCATCGCCTGTTGGCGCAATTCCATCAAATTGGCCGTTTGGACCGGGATCAACAGTATACACTTCCGTTCCGACTCCGTCGGCTATAAATAATTTTCCCGAACCATAGGCTAATCCTTCCGGATCATTGCTGCCAAATGCAGACGTGCTTAAAGAAGTAATAACATCATCGGGTGTTCCCCATAATCCGTCTTGGCCCAATTTGATAACATAGACCTTTTTTTGACCATCATGGGAAGAATATATATTGCCGTTGGCAGAATTTAATGCAAGTCCTGCCGGTTCGTTTGAAAAATGTGTCGTGTTATATGTATTTACTAAAGAACCGCTAAGCTGAGACTCAAACATATTTTTTCCCTGATAATAGTTAGGCATTTCTTCCACTTCCGAATCAGTAACCAGAAGAGTATTTGTAGAAGCCCGATATTCCAAACCGGCAGGATCCGGACTATTGGGAGACCAGGCGGCAGTATTTATCGTTCTAACCAAAGTAGCCTGAATATTTGCAGCCTGAGTAGTTGTGACTTTATTAAGGGCTAAAAAAATAGTACTAATTATAATTAAGCACAAAGCGAGAGTGGTGATTTTGAATTTACTAAATATAAACATAGAATAAAACAGATACTGATAATTATATTATACAGTATTAATCTTTATATATTTACAGCTATCAGGTGTGACGAATTTGACTTATAAGGGTTGATTTACAAGATTGAACGCGCATGAACCAGAAAAAAAATCGAGGAAGAGGTCTATTAAACAGAAAGGTGTGGATCCCTTACTAAATTTGATTTTCCGCTTGCTATAAGTTTGCCTTGAAAAGTTGTCATTAGTTATATAATTAACTTCAGCATCACACGATTTTTAAAAGTGTTGAAAATTACTATAGGTAATGATATAATTTTGTCCATGCAAAAAAAGCTAATTCTTCTTGACAGGTTACAGCCGAATCTTGTAAAAATTACTGCTTTTTTTGGTCACGATTGGCAAAAAGACAATCCGGATCGAACTGAATTAGCAAAGCGGTTTATAGAACTTGATGCTTTTAACCAGGAAAAAGATACTCTTTGGCTAAAAGCGGCAATCAGAGCCAAAATATATGGAAAAAATACGAAATAGACAAACATTCAGTCCTAAATTGGTAGAAAACCAGTCAGCAACAACAAAAGCCGCATTTTCTAAATTAAAAGAATATTTCGAACTGGCAAATGCTTCGGCAAATCCTGTACATGGAAATAACCTAGTGAGAGCTAGTGGAATAATAGCAAACGGTAGTGCAATGGTAACGGCGGAGTTAACGACACAATTGCAAAAATCTAAACATAATAAAGAAAGTCCGCAGGAAGTAATCAGGCTTTTAATAAAAAGTGGTGGTTGCAAATTGATTGCAATCGTAACCGAAGAAGGATTACAATTCATTAATGCCAGTATGATTGGAGTGTCTTTCTTAGGATTGGCTATTCAGATTAAAAATCCGCATATTTTAATTGGAAGTGGCGGATTTAGTATTAATCAAGCTGCAGACAGTGAAAATTTTGCCTGGAGGATTTTTGATTTAGTTGATTTTGTAAAGAATATTAGAGACACAAACGACAAGGGGTGAAAGGCCGATAGCAGAATTTATCAAGAAACAGCGACCTCAAGCAATAGCAAAAATTACTCATCCATCGATCTTTTAGAAATTTAAGGCAATCTGCTTGGGATGCCACATTAATATCAGTATATATTAGAAATAAAATGCATTACTTCTATATGCTTCGCTGTTCGGATAATTCCTTGTATTCCGGACAGACCAATAATTTGGATAAGAGAATTAAAGAGCATAACTCAAACAGTCAAAGAGGTGCAAAATATTTGAGGGCAAAAAAGCCTGTAAGGCTTGTTTATTTTGAAGAATTTAATACTATTCAAGAAGCAATGGTGAGAGAATATGAGGTTAAGCAGATGACGAAACTAGAGAAAGAAGAACTGGTAGCAAAACCGACTAAAATTTGATATAATAATACCTATTGAGTTTTGATTTGATTCAGGTTAAGAAGCTTCATCCAGCACTTCACCGCATTCATTATTAGAACTCCCCAATTTTCAGTTTTAAGTAATTTTTATGTATAGACAGAATAATAATCGTTATCGAAGGAATTTTTCTAGGAGTAATCGTCCGATTCGCTCGTATGATCCTTCTAATTTAGTCAATTATAGCGTTCAAACTTCTACGGAGGAAAAACCATACGTAGCTGTAAATTCTTTTGCCGGTTTTAATATCAGTGAAACATTAAAAAGAAATATCGCGGCCAGAGGTTATATTGTTCCGACCCCGATCCAGGATCAGGTTATCCCGCTGATTCTAGAAGGAGAGGATGTTATCGGAATTGCCAATACCGGCACCGGAAAAACAGCGGCGTTTTTAATTCCTCTACTTGATGAAGTCGGTAAAAACAGGAATAAAAACATTCTGATAATAATTCCGACGAGAGAATTAGCTGATCAAATTAAAAATGAATTTATTGAGTTTGCCAGAGGAACTAATATTTACTGTGCTTTGGCAATCGGTGGAACAAACATACATAGGCAGATGAGCGATTTAAGAAGGAATCCTAATTTTGTAATCGGAACTCCCGGCAGATTAAAGGATTTAATTGAACAAAGAATTCTGAATCTTTCGGTTTTTGACACTATAGTTTTAGACGAAGTCGATCAGATGGTAGATATCGGATTCCTGGCTTCAATTAAATATTTCATATCTTTATTGGCAGCAAAAAGACAATCTCTGTTTTTTTCGGCAACCGTTGACGGAAAAGTTAAACAATTGCTGAACAGATTTGTCAAAAATCCGGTTACCATATCGGTTAAAAAACAGGATATATTGAAGAATATTAGACACGATGTAATCCGAGTTTCGGATAAAATCAAAAAAATCGAGCAACTGCATGATTTATTAGTCAAAAAAGAGTTTGAAAAAGTACTTATTTTCGGCAGAACAAAATGGGGGATGCAAAGACTTTCTGATGAATTGGTTGACAGGGGATTTAATGCGGATGTAATTCACGGCAACAAAAGACAGTCCCAACGCCTGAGAATTTTGGATAGATTTAAAAGAAATGAAATCCGCATACTTTTGGCTACCGATGTTGCATCAAGAGGACTGGATATTGACAATGTTACGCATGTGATTAATTATGACCCTCCTGAATCATATGAAGTTTATATTCATCGGATTGGCAGAACCGGTCGCGCCGATAAAACAGGAACTGCTTTAACTTTTGTTTAGACTATAGAAAAAAACAATTAAGGCCTCTTTGTTAATATTTTTAATTCTTTTCCTTCGATTAGTGCCAAGGAAACTTTTTTATAAGCCGAAGTAAGAACTCGCTGAAAAGTGCTTTGCGATACGCCCATTTTTTTTGCGGCGGCTGTCTGATCGAGATTTTTAATATTTTTTAATCTTAAACTTTCCATTTCTTCCGGAGATAATTCAATGCAGTCATCACACTCAATACCCTCCGGTTTAAAGGTATCGTATGCAGGATAAAATCCAATATTATAGTCGCAATGCGGTCTTCCCATAAATTCTTGATTAAATGCTTAGTTTATAGTATCATAATTTTGAGAAAGCCTCACCCAGCCCTCTCCGCTAAGAAAGAGCTGGGGGTCTAAAGGCTTTCTCTATTTTTTTTCAGACTCTTCTTTGTCTATCGTTTCTATCCAATGTCTGATGGTTGCCAATTTTGCTTCCAGAACCGCCTCTTTTTCTTTAAGAAGTGCTTTTCGGTCGCTTTTTGTCAATTCATAATCTTCCGGCTCACAATATCCGCCGCAGTTATTTTGATAGAACATATTTCATCACCTGCTTTCCATTAGAAACTGTTAACGAGTAACAATGAGTTTTACAGTTTCTTATGTCCACCAAAGTTCGCTCTTCAAACCTTCTTCGAACAGAACTGAAAAGGTTTGAAGTAAGAACAGGTGGATTATTTAAATTTGCCTATATTATGAATATATACCCAAAACTAATAAATGTCAAGTAGGAAATAATGCTTTGATGGTACACTTTTATTGTGGAAGAAAAAACTTCGTGTAATGTTTGTAAACAACCGATTCAAATAAGCTGGAATTATTGCCCGAACTGCGGTAATACTTTGCGGGAAAAACCATTGTCAACTTCGTTGGGAAAACAGTTATTGATTTATTCAATCAGTTTTTTATTGCCGCCTTTCGGTTTAGGTTATGCCTTCAAATACTTAAAACAAGATGGTGCAAAGTCGAAGGCAGTCGGAGTAATTTCAATTGGGCTTACCATACTATCTATTTTAGTAATAATTATTTCATTTAAGAGTTTTATGGATTACTATTCGAAGATTTTAAATAGTATGGGTAGTGGTCTTTATCCGAATTAATTTTTTTAAGTTTAAGCTAGAAAAATAGTATTTTTTGAAATTCCTTAAAAATATTGTATTGCTTCAATTTTGGTCATGTTTATTGACTTTTACTATAGTCTTTGTAAGAATAAGATAAACATTAATATGTTTTAAAATGGATATTGACAGTGTAAGAAGATATTTTTCTCTTTTTTTGGCAGCAATCAGCATATTTGCTTTAATTTTTATTATGTATTCAATTGTAGTTATCAGTAAAATTGCTCAGGACAGGAAGAAAAAACAGGAAATACAGAAAGGTTATGCCGTAGAAAAAATTACTCCCAGTCCAACACCATTAATTACCCGTTAAAATAAAATTATGAAATTATCAAGCAAAAAAAAGAAAACAGATCAACATGCACCTTCCGAAGATAAAATGCAAAACTTAATAGAACCTCCTAAAAATCTGCTACCGGAACATGCGGAAGCAAAAGACGAAACTACGGTTGTCGATGAGGCAAAGCTGCCGCAACCGGCTGAAGCTGCTCCAGACTCAGTCCAAGCAAAGCCTGAGGTTAATGAAATACCGGCAGATGAAGAGGCAAAAGCCTCAGATTCGGAGGTAATATCTGCAGAGGAAAAACCGGCACCAGAGCAAAAAGCAGATTTACCAATGGTTGACGATAAGACAAGTGAAGTGAAAGATGATGTAATCGCTCCCGCGGTGGAAACAGTCTCAGCCGAGCCTTCACCGCCTCCAACCCAGCCGTCTGGACCGATTTCTGTTCCGATCAGTAGCGCAGAGTTATCCTCCTTATCCGATAAACCAAATAATAGTAAATTAATAATGATCGGTCTTTCTGTGTTTTTTTTGCTATTGATTTCAGGAGCTGGCTGGCTTTATTTTTCCAAAAAATCAGAAAAACAGACGACAACAACAAAAGCAAGCGGTATAACCAGACCAACCATTCCCACAGCTCAACCGACAAAAGTAGCCAGTGACGAGGTCAAACTAAATAAATACCCGATAAGAGTTTTAAACGGCAGCGGAATCACTGGTGAAGCTTCAAAAATGAAGGATATCCTTGAAAAGGAAGGATTTAAGGTTGGCGAAACCGGCAACGCTGATAATTACGATTATAAAGAGACTAAAGTTTTGGCAAAAAAAACTGTCGAGCAAGCCTTTTTGGAAAAACTTAAGGCTGTAATTAGCAAAACCTATGTTTTAAGTAAGGAGAATTCAGCTTCAGAATCGTCGATTCTAGTAGTCATCGTCGGCAGCAAAAAGGTAGAAAAATAACCATGGATAATAAAAATGAGAGAAATTTAACTCATGGACTTTGGGATAGTTTTGAGCATGTCCTACTTTTTTTTAGTTTATACATTATGATGATAACTCTTTCGTCAACTCTTCATATATTTATTGATCATTGGATTCCAAGCAGCTTGAAACTTCAAGAAGTAAGTAATTATTTAATGGATTTTAATTTATCCTTACTACGTTTTTATGTTGCTGGATTGATAATTACATACCCGATTTTCGCCTTTTTATTTTTAAATATTGTTAAAAGGACAAGACAGTATCCGGAAGTAAGGAAATTAAAATCCAGAAAAGTTTTAACCTATCTTACTTTGTTTTTTACCTTTCTTCTTTTAATTTTTAATGCTATCAGTATTGTTTACAACTTCTTGGATGGAAATGTTTCGGTTAATTTTTTGTTGCACTTTATAACAACAGGAACAGTTAACGGCCTGGTCTTTGTTTATTATTTACACCAGATTAAAGAAGATAAAAAAGTCTATGTTTAAGTACAATTTTTTTATCGGTCTTTTGGGAATTTTAATTTTTTCCGTAGTATTGGTTAGTTTTTCTCTGATGGGTAGCCCTTTTTCTCAACAAGCGATCAGAAAAGATCAGCAAAGGTACAAGGATTTTGAAACTATAAAATCCGCGACGCAAAGCTATTTTGCCACCAATAACAAACTTCCTGATTCATTAAACGTGCTCTACCAGTTCGCCAAAAAAACCGATCCCGACACAGGAAAATCATACGGGTATAAAGTTCTTAGCAGTATTAAATATCAGCTTTGTGCCAACTTTTCATTTGACTCAAGAAATAAAAGATATGAAACGCTTTTCAGCATGTATAAAGATGAAATTCCTTATAATCATAAAAAAGGATACGATTGTTTAACTCTGACAATCCCCCAAACGTATAAGACAAAAACAAATAGTAATTTATTCGAAATGCCAACGCCAACTCCTATTCCGCAAATTATTGGGTATTGGAGTTTTGATGATGACGAGAATTTAACAAATAGTGTTTACGATGGTTCTGGTATTTTTACATATCATCCGGTCAAAGGCATGTTGAATTCAGCAATTCTTAATAATATCAAATCAGTTAAGGGGAAAATCGGGCAAGCAGTAAGTTTTTCTGGAAGTAAAGACAGCTATATTGAAATTTCAAATACTGCGTTAATAAATAAAACAATTAAAGGTGATTTTAGCCTTTCATTGTGGGCTAATAGAATTAGTACAGAAGGTAATGCGGCTTTAATTTCAAATACAAATAGTTACGACGGTGGATTTGCATTGATTGTTGGGGATAAAGGAGAAATTTATTGCCGTACCTCTGATGGCAAATCATATAGTGATTCATACACTGATTATGAAGGAGGATATCTTCTTGGTAACAATGGTTGGCACTATATTACGTTAGTACGAGAAAAAAATATTTGTCTAGTTTATGTTGATGGGGTAGATAGAACTTTGGTCAAGAGTGACCATATCAATATAAAAGAAAATAATAATTCATTAATTATAGGGGGTTTGTCAGTTTATAATTCAATGTTCCAGGGACATATTGATGAAGTGGAGTTTTATAATTATGTCCTTTCTCCGACAGAAGTTGAATCCAAATACAATAGTTTTGAATAGCGAAATAAACCTGAAGATTAATTTTCTAAACAATCCCTTTTTTACTCAGCAGTTTGTACAATCAGCAAGTAAGAGTGACCATCTGCTAATTTTTTTACTCGACCGTTAATGTTCCAACCATTCCCATTTGTTTATGGTTACTGACAGAACAGTAGAATTCTAACTTAACTGTCTTATCGGGTGTAAACTCGACAAAATCTTCCTGTCCGTTCTGAATTACTGAAATTGCCAATTTGAGTTAATCTATTCTAAAGTCGTACATACCACCTCCCAATCTAAATTTTTACATGTGGGCGTTCCATCGGCGTTTTGATAAGTAGAGTTGGTTGCGAGTTCATAAAACATATCCCAGTTTGTAAACATGTCTGATTGGGTCGTATAGAGGTTAGCGCGAGCCGTGTTTAAAGTATTTTTGGCATTTTGATAATTAGCTAAAGATTTAAAGGTTCTTTGTATTCCCTGCAGATCGAGTTCGATCTCGGCAATCTTGTCTCCGGTTTTGACCTGATCTCCGTCTTTGACAAAGACCTCGGAGATTACGCCAGTTGCTTGAGTTGAGACAGATGCACTATTAGTCGTTGAAACATTTCCCGATCCGGAAACAGATACGACTAAGGTTCCTTTTTCTGCTTGAGCAGTCTGATACAGAGGTTTAGCATTTTGCGAAATTTTTATTTTGAAAGTAATAAAACCTCCAAGACTTCCCGATAGCAAAAGAATTATTATTTTTTTCCAGAAACTAGTTTTTAAAAATTTATTTTTTACGGCTGAAATAACCTGAAAAATTTTCATTTAAACGAATCTTAACTTGGCTATCTGAAAAAAAGCTGAAAACGATCTGTCAGAAAACTCCCGGTCGTCACCGAGAGTTTTCTCAGATTTATTGGGCTTATTCATTACTTGGACCAAAATCTCCTTTTGCCAAACCCTTGACTGAAGCCCATCAATCCATGTATAGTGTCAAGGTCCAATCCATTTTCCAACGCCCAGGATTCCATTTCCTGTTTTTTTTCCTGCATCTTTTGCCGTCTTTGTTCCATTGTCAAGTTCTTGAATTCTTCCGGGTCGGGTTGATTATTTTTCAATTCTTCATGGTGTTTGAGAATTGCCTGTCTTTGAGCTTCCGTAATCTTTTCGTCTTTGACGGCTTGAGTCAGTCGCTCTTCAATCTCTTTTTGTCTTTCTGCTTGACGTTCGTTACGAAAATCAGTAAAAACCGAAGATACATCACTTTCTTTGAGATTGAATTTCTCGGCAATTTTTTTAATTAAATTACTGTGAAAATTCTCATTTTGCGCATTAACTTTTACACCGGCAAATAGAACGATTCCTAAAAAAGTCAAAGCAATTAACATTTTATTTTTCATTTATATCACCTCCAGTCTATGTCCAGAATACAATTCAAATCTGAAGTTATGCTTAAAGAGAATTATTATTTTTTAATCCTTGGAAGTTGCACTGTGAAAATCGTACCTGTTTTATCCTCACTTTTTACATTAATAATCCCCTTATGAAGGTTGATTATTTTTTTTGCGATTGATAAGCCGAGGCCGTATCCATATGCACGGTTTTTTGAACGTGCAGTTTCCGCTCTGTAAAATCTGTCAAAAATAAGCGGCAGATCCTGTTTGCTTATGCCGATACCTTTGTCTGTTACGGAAGCCTGGGCTGAGCCGTCATTAGACCAGGTTTTTATTTCCACTCCGCTTGCTCTTGGACTATATTTGACGGCATTATCCAAAAGAATTACGAAGAGATCTACCAAACTTTCCTTATGTCCAGATATGTCAATGTTTCGATCCTGAAATTTTGTCTTAATTGAAATATTTTTGATTTTGGCGATCGGTCTAATTTTGTTTACTGCAGTTTGGACGACCTGATGTAAGTTTATTTTTTCAAAAATTAGATTACCTTTAGGTTTTTCGAATTGTGCTAAACGCAACAACTGATCGGAAAGGGACTGAAGTTTATTGACTTCGTCTACGTTTTCCGAGATTAATTTTTTGGCTTGCATCAATGAAAGGTTTTTGTCGCGCAGGGATACTTCCATAGCGGTTTTTAAGGAAGTTAAGGGGGTTCGAAGTTCATGTGAAGCATCGCTAATAAATCTGTTTTGTTCTTCTACCATATCTTTAATTGGTCGAAGCGTGCGTCCGGCAAGAAAATAAGCGAGCCCTCCCGAAATAACCAGAATTCCGGAGTTAATAATAATCAACATAAATTTCAATCTATTTTTAGTTTCTTTGATCAACTCAGGATCAAGACGCAATGTAAATCTTTGCCGAAATCCAGGTGGAGGAAAGTAATCCTGGTTGAATTGTCGTTCGATTCGAAAACGATGCTGTCTTTCAAACCTCTCAAACTCTTGGGTTAATACACGGTAGATAACCAAACTGAAGAAAAGGCTGATAAACATTATTATCAGCAGATACCAAGCCGTTAGTTTAATTCGGGCGCTTATAAACATGGTTAAATTCCGCCAATTTTGTAACCAAAACCTCTGACTGTATGAATTAAGGGGTTTTTGAAAGGAACGTCGATCTTATTACGTAAATTTTTAATATATACCTCTACCGTATTGGGGAGAATGTCCGCGTCATAGTCCCAGACGTGTGTGACGATCTGATCTTTTTTCAGAATTTTTCCGGCGTTTCGCATAAGATATTCAAGCAAGGAGAATTCTTTTTTGGTAAGCCTAATCTGTTTGGCTCCACGTGTCGTATGATATAATCTGGTGTTAAGCTGCAAATCTCCAACATTCAATATTTCAGCTAAAGCGGTTTTTGGCCGTCGCGAAAGAGCCCGGACTCTGGCTAAAAGTTCTTCAAACGAAAACGGTTTAGTTAAGTAGTCGTCAGCTCCAGAGTCAAGCCCGGTAACCTTATCTTGAATTTGACCTTTGGCAGTCAAGATCAAAACAGGTGTATGAATTTTATTTTTTCTAAGATTAGTGCAAAGTGTAATTCCATCCATTTCGGGTAACAAAAGGTCAAGAAGTATCAGATCGTAATCTTCGGTTGAAGCCAGATCAAAACCTTCGTTGCCTGTGTAGGCAACATCGACTGCGTAATTTTCCAATTCAAGTCCTTTTTTAATTGAGTTGGCGATCCGATGTTCGTCTTCTACGACAAGTATTCGCATAGTCCAAATATTATACCGCTGAATCTGAAAAATAGCTGAAAGAAGGAATAAAGATTTATATTATTGATTTTTGCCACAGTCCTTATAGAATTAAGTAGATGTTGTTTAATTTATGATGGATCTTGATAAAATAAAAAAATTTTTTACTCTGTTTGTAGCAGCCTTTGGTTTGTTCGTGCTGATGTTTATTATTTACTCAATCTTTATTATCAGTCGAGTAGCGCAGAAAAAGGAAAAACAGGAAATTAAAAAAAATTATGCCATTGAGAAAATAACCCCCAGTCCTGAAATTAAACCTACTTTTTCGAAATAGTAGCTTTGCATATTCCGGTCAGTTATGAGCTTTCGGCTTGTAATTCCAAGGATTATCTCAAATACCAAATTTCCAAATAAGGATTCAAATTTCCTGCAATTGAAGTTCTTTAATTCGGGAATTGAGTAGATTTTGATCAGAGATTCGATATTATTTTCTTTTAATTAAAACTCCTGAGAAAAACAAGGTAAGAATAAGAGAAGTAATGACTGCAAAGTAGGCGATGGTTTGGAGAAATAGATTGACAGCCAATTTTTTCTTGCCGTCAAAATAAAGTTGGGCCGGCTGGTAACCGAAAATAAATCCCATTACCGCAGCCGATAAGGTAAAGAGAGAAATAAATTCTATCGGTTCGATAATTGTGTTGTCTGGACCCGATTCTGAAAACTTTGAACCGTAAAACATCACCGATGCAATAATTATAATGTAGGCTGTTGCTGCGATTGCATTGAGAAATAGATTTTTAGTTATATAAGTTAATTTTAATCCTGTAAATTTATTTATGAATGGTAATTAATTAGGTTGATATAATTGATCTATGATGAAATTTTTTATTATTCTTCTAGTTTTAGTAACTGGCTTTCTCGGATGGACTTTATTTAACCCGCAAAAAAATAAAATTTCTTCTCTACCAATAGTTCCGACAGGATCTGAAAAAGTTGAAGAAATCCAAGAGATTACGACTTCAGAGATTCCTCAACAAACAACAATCGTAGAGGGATTGGATACTCCCTGGGCGATTGCATTTCTTCCAGACCAAGGCATGCTGGTTACCGAAAGACCGGGTAGAGTCAGATTGGTAGATAAAAACGGAAAACTTCAGGTAAGCCCCGTTGCAACTTTGGAAAAAGTAAAAGAGATCGGAGAGGGCGGGCTTTTAGGAATTGCTTTACACCCAGACTTTTCTTCCAACGGATTCGTTTATTTATATTACACATATAGCGGAGAGGAGAATGATACATTTAATCGAGTCGTGAGAATGATTTATAAAGATGGAAAGTTGATCGATGAAAAAATAATAGTTGATAAGATTCCGGGTAACTCCAATCACAACGGAGGCCGTATTACGTTCGGTCCCGATAAATTTTTATACATCACAACCGGTGACGCACAAAATTCATCCCAAGCCCAAGACAGATATTCTCTGGCCGGGAAAATTTTGCGGGTTACTGATGATGGCAAGCCAGCTTCAAATAATCCATTTAACAATTTAGTATATTCTTTTGGTCATCGAAATCCTCAGGGATTGGCATGGGACAGTCTGGGAAGACTTTGGTCGACGGAACACGGAAGATCGGGAATACAATCAGGCCTGGACGAATTAAACTTAATCGAAAGCGGAAAAAATTACGGTTGGCCGACTATTCAGGGAGACCAAACTCAGGTGGGAATGATTACGCCAATTATACATTCAGGACCGAATGCTACCTGGGCTCCGGCCGGAGCCGCATTTATCGGTAACTCAGTGTTTTTTGGCGGATTAAGAGGCCAGACTCTTTATGAAGCTGTACTCGAAGGTGAAAAAGTAACTTTGAAGGAACATTTTAAGGGAGAATTCGGGAGGATTCGTGAAGTAATTAAAGGGCAAGATGGAATGCTGTATATAACTACTAGCAATCAGGACGGAAGAGGCATTCCTAATCTAGGAGACGATAAAATCATCAAGGTCAATCCTAACAAGCTTTAAAATTGGAAAACTTAATCTATATAACCTTTATTTTTTAAATTTTTCACAATTCCTATTTCTTCTTTTATTTCGCGAATAAGTGCGGTAACCGAATTTTCTCCCGGATCCTGTTTACCGCCGGGCATATAAAAGGCAATTTTATTCCGCGCTCTGACCAAGAGTAAATTTTTATTTTCAATTAAAAGATAAGCAACTGTTTTAATCGTATGCATAAAGTAATTATAGATTAAAGAAGATTATTGAGGAAGAAATTGCTTGTTTAGAGGAATTCCTTTTGACTCTAATTTTGATAAGTTTACGAGTTGACTAGCATTATCGATGTCAATTCCGACAATTTTTCCATTCTTATCGAAATCCAATACTACACCAGGAGCCACTTCTTTTGAATCTGAACTTTTTTTTTCAGACAAATCAATATAGAGAGAATCAGTATCTTTATAGTAGTGAAATTTCATGATATTTTTATTTTAAAATTCCTATCAGGAAAAGCATTGTGAACTGTTTTTCCGTCTTGTAAAGTTACAACTCTTAAATATTTGTTTAATTTTGGAATATAAATCCAATACCTAATTCTACCATCTTCCTGTATTTCTTTTTGATAGGGTTTTTTTATTGCCTTATTAATCCAGCTTGTTTTTAGATAAGACCTTTTTCTTGATACTTGCTCTCTAAAATATTTCGTCGTTTTCACGCTTAAATAGTATATCATAATAATTAAGTAAGCAAATGTCTAAGAAAATATATGAATTGGAAAAGCATCATCAACATTTTTTGGAGAAGCAATACTTTACATGACTCACAAAAAGTTAATCTGGTTGAATCGTCCCCCGCTTTAGACGGGACCAGAAAAAATAGATCCCCGCTTTCGCGCGGATGACAATCAAAAAATTAATTACTACGGTTTGCGACCCTTCTTCGAGTAGTATTGAGCACTTTTTTCCTGATCCGCAATGATAGTGGAGTCACCTCTAGGAGTTCATCTTCGTTAATGAAATCAAGAGACTGTTCAAGGGTTAAGGTTGTTGGCGGAGTTAATTGAATCTTTACTCCTTCTCCGACTGAACGGTTATTAGTCAATTGTTTTGCTTTGCAAATGTTTACCTCAATATCCAAATTCCGGCTGGCAACTCCGACAACCATTCCTTCATAAATATTTACTCCCGGTCCGATGAAAAGATCGCCCCTTTCTTGTGCTTTGGCTATTCCATAAGATAGAGACAGGCCGGGTTTAACTGCAACTAGTGCGCCGTTTCTCACCGAATCAATTTTGTCACCTTTAGGAAAATAACCCAAGAAAAAAGTATTAAGAGTTGTTGTTCCTCTAGTCTGGGTAATCAAAATACTTCTCACTCCCAACAGGTTGTTATCCGAGATTTTGTATTTTAATTTGACGTCGTTTTTAGTATCATCTGTTACCATATCCAGAAGTTCGGCTTTTCTTTTGCCGAACTCTTCGGTAATTTTTCCCAAATATTCTTTCTGAGTATGCAAAATAACTTCTTCATAAGGTTCATTTATGACACCATTTATTGTTTTATAGATTACTTCAGGCTTGGATACCTGTAATTCAAATCCTTCACGGCGCATAGTTTCTATTAGAACAGCTAGATGAAGTTCGCCGCGACCGTGAACCGTAAACTGTGTTGATTTTGCATCCGGTTCGATTTTCAAACCTACATTAGTCTCTTTTTCTTTTAACAATCTTTCTTTAATTTGCCTGGAGGTTCCAAATTTTCCTTCTTTGCCGGCAAAAGGACTGGTATTGGGACCGATTGTAATTTTAATCGTTGGTTCTTCAACATATATTTTAGGCAGGCTCGCCGGATGGTTCGGATCTGTAATGGTTTGACCGATGGTAAGATCGGGGATACCGGCAATAGCTACAATATCTCCGGCGCTAATTTGCTCAACTTCTTTTTTTTGCAAGCCTTCGAAAGTATATAGTTTTTGGGCGTTAAACGTTCCAAGAATTTTTTGTTCATCGACCAGAGCTATTTTGTCATTTTTATTAAGTTTGCCCTGAGTTATTTTACCGATACAAAGTTTTCCGACATAATTATCATAATCCAGTGTAGAAATTAACATCTGAAACGGTTTATCCAGGTTAACGGCAGAATCAGGTACATCGGCAAGTATGGCTTCGAATAAAGGAGTCAGATCCCCATTCAAGTCTGAAGAATAATGATCGGGTAATTCGGTAAAAGCTTTACCGTCTCTTCCTACCGAAAAAAGTTTTTTAAAGTGAAGCGCGTGTTCATCTTCAGCAAGTTCCAAAAAGAGATTTTCTACTTCAAGCAGGACTTCCTTAGGCCTGGCGTCTTTTTTATCGATTTTATTGATGATCAGAATAATTTTCAGTTTGGCTTCGAGGGCTTCCTTCAGGACAAATTTAGTTTGGGGGAGTGGACCCTCTGCTGCATCAACCAGAAGTATTGCACCTGAGGCCATATTGATGGTTCTCTCTACTTCGCCGCCAAAATCAGCATGTCCCGGAGTATCGATGATATTTATTTTGGTTCCCCGGTAAAAGACGGCAGTATTCTTAGCCAGAATGGTAATGCCTTTTTCCCTTTCCAGGTCGTTGGAATCCATGATAAGAGTTTCACCCATTTCTTTCTGATTCTCCCGGAAAGTATGGGTTTGTTTCAGGATGGCATCCACTAGAGTGGTTTTGCCATGGTCGACGTGGGCAATAATGGCGATATTCTTTATTTGCATATTAATAAGTTAAATATACCTGAGAAATTAATACCCTGCGAAGCTCAAATTAAGCAGTACGAAGTGGTATTATTAAGTAGCTAATTATACCGTATTTTCTGTTATTTTGTTAGAGAAAATTTAGTTATTCTTCAACAATTTTCTTAACCAGTTCAAGTTCCTGTCTTGAGCAGCATTATCCAAGTGTTTTAAAATTTGTTTTCGTTTTTCATAGGCCTGTTTAATAAACAATACCTGATCGGGAATAAGAACCGGCAGTTGATCAAATTCGCAAAATTGAAAATCTACTACTTCGTTATTTTTTTTAAAATCTCCGCCGATAAATGTTCCAAAATAGCACATATCCAACCTACCGGTTTCTCTGTCCGTACGTATTTTAAGTAATTTATCGATGCTTACGGTAAACCCTGTTTCTTCCAGAATTTCACGTTCCAATCCTTCTGTGGGATGCTCTTTTGCCTTAAGGTATCCGCCGGGTAGACTCCACTCTAAATTTCTGTAGGTATGTTTGACCAGCAAAACCTTATTTTTATTGTTGAAAATAATACCGGTTACGCCAACCAAGAATTCATCATTTAAAAAACGCATTATACGGACCTGAAGGTTTTTTGTGAAGTTTAAAATACGCCAGGCATTTTCGAGTACTCCGGTCATAGGGATTTTTCATCGACTTCATCTGGATTATATTTTCCCTTAATCTCGGCATTTTCCAATTCAAGTTCATGCAGTTTTTTAGCTAAATCGAGATTTTTTTTCTTTTCCTGTTTGATGGCGTTTACTTTATTTCGGATTTCCCAAGAGGAATAAAAAATGTCAATTACGTGAATTAGCCAGGAAAAAGTCACTCCAACCAGGAGAGTGATTAAAACTACCAGATAGAGGGGAACAGAAGAATAAGTATATTGCAACATTTTTACCGTTACGGTTTGAGTGTTTTGGGTGGCAAATATGGCAACAGGCACGGCAAAAAGTAAAGTAAAAATTAAGATGAACATAAGTCTATTATATAATACCTGAAATCAGGTTTGACTTGGTGAAACTTTTTTAAATTTGATTGCATAACTATTTATAGAATTAAAAGTTGAATGCAATTCTTATATGCTTAAAAAAATAAAGCGTGAATTCAGGAAGCAGTTAAAGCTGGTTAAGAAATTTTCAGACCGGATAGAGGCCGAATTGGCAAAAGAGATACTTGAAGCCTACCATATAAACGCGTATATGTTCCGAAATTATTTCGGCCAGGTAACGGCTATATTTGTAAATCCTTATGACTACGCAAGAGCTACCCAAGTTCTCAATCTGACGAGATAGGACCGAAATGTCATTCTCACGAAAGTGGGAATCTAAGATATAATTGACGAATGAGTGATTTCAAAATAATTTTTGTACACGGGTACACAGCGTCTTAAAAAGCAGACTGGTATCCTAATACTTCTCTTGAATTAAAAAAACTGGGTGCAGATTTTGCTGTTCCTGATTTACCAGGTGGAGAACATCCGCATGCAGAATTTTGGTTAAATACAATTCATCAGGAAGTTAAAAAAACTTCTAAGCCTTTAGTCTTAGTTGGGCATAGTTTGGGAACAAGAGCGGTTCTTCTTTATTTAGATAAATATCGTCCTAAAGTTAAAATGGTTATTCTGATTTCAGCTTTTTCTAATCGATTAGAAAACGGAAAACGTAACGATGGGGAAGCGTATCCGGATTTTTTTAAATATAAAATAAATACTTCCAAAATACAATTATTATCTGAAAAATTTATAGTGATGCATTCAAACGATGATGACAGTATTCCTTATGAACAAGGGGTCGGGATAACTAAAGATTTGGATGCAAAATTAATTACTTTTTCTGACAGAGGACACTTTTATAAACCTGAAAACGCTCCGTATATTTTAGAAGTTTTAAGAAAAGAGTTAAATTTTTGAATTAGTAGCTAACTCGACTTGATATACTTCTTTTCATGGAGAGAAATATAAAGATCGCCTATGTTTTGACAGCGCTGAAAAACTCCTGGTTTTGGTTAGGGATATGGGTTTTCTATTACCTTCTTTTTACGAATTATGCCGGAATTGGTATTTTGGAAACATTATTATTTGTCGGTGCAACGGCGACAGAGATTCCGACAGGAGCGGTGGCAGATCTTTTAGGTAAGAAGAAAACGCTTTTGTTGGCATTTTTACTAATGACGGTTGGACTTTTCGGAATTGGTTTTACTCCAAATTTTTTGTTTCTCTCGATCGGGGTGTTATTGGCAGGAATTGGAATGGCGTTTTATTCCGGGACAATGGAAGCTTTAATCTATGATTCTTTAAAAGAAATAAAAAAAGAAGATAAATATCCCAAGGTTATATCCAATATCGGAACTTTACAATTAATTTCGCCGGCAGTTGCCGGTTTATTAGGAGGATATCTTTATTCTTTTTTTCCCCGCTTGCCTTTTTTATTACACGGTCTAAATTATTTTATAGGTTTAATATTATGTTTGTTTTTAATCGAACCGCACATAGATACGGAAAAATTTTCCTGGAGTAGTTTTGTTAATCAGACTAAGCAGGGATTTAAGGAGTTAACTAAGTCGGTAGAGATCCGTAATCTTACGATTTTGTTGCTATTGATTGGAGCACTTGTAGTTATAGCAGATGAAATGTTAAATAGTTTTTTGGGAGTTGAGTTTGGGTTTAGTGTTAAGCTGGCGGGAATTTTTTGGTCAGTTATTTATATTATATCTTCCTTGAGTTCGCAGCTCACCCCCCGCATTTTAAAATATTTTGCAGAAACCAAATCGATTATCTTAATCGGATTTTTAATCGGAATTACTTTTATGGTTTCTCCGTTTATCGGTTTACTGATGGGAGGGATTTCTTTGTTATTCCGCTCCTCACTGCAGGCAATTTTTTTCAACCTGGCATCGATCGTAATCAATAAAAATACCGAATCAAATTACCGCGCGACGACTTTATCGACATTCAGTATGCTAAAAAATATTCCTTATGTTTGTTTGGCTTTTTTCGTCGGATTCATGGCAGATAAATATACAGCTAAAAATGTCGCTTTTTGGTTAGGAATAATTTTATTCATGTTAATTGCCTCCCAATTTTTTAGAAAAAAGAAAGTTTAGTCCACTGCTATAATAACTACATGCAACAAGGGAAAATAGTCTATAAAGGAAAAACAAAAAAAGATCTGGAAATTCTGATCAGGTATCCAGAAAAAAGTGATGTTGAATTGCTGCAAAAATATATTAATACATTATCAAGAGAATGTTCGTTCATTAGATTGCAAGGTGAACAAAAAACTTTAGAAGAGGAAAAAAAGTATATCGAAAATATGCTGAAAAAAATACAGAATAATCTCGCCTTATTACTTTTAGTATTCAATAAAGAAAAATTAATTGCAGAAACAAGCCTGAGAACTTTAGATAATGTTGAAAAACATATTGGAAGTTTTGGAATAACTGTAGCTAATGAATATAGAAATCAAGGTATTGGTAAGTTATTAATTCAATTAGCTTTAGAAGAAGCGAAAAACAAACTAAAACACATGAGAATTATAAGATTAGGTGTCTTTGCAAATAATCCGATAGCGAAAATCATGTATGAAAAATTCGGATTTATTGAGTACGGAATTTTACCCGAAGGAATAAAACATAAAGGTAAATATGTGAATCACATCTATATGTATAAGAAGTTAAGATGATATCTTTCAATTTGATTCTACTTCCATTACTGCGGGGACAGTACCATCAAAAATCAGTTGGCCGTCGGAAAATTTGGCAGACATTGCATGGAAACCATTAGCTTTCAAAAATACATTTTCTACCGCTTGAGTTATAACCTGATTGGCACCCAACTTTTCCAAAGGAAGTATATATTTTCCGACTTGAATTATTTGAATTTCCAAATCAGGTAAATTATGTTTTACACTTGCTTTAAATTTTAAATAAATAGGAGGATCTACTTTTAATAAATTTATATATTTTAAACCTTTGTTGACATCCTCTACCGAATATTTCCCAAGACCGGTATAAGCAATAAAACCGGGTAGACGGTTCATTATGACATTGGCGGAAAATTCAACCGTTCCGCCTTTATTAATTCTAACCTGTGTATTCTTTACCGGCATATATTTCCAGTTGGAATAATTAAGCCGGGCAGATATATCTTCCTGACTGAAGTTGTCTTTGACATTTTTTATACCGGATAGTTTCACACTATCCGCAGGATTTCCACCCGTCTTGACATATTTTATTTCCGTTCCTCCTTTTTGGATGTATGAATCATAATTTTCTTTGGTATATTTAATCCCCAGATCTTTAGGTTTATTGGCTCCCATTATATTTGAAACAATCGGAATAAAACCAAGATAACCTAAGTAAATTACACAACCTATTATGGCAATAATTAAAAGGGAGAAAAAGAACTTAACTATTTTCATAACAGTTCTGATTTTAATCAGATTAAGTTGTTTATCAAATATTAAGTTAATTATATCGAAAAAACGATATAATACATCTGGATTTCCCTAAAAGGAGTATAGCCCGCTTTCGTGGGATTGACAAGGTAAAAGTTATGTTAATACAACTGCAAAAAGAGCTTCGTAAATTGGCAAATCCGGAAAAAGCAAAATTACTGCAGAGGTTTTTTAAGACAGGAAAGGGGGAGTATGGGGAAGGAGATATTTTTTTGGGAATTACTGTCCCCGAACAGAGAAGAGTAGCTATTAGATTTAAGACTTTAGAATGGTGAATATCTTTTAAATAAAGATAAGAAAATAATTCATAAACTAACAGGGTCAAAAAATCTTTGGGAGAGAAGGATTGCAGTTTTAACAACCTTCAGATTTATCAAATATAATCAATTCGCTGACTCGCTGGCTGTTGCAAAAAACTTATTAATCGATGAACATGATTTAATTCATAAGGCAGTCGGCTGGATGTTAAGGGAAATCGGCAACAGAGATCAAAAAGTTGAAGAAGAATTTTTGCAAAAATATTATAAAATTATGCCAAGGACGATGTTGAGATATGCTATTGAGAAATTTGATGAAAAGAAAAGGAAATTTTATTTAAAAAAATAATTCAGATTTTGATGTCGTTCCGCACTTAAAGAGTAATCTATATAATAATGTCATCCTGAATTTATTTCAGGATCTGGATTCCCGCTTTCGCGGGAATGACAAAGGCCTAAATATGGATCCCTTGGATACAAAAAAAAGGATTTTTGCTGCGTATAAACTTTTGACAGAAAAGACAACCTCAAAACAAAAAATTGAGTCGGTTAAAATACTGATTAAAGGTGTAAATCCCAAAATAGATACATTGCTAGAAAATTCTACTAAAGCTCTATCTGAGTTGGAAAAGTTTCACAAAGGCGAAATTATCGAACTCACGGCAGAGCACCTACCGGAAAATACCGATGAAGATAAGAAAAGAAAAAAAGCATTACTCTGGTTTATCCGGAACTGGAAAAGTTTGCATGGCGAGATAGATAGAGTTAAAAAAGAATTGGAAGTCAAATCAAATACAGCAGATCAGGATATTGCAAAGATGTGGAAGATCGCATCTTCTTTAAAAGGACCGCTTGGTATAACAACGGCATTTGCAGTTATTGTTGTTATCGGTTTATCAATATTCGGCGGAAATAAAAATAAAACAAATATTGTTCCAAGCAGTACTTTACAAATAACAAACGAACCCGTTTCAATTAAGGAAAAAATTAAAGTTATTGTTGTGGACGGTAAGCAAATTCCTTTGACCGAACTTACGACAGGTCAAGGACAGGAATGTATGGATGGAAATATAGAAGCTCCTCATTATCATGCTAAAGATCATGTAGCTGCCAAAGCACTCGATGGCTTCACCGTTTCTGATCCGGGAGGTTGCGGATTCGGGATGATAAAAGTAGTTCAGATAGTTGAAGTAGAATAATTTTGCTATCATAAGGTAATGAAGCTTATTTTGAATCTTCTAGTTAATGGATTTGCGGTTTTTGTTGCCGCATATCTACTACCCGGAGTTCATATCGATGGTTATTTGACTGCGATTATAGTTTCTATTGGTTTAGGAATAATTAATATTTTTATCAAACCAATCTTTATTCTCTTTACATTACCGATAAATATAGTTACATTAGGTTTATTCACCTTTATAATTAATGGATTGATGGTACTTCTCGTCAGTTCTTTTATTCCCGGATTTGCAGTCGATAGTTTTGTGTGGGCGATGGCGTTTAGCTTTGTCTTGTGGGCTGTAAACTTTGTTCTCAACTCATTAACTAAATAAATAAATTTATTCAAAATGCAGATTTCTCCAGTTATTGAAGATAAAGCAAGTGATCAGGTAAAAAAAGAGTATAAAAAAATTAAAGATGCTTTAAATATTCCATACCTTCCTTTATTTTTTACTTATATTGGTCCATTTCCTGAATATTTATGCTATTTGACTGAACAATTGGTTCCGATTATACAGCACGATAAATTTAAAAGTTTGATCAATGAAACAGATGAAAAATTAACTAAAGTTATTCTAGCAAGTGAGTGAAAACGAGCGCGTACAGAATCAAACAACGATTCTGGAGTCGCTCCGCTTCCCAGAATGACATACAATAAGGATATGGATTACTACAAAACAAAAACAAGTTTAATTTTGCCGTTTAATGGTGAGTGGTTAGTAAGTAATGGTGGAAGAACAGCAGAAACAAATAGTCACTTTAAACTTATTAACCAGGGACCACAGAATCAACTATTTGCGTACGATTTCAGGTCCAAAACGACCGGTGAAGAAAAAACTTTGGAAGAATTTCCGGTTTTTGGAAAAGAAGTGATCAGTCCGGCAGATGGAATTATTGTTCAAGTCATAAACGGAGCAATAGATGTAATGCCTGGAGAAAGGGACAGAAGCGTAGGGGTGGGAAATGCGATAATAATCAATCATCAAAACGGAGAGTATAGTTTACTTTGCCATTTCAAATTTAATTCAATTATGGTAAAGGTGGGAGATAAAGTTAAACAAGGAGAAGTTTTAGGTTTATGTGGAAATACAGGTAATACTACTCAACCTCACATTCATTTTAACTTGCAGGATGGTCCATTAATGCATACTGCAAACGCTTTGCCGGCCCAGTTTGCAAAAATTATTGTTGATGGTGAAGTAAGGACAAACTTCGAACCAATCCGAGGTCAATTCGTATCAAACGTTTAATTAAATGTTGCGATCGCCGTATTTGATTAAATACTTTTAATATTTTTGTTAGTCTTTGTTACTGTATAATATAAGTATGAAAAAGAAAAAAAGTATTTCAAAAAATATACTTACTTTTAGTGTTATTTTTGAACCTGCAGACGAGGGCGGATATGTAGTTAGTGTGCCTTCTTTACCAGGGTGTCAAACACAGGGTGAAACTTTTGAAGAAGCGGTAAGAATGGTTAAAGATGCAATAAAGGGATACGTTGCCGTAATGAATGAACAAAAACAGGAAGTACCAAAAGAAAAAGCAGACATTATAGTAACGAAAGTCAGCATAACCAACCCGCTTTCTTATATTTAAATGACGGCATTTAAACCCAAAGTTGTTGTAAAAATTTTAAAGAAATTGGGATATCTTCCCAAAAGACAAACAGGTAGTCATTTAATAATGTATCATTCCAAAAAGAATAAAATCATACCTATTCCAATTCATACAAAAGATCTTAAGAAAGGATTATTGAAAGGAATTATAAAACAAGCAGAATCTTCGGAAAAAGAATTTATTGCCCTTAAATAATAAACATTTCTCTGCTAAAATGCAGCTATGTCCTTCGACAAGCTCAGGATCATATTTAGTTTTAATCTAAAAATATGAATGATCAGGTGAAATGTCCCCATTGCGGTAAAGTATTCGAAATGACTCAGGCGATCGCTCATTTAGTGAAAAAAGAAAAACTCCAAGTCGAAGAAGAGAGAGTAAAATTGAGAGCTGATGCGCAAAAATGGCGCGAAGAACAACTAATAAAGTTTGAAAAAGACAGTCAAAAGAAAAATAAAGAACTGGAAGAAAAAATGAGGCAGAAAGTTAAAGAAGAGATGGATTTGCAGATAAGAGATAAGAGTGAAGAGATAGGGGAGCTGCGCAAACAAAACAAAGGCCTGCAAGATCAGTTATTGGAGCTGACAAAATCTATCCGGCAGTTGAGAACGGAAAATGAAATAAGAAGACTCGAGGATGAGAAGAAACTTCAGGTAAAAGAGGATGAGATCAGGAAAGAGGAGAAAAAGCGCGCAGATGAATCAAACAGAATGAAACTTCTGGAGTATGAGAAAAAAATTAATGACGTATCCAAGGTCAACGAAGACCTGAAGAGAAAACTGGAACAGGGATCACAACAACTACAGGGTGAAGTCTTAGAACTGGAGCTGGAAAATATATTGCGAAAAGAATTCCCTTATGACGAGATTAAAAAAGTATCAACGGGAGTTACAGGAGCCGACGTAGTGCAAACCGTTAAAAATAATTACGGAAAACCCTGCGGGATAATTATCTGGGAATCAAAAAGAACCAAAGCTTGGAGTGACGGATGGATAACAAAATTAAAAGAAGATCAAAGGCGGGTTAAGGCAGAAATAGCCGTTATTATTTCACAGGTCCTTCCCGATGGTGTAAAGAGATTTACTCAAAAAGATAAAGTATGGATAGGTGACTATGAAAGTATTTATGGATTGGGGTTATTATTAAGAAATACTTTATTTGACTTATCCGCAGTCAAGTCATCAGTAATTGGTAAACAGGAGAAAAAAGAAATATTGTGGAACTATTTAACCAGTACGGAATTCCGCCAAAGGCTGGACGCAATCTACGACAGTTATAATCAGGCAAAAGTGTATTTGGATAAAGAAAAAGAATTTTTCCGGAGAAAATGGGCCAGAGAAGATAAAAATATTCAACTTATGATGGAGAGTTTATTAGGTGTCCATGGCGATCTTCAGGCTATAATCGGAAAGTCATTGCCGGAAATAAAAGGATTTGATATGCTACCTGCAGGAAATAAAGAGAAGAATGATACTTTATTCTAATACAGATATGAAAGAGAATAGACAGTTAGACGACTTTTTTCACAGCGTATCCCGATTTATAATAATTGTTCCAATTATAATTGTTGTTGTAGCAATTTTTTTGAAGCTGGTAAACGGTACTTCCCGGCAGAAAGGGTTTAAAGAATATAGTTTAACTCCTACCCCAACGAAATCACAAAATATTATAGATAGTCTAAATATGTCTAAAAAATCCTCTCCTTCAGCAAAGTTTAATTTTACCGGCCCGCTAGTTTGCGATTTTACCTCAGACGTTGTCAATGTAAATGCTTATGTAAAAAACAAAAGAATATATATAAAAATGGATGAAAAAAATATAATCAGTAATTATCTTTTGAACGGGGACTGTGTTTATATTT
>Ga0209542_10001713_pt1 | contig 51038 bp, 47 predicted proteins | sample RifCSPhighO2_01_FD_184028 | JGI IMG/M metagenome (GOLD analysis project Ga0209542, IMG submission 184028) | Soil microbial communities from Rifle, Colorado - Rifle CSP2_plank highO2_0.1 (SPAdes) (version 2) | ecosystem: Environmental > Terrestrial > Deep subsurface > Rock core/Sediment ...
TCCCAGATTTTGGCTACAAATTCGCTATAACTTTTAAACTTATGCGTGGCTAAGTTTAAAAGTTCTATCAAATTTCTATCTCAAAATCTGAAAAAAATCCCTCCGAAGAGTTTCGTAATTCAAAGTAGGTAAGTTATTAGCCAAGCACTCAATGCTTTGAGTACTCGGTTAAATTAAAAATAATATTTTTAATTTAATTGCTTAAAGTTGTTTCGAATAGCCGGATTTTTTGCCGAACCCATGCTAAACGCTATAGTTAAAATACAAATTTTATATTTCAACCATTGTCAACTCTTTTAAAAAAATGATCCACGAACAGCTTCCGCTACCCGTGCCTTGTTCTGTTGTTCCGCGTCTTTCGACCGGCATGGACTATATCTTCATCCGTTAAAATTAACGGAGCTTACGTGTAGTCTCTACGGGGTTAAAGATACAAAAGTTTATATTGAAATTCTGGAAGGATAAATTCATTTATCTTTCTTTTAAATTCAATAGCAGATTCTGGAAAAATATATATTCTCCAGCTATTTTTGTCTTTGTGAAGAGAAATTTTGAATTGAAATTTATCTGATAAATAATTCATCAATCTTTCATTTTCATCTCTGGTAAAATTCTGGGTATTTAGAGTTAAACCTTTATGGCGAGGTCCCACAGACCCATCATCCATAAACCATACCGCCAATGTTATTGGCGAACATATAATTTCATCAAGATTCTCGGGCAGAATTTTTTTACCATTACGGTAAAATAAATTATGCAATTGAGTAAAAATCGGATGAGAGATTGTTCTAAATCTATATGAATTATTCGCAGGCACAAATTTAGGCTCACTTAAACACCAATCTTTGAATATATTATATTTCCAATCCACATATCCTTTATGGTCTTTCATTTGCGCAACTTGGAATCTATAATTTTTCCCATATTCATTTGGTGATAAATGCCCATCTCCTAGAATTGATCCAATAAACACCTCTTTTTGAAAAGAGTTTAATTGTATCAATTTCTTTTGCAACTCTCTTATTTCTCTTGACCAAGTATTTGGCTTTTGTTTCTCAACTTCCCTCGGTATTGCCTTCATGCATTTATTATAACATAAATTGTTAAGGTTTCACCGATACAGTTAGATTTTTCAGTCACATTACTGTGAGAGGTCGCAACATGCAGTTTGCACTGACGACTTAGCCCTTCTTACTGAATCTAGCTTAGGCCCGCACCGCTGCTTCGTATCGGAGATTTATGAATTATGAAGTATGAATTATGAATACGAACGACGTTTTCGCCAGCACATTCATAAATCGTAAATCTTTATTCTTAAATCCCATTGCGGAGCAATGGTGCGGGACTTCGGCTATCCCCAGCTTGCTTGGCTTGACGGGCGGTGAGTACAAGACTCAGGAACGTATTCATCGCCACGTAGCTGATTGGCGATTACTAGCGATTCCAGCTTCATGAGGGCGAGTTTCAGCCCTCAATCCGAACTGAGACCGGCTTTGGTGGGATTAGCTTCGCCTTGCGGTTTTGCTTCCCATTGTACCGGCCATTGTACCACGTGTGCAGCCCAGGACATCAAGGGCCATGCTGATTTGGCGTCATCCTCACCTTCCTCCCAATTATCTCGGGCAGTCCTCTGTGACATGTAAAACACAGAGCAAGGGTTACGTTCGTTACCCGAATTAACGGTACGTCTCCATTTGCTAATTTAAAATTTAAAAATCAAAATTCAAAATTTTGGTATCGCGCCTGCGGGTGCGATGATTTAAACTTTAAACGCTTCTCTAAATTACTTTAGAGTTTAGACTATGCCTTCACCCACTCGCTTTGCTCGTGGAACATTTAACATTTGACAATTGACATTTAACTTAAGAGTTAATTGTTAAAAGTTAATGGTTAATTGTTCAAAATTTTGTCGAGCAAAATTTTGTGGGGCTGACGTTTTAATAGGGTTTATATACCCTATTCCTTCCTTCTTCGCATAAAGCTCCGAAGGAAAAGTCGTTACGGGGTATAAACGTTAATTTCTACAATTTCAAAAATATTGGGCTACTTTAGATTTCTCCGTTTCACCCATCCAAAGTCACGATTTCGTGTGTGTTTTCACGACTTTTTCGATTAGGGCGTAAGCACCTTCGTTGTACCAACTTGATACACAGTAGTGAAACTCGCCACTCTTTGAGTCAAAAGAGAGGTCGAAGATTTGCAAACCGAATTTCTCCAAATCTTTGTTGATCCCAGAGATTCTTTCTCTGTGTGCGTGATGACCAACAAAGTGGGGAGTCAAATTCACTGATTCACTAATCAAATGCATTTGCATCACGAACCTCCTTTTGATGGTTTGAAATTGTACAAATTAACGTTTATACTTCCCACGGCGTTGCCCTCGTTTTCAAATTTATTCATTCACAATTTTCTAATTGATTTCCCGCCCCTTTTGGGCGAGGCTCGCCTTTTGGGCGGCAAATTGTAAATTTCAAATTTCAAATTCGATAGGGGTTCACCGTTATGAGTCAGATTTTTCATCAGGATTACTCCTGAAGGTCTCAAGATGTTTAAGACACGAACTGACGACAACCATGCAGCACCTGCCCAACTGTCTTGCGAAGGCCCACTTTCATGGGCTGGTCAGTTGGGTTTCTAGTCCTGGTAAGGTTCTTCGTTTGTTGTCGAATTAAGCCACATGGTCCACTGCTTGTGTGAGTCCCCGTCTATTCCTTTGAGTTTTAGTCTTGCGACCGTACTTCCCAGGCGGGATACTTAACGCGTTAGCTTCGACACTGGCAGGGTCGACACTGCCAATATCCAGTATCCATCGTTTACAGCGTGGACTACAAGGGTCGCATTGTTGCTATGCAACAATGAATTTGAAATTTACAATTTGAAATTTGAAATCAATGTTTCAATAATTCAATTTGAAATTACTCAAACTCGTTGTGCATGGTTAACTCATTTCTGGTTAACTCTGCATATCGCTATGCAGTCCGGACTATATCATCAATTAAAAAATGTGGGCTACTTGGCGAATGCCTTTCGCCCATTCTGTTTAATTGTCTAGCGTGTAGTCTCTGAGGGGATCATTCAAATGATCTTGTATCATCCTTTGATTCAAGGGTAGTCATGCTTGTTTTGCGGAGTTCACCCCCTTCTTCGATGAAGAGGTGCGTTCTGCAAATAGGACACTGGAGAACTTTTCGACCCAGATGTGTTCTGGACGTCAATTCCTCTAGTGCATATTTCTTCGCATTACCACAAAAGTTACAACTGACTTTATTCATCACGGTCTCCTTTTTTTGATCTTCCCTGCTGATTGTCCGCACCGAACACATTTTTACCCACGAAACAATCGGGGTAGTGTCGGATACTCGGAGTTTCCAGCATATAGCTAAATTTTTACACTGTCTGGCACCATGCCAAACGCGTGAGACACAGACACCATCGCCCTGCAATGGAAATTCCACGTTTTCAAATTGAAACATTGAATCATTTCAAATTGATTTCAAATTTCAAATTGTAAATTTCAAATTCCCATTGCAAAGCAATGGCCGTATCTAATCCTTTTTGCTCCCCACGCTTTCGTCTCTCAGTGTCAGGGTCGTCCCAGCAAACTGCCTTCGCTTTTGGTGTTCCCGATGATATCAACGGATTTCACCCCTACTCCATCGGTTCCGTTTGCCTCTAACGCCCTCTTAGTATAGCAGTATTGTAAACAGTTCAAAGGTTAAGCCGATGAAGTTTAATTTACAACTTACTCTACCACCTACAGACTCTTTACGCCCAATAAATCCGGGTAACGCTCGGGGATTCTGTATTACCGCTACTGCTGGCGACATTAGCCAATAAAATAAATTATTGTCAATATCTAATATGGACTATCTCTTTGCCGTTTTTAGTCGGCACTCGGCGTCTTATGGCAGGTTTAAATACCGCCATCTCGTCCACTTAAGGACTCAGTCTCTGAGGGGTCAAACTTTCAAACGGAGGAATTTTATGAGAAAAGCATGGTAAAATGTATGACTTTACTAAAGATAGAAATCTATTGCGTCCTGCGACTCCAATATAAATTTCCGGATATCTTTTACCTCTACACAAAGGATTTTGAACAGTGGCATCAATTCCAAAGTTTTCTTTTAGCGCGTCAATCAGTAAATAACATTCTTCCACTGAAAAAGCATTAGTGCTAAAATCAAAACTATAATGGTACTTTGGACGAAAATCCAAGCCACCATCATCCATATACCATACTGCCAAACTCAATGGCGAAGTAAGCCATTCTTTTATATTTTTGGGAACTATTTTCCTATTATCAACATAAAAAGCTTTTCGTATTTCAGTAAGATTTTCTAAATATCTTGAGTAGAAATACCATTGATTATAAGCTTTTTTATGCTTGACCCCAGACGGACAGATAGTTTTCAGTTCACCAAACAACCAATAAATATATTCTTTATACTTATTGCATTGTTTGATGTAAAAATAACTATTCTTTCCGTTTAGGTTTTTGGAACAATATATTCCTCCATCTCCCAATACGTTTCCAATAATAATTGCTTTTTGTTTCTCCGTAAGCGGTATATTCATTATCTGATTATACCACAAAGTTGACTTCCCTGCTGATTGTTTTTCGTCGCGTCTTCATTGTTAATACAATGAAGATTTTTTAGCGGACAACGAAAAGTTTTCCAGCATATTAGCCGAATTTTACTTCTGCGCCAAGGTTTTTTAGCAACAAATTGTTGCGCAAACCTCACAGAATTAGTATCCCCTTATTCATCTGGTACTCTCATTAAGTTGCTCCCAGATAAAAGATGTTTACAACCCGAAGGCCTTCATCCATCACGAAATGTCGCTCCGTCAGGCTTTCGCCCATTGCGGAAGATTCTCGACTGCAGCCTCCCGTAGGAGTATGGCCCGTCACATTTTTACTTCGTAAAATATCGCGGAATTACGCAGAATTTCACGCTAAACTACGCAGAAACCTACGACGCGATTACGAATACCTTTATCACTAAAGGTGCAGACTATACCTTCATCCAAATATTTTAGAAAAAATACTTGGCGCTAGCGTGTTATGGAGGATTACGCCCCTCCATCCAGAGATTTCTCTCTAAGTCGTTACGGGGTCATAAATAATTCAAAATGTAAAATTCAAAAATCAAAATTAAAGTATCGCAGAAATCGGCTTACCGATTTCTGCGAATATTCCGTGAGTTGATTAAAACTCCACACACTCCGTCACTTCAAGCACCACATTGTGCATAGGATCGGGAGTATGCGATTGTTGGAGAAATGTCGTCTTGACATCTTCGACGGTTTTTGCACCATCATATCTGCGATCGACTTCCGTGTCAATCACAATCGTTTTTGGATCACCTGATGGATCCTTCCACGTAGCATCGCCTAGCCCATCATGGCTAATGCGAAACCATTGTGCCGTTAACCGAATTTTCACGTTACCCTCCTTTTTTGAATTACTATAGACTTCCCACGGTATTGCCCTCATTACTGCCACAATGCAATCATCAATTCGTGTTTTAAAAATTTAATCATTGAAAATTGATTGAAAATTTAAAATTGGAAATTGAAAATTCCATTGCAGCAGCAATGGCCTGGGTTCCACCGTTATAGCTAGATTTTACTAGAAAATTACTTCTCTAGGCGACCGATTGATCGCAGTGCCATTCTTGGGGGTCGCGCTCTCACGCCCCCTATCCGTCATAGCCTTGGTAGGCCTTTACCCCACCAACTAGCTGATAGACCGCAGACCATTCATAAAGCGGCTTGCGCCTTTAACCAATCCAAAACTCAAGAAATTTTGGATCGGAAAACTCTAAACTCTAAATTCTAAATTCTAAATGTTCGCGAAACTTTAAATTCTAATCTCTAAATTCTAAACGGCCTTCGTTTTAGAGTTTAGGATTTAGAATTTAGGATTTCGTAGTTATTTAGGATTTAGGATTTGGGATTTAGGATTTGCCAAAACTTCCTAAGTTTTGGATTGGTACTATGGGAAATTACCCCGTCTTTCGACGAGCTATGCCCCACTTTACGGTATGTATCTACGTGTTACTAAGCCGTTCGCCGGTGCCAACGCATCACGCTAAGCGCGATGCGCAACATTTGACCATTAACATTTAACATTTGACTTTCGCGATTTTTGCAGAGCAAAAAATCGCGACGTTGGTCAATTGTCAACGGTTAAAGGTCAATTGTCGCATCACACGCACCGTGATGCGCAGGCCCCTTGACTTGCATGCCGGTATCCACATTTCCAGCGTTCACCCTGAGCTAGGATCAAACTCTCAAAAAATATGTAAGTTTAAGTAAGTACTTACGGACTTTATTCGAAACAACTTTAAAAAACTAATTTCTTACCTTACTTCCCCGGCATGAGCATGGTTTTACTCAACCGGGATTTCATATTTAGTTGTCAAAATTCTTACCCTGCAATCAATTCTGAAAAAAAGACCCGCGAAAATATTTAATGAATTAAATATTTTCGCGGATATTTTTAAAAACTCGTTAAGTTTTAAAAATGTTTGTTGGGTTTTTAAGTTTTAAAAATATATGACTGTATTCTAGTCGAAATAAATCTGTTGTCAATAGGTAAATAATGTTATTAAATAATTTCGTATTCGGCGGAGCTATATCCAGCGTTTTCCGTAGCTTCATCTACAATCCCCTCATCCAATTTTCGCGCTAATCCATTTAACAACAACCAATCCCAAATTTTTTTAGTGCCTCTACTTAGTCCAAATCCCGATTTCAATTTAACGCTACCCAATAATTTTATAATTTCCAGATATGCCGACTTGCCATATCCTCTACCCCTTAGTTCCTCTTTAATATTAATCGTATTTAAATATGCTGACGCCTCGCCTTTTTTAGGACTAGAAATATTTAGAGTAGCAGTTCCAATTTCTTCATTTTGCTCGTTTTTTATAATTAGTTTTTGTGATTTAAAAGTTCCTTTTGATTCTTTTTTTGGTTGCTGGATTTCAATAATAACTTTAGGTAATCCATAAGATTCTGGATCTATTGAAGGTTTCTCAAAATTTTCTTCATGATTTTCTGTCATGTAAACTAATTTGCGACAAACGGGCCATTATTTTGTACTCCCAGTTTTTTATTAATTTAGTATACTTAGTTTATGGCTCAAATAACCCTTTCCCTCCTTCTCTATTCCCCAACTCCTTTAATTACCCATTCGCGCGAATGGGTAACTTAAATTATAAAACCCTTGAGACGTTAACAGAAAAGACTTATCGCCCTTTTAATATCTTTCGGTAAGCTTTTATTTAACCTGTACCACATGTGATTATTTCTACCTTCACTTTCAAGGATATCTAAATTCTGTAGAATAATTAAGTTTTTAGAAGTTGACTTTAAAGAAATTCCAATTTTCTCAGAAATTTCAGAAACACTCATTTGATTTCCGGAAGCTAGCATCCCAATAATTTTCATACGGTTTACATTGCCCAATGCCTTGAATATGATAACCCATTTTTTATTAACCATTTCTTTATTTTTACTTTACTTACCCATTCGCGCGAATGGGTAAATAGAGCGGAGGAAATTTATCTTGAGCCTCCTGCAGGAATCGGACCCGCATCTGAGCTTTACAAAAGCCCTGCTTTACCACTAAGCTAAGGAGGCGTAATTACTTCTTCTTTTTCAATTCTTTATCCAATTCCTGGGCTTTTTTGCGTAAGGCGCGCAACAGATGGTCAATTTTCGTTTCTACTTTCAACGTGAGCACTTTAATAAATGAAAGTAATTTATGGAGCCACACTTGTTTATGAAAAAAATCGAAGTGAAGTTCTTTTGCCCGTTTTTCTATACGCACGATAAATGCGTGTTTTTTAAACCCGTGGTGGCCGTTTTTAGGAAGGGTCGCAAGTACCGGCATTTTTCGGACAATAATAAAAAAGATACCACTGAAAGATATGATAAAAATAATGAAAGCAATTAATTGAAACACGTTTGTGTAACGTATAACGTGTAGCGCAGAACACTAGAAACGTTCCGCGTTGCACGCTACGCGTTCTACTATTTATATTTCGTACCTTGCAAACCTCTTCACCTCAATATTCTCCCCCACTTTAGCCACGGTGTCTTCTATGATATTCTTTATCGTTTTTGAATCATCTTTTATCCACGACTGGGCTAATAAAGAAATTGACTCTTTGTACTTTTTTATCTTGCCTTCCAGAATTTGCGCAACCAGGTTTTCCGGTTTTCCGGAATTAGCTATTTCTGCCTTATAAATTTTGGTTTCTCCATCTAAAAATTCTCCGGGAATTTGGTTTTCTGAAATAAACAGGGGCTTTAAGGCCGCAATTTGCAGGCAAATCTCATGGGCCAAATTTTTAAATTCAGGAGAAGATGCCACAAAATCGGTCTCACACCTAATATCTAACAGTACGCCGGTCTTGGCATTAGGGTGCAGATAAAAATCAATCAATCCCTGCGATGTTTCTCGTGAAATTTTCTTATCGACTATCTTTTTACCCCAAATTCGCAGTAATTCCTTTGCCTTATCTGCATCCCCGTTGGCTTCGGCCAAGGCCTTTTTAATTTCCACCGGCGAGACACCGGTTTCGTCTCTTAACTTTTTAATATCGTCAATAGAAATCACTAAATTTTCAATTTTCAATTTTCAATTTTCAATAAATTTCTTAATTACTTAATTTTCAATAACGGCAACGTTTATTGATAATTAGATAATTTAATACTTGATTGATAATTGATAATTGATAATTTGATAATTACACCTTTGCGTTTTGTATTGTTTCCGCTACTTTCTCCAAAATATATCCCACCGAAGAAATGGCATCGTCGTTTGCAGGAATCGGGTAATCTGTTAATGTCGGGTCAATATTAGTGTCCACAACCCCTACAATAGCAATCCCCTTTCGCCTGGCCTCGCGAGCGCACGTAAGATCTTTTTTAACATCTAAAATTAAAACGGCGTCAGGTAGTTTTGATAAATTTCTTACTCCTTCAAACTTTTTTTGCAAAATAGCCAGTTCTTTATCAAACATGGAGCGCTCTTTTTTGGTATACTTTTCTAATTCACCCGTGGCTTTCTTGCTTTCCAGTTCTTTAAAATACTGCACCCGCTTTAAAATGGTCTCAAAATTGGTAAAGGTTCCTCCAAGCCAGCGTTCAATAACATAGGGCATGCCCGAAACCTCTGCATTATTTTTTACTAAATTTTTTACCTGGATTTTAGTCCCCACAAATAATATCGTTTTTCCTTCACCCGCTAATTTTTTAATAAAGGTTAGGGCCCTATCAAATTCCTTAGTGGTTTTTTCTAAATCGATAATATGGACATTATTTTTAATACCCGATACATACGGCTTCATTTTCGGATGCAAACGCGAAACGCGATGCCCAAAATGCAGGCCCGCTTTTTCCATGTCTTGAGTATTCATAATTGATGGTTTAGAGTCGTTTTCCATGAAAACTAATTTTCAATTTTCAATTATCAATTTTCAATAAATTATCAATTTGGCGAATTTTCAATGACGAAATCGCATTTGATAATTGATACTTGATAATTGATAATTTTTAGATTGTTTTTGTTTCCTTTTTCGCCTTCACCTTCTTTACCATGTTAAATAATTTCTCCTCTGGAGAAATTCCCGCTTCGCGGGATTTAACATGGTGAACCTTCTTTGGCTGAACTTTTGCCAGTTTATCCTTAAACTTCTGAACCCTACCCAATGAATCCAGTACCTTTTCTTTCTTGGTATAAAAAGGGTGGCATTTGGCGCAAATTTCGGTCTCGATAAATTCTTTGGTTGAGCCAACGATAAACGAATTACCGCAGGCGCATTTTACGCTTGCTTTGGCAAAATAAATTGGGTGGATATCAGTTTTCATAATAATAATGCAAATTTTGCGAATCTTATGCTAATCTACAAAAATGCAAATGTGCGAATACGTTTATACTATACGATGTTTCAAATATTAGCAAGAATTACGAATTAATGCAAGCCACCCCTGTGTAACCCCTCACACCTCTCATTCCCGCCCGTCGTCATTGCGAGAAGCCACAGCGACGAAGCAATCTATAGAACAAACATTATCACTTTGCACTAAAGTCGCCGGCGGTTTGGCAATATTGGGCGGATTGGAGCAAAAAATATGTTTGGCGTAGCCGTAGCTACGGCAAACATATTTTTTGTGAAAACTGCCCAAGATTGCGATCGGGGCTCCTCGCAATGACGGTGGGTATACGTAGGGGCGTGAGGGGTTACACCCCTGTAACTCCTCACACCTTAACACACTCCTGCGTCATTGCGTAAAGTCGCGAGATTTTTCCTGCCCGAAAGGCGGGAAAATCCCGACTCAGGAGCGCGCACGCGACGCGGTAATCTGAAGTATATGCAATAATGCGAATCTCGTTTGGCAATCGGAGTTAGTTGTGGCCGAACATTGCCGCCAGGTTTAGAAAAATGTTTAGGTCAAGATGTGGATAAATTTGTTGCGACAAATTTGTCCACATCTTGGTAGCTTGCCTACGCCGAGCACATTTTTACCAAGCTTTGCGGCAATGTTATCCACAAATAACCCGCCAAAAGGCGAGGCTCGCCCCTCTTGGGCGGCCCGAGACCCTTTTACATTTTTGCCTAACGAGATTCGCATTAGACCTGTCCCTAAATAAGATTTGTTACGAAAATTACAGATTTTGAGCTGGAAATTTGATAGAATTTTTCGGCTTGCCCATAGGCCCGCCGAAAAATTATTGCAAATTTTCAGCCAAAATATGGAATTTGCAGTAAAATCTTATTTAGGGACAGGTCTATTAATACTTTCTATCACTCTGGATTGCCACGCCGCGCGCTCGCGAGCGCGCGGCTCGCAATGACGGTGAGGCAAAACATTTACTAAAATAACATAAAATGCTAGTATGTCATTAGGTTTTGGGAAGTCCAAAACATCGTTCATCTAACATCGAAGGGCATGGCAAATGGTAAAGCGCCAACAACTCCTAATCGCAAGCCACCACAATGAGGACGCAGTGGAGAATCTCATCAACAACAAGCTCCGGAACATGGGGCCTGGATGGGAGTTTGTTTCTGTCAAAACAGAGGTAATGGTCATGGATGGCCAACGCATCCCGGCAATCCTTTACACCACGACCGCCGTCGTAGAAAGGGAGGAGGTGAAAAAAACGCTAGATCCGAACACCCCGATCCAATCCCTCGACATACCAAAAAGGGCGAAGGCATGTTTACAGGGAGCGGGCATTCAGACACTCGCGCAACTTCTCCAAAAGGACTCCACCGAGCTTCGCACAATCAAAAACTTCGGCCGATGTTCTCTGGGTCTAACTCTCCGGTTTCTTGAAGAACAAGGTCTTCACCTCAAGGGCGAAGGATAATATCCTAGCCCACAGACCACTCAAAGCAAAATTCCTTTACGGAAACCATGCTCTGGGTGGATTTTTTTTAAAAAAAGAGCCCCGGGTGCTACTTTTGCCAGTTGGCAAACTGCGGGGGCTTTGACACTTTAACTAACTTGAAGCTGTGAATTACGAAACCCCCATGCTAAAAGAGTTTCGGGCTCTTTTTTCCATATTTTGGCCAGAAATTCGCTATAATTTCCATGCGTAGCCCTTGGCTACGCCTGAAAATTCTATCAAATTTCTGACTCAAAATCTGAAAAAAATAGCTCCGAGGGGTTTCATAATTCACAACTTGAAGGAAATGGCACTTTACTTGCGTGCGCGGGATTGGTTAACATAATTCTTCCATCGCCCGGGTCATACGCCCGCACCATTTTTTTATTGCACGGACAGTAATACAATATTTGTTGCATATACCCTTTGCGCTTGTCTATTTTTGGAATAGTGTGACCGGGCACGGCAATGAGTTCGCTAATTAAAGAAATTCTCCTGCAATCATTACATTTTATTTTATCTGCAAGATTTAATTCGCTGCCAGCACAACAACAGGTTGTGGTATTCACAGCATCCCTCCTTTGGTAAGGTACAAAAGAAAAACCAGTTTATATGTAGCATTTCCTGTTTTCAAAATCAAGTTTATATGATAGATTGGATTCATGGATTACCAAGAATATCAAAAAACTGCCGCCAATGAATCTTCGGGCGGGACAAAACAATCGGTTATTATCGAAATTAGGGCCGGCACCGGCGGAGACGAAGCCGGGCTTTTTGTGCGCGACCTATATAGAATGTACTCAAAGTATGCCCAAAGCCAGGGCTGGGGCCAGCGCGTTTTGGATTCCAACCAATCCGACATTGGGGGCTATAAAGAAATGGTTTTTGAATTAACGGGGACGGGCGCTTTTGACCACATGCAATACGAAAGCGGCGTCCACCGTGTCCAGCGAATTCCTAAAACCGAAAAGCAGGGTCGCGTCCACACCTCAACCATTACCATTGCCATTTTGGAAAAACCCCAAAAAATGGATATTAATATAAATCCCGGTGATTTAAGAATCGACACCTATCGGTCTTCGGGTGCCGGCGGCCAGTACGTCAACAAAACCGAATCGGCCATCCGCATTACCCACAAGCCCTCAGGCATTGTAGTCACCAGCCAAACCGAAAGAAGCCAACTGCAAAACAAAGAAAACGCCATGAGTATTTTAGCGGCGCGGCTCTTGCAAGCCCAACAGGAAAACGACCTGTCAAAATTAACCGCCGCACGCCGAGAACAAATTGGCTGGGCTAAACGATCCGAAAAAACCCGCACCTATAACTATCCCCAAAACCGGATCACCGACCACCGCATCGAAAAATCCTGGCACAACCTCGAAGATATTATTGAAGGAAACATGGAACCCATCTTTAAGGCATTTAAAAAATGGCAAGAGGAACAAGAAAAAAAAGTGAGTAGTGAATAGTTAAAAATCCGCAATAACATGCGGATTTTTTACAATAAAAAAACCGGCGCGCCTTTCGGCATGCCGGCATTAAATAACTTTAAGAGGTTTTTTTAAACCTCCCCTTAAACTCCGCTTGTGCGACGCAGAGCTTGGCGTACTGACCTTGAATCCGGCTAGCAAAATCGGCTGGAAGCTTGGGCATCAGCGTATCAGCAAGCTTAAACCCTTCTACTGTGACCTGGTATATAATCCATGACCCCTTGATGGTAAAGTGCTGCATCAGCCCCTTTCCACTCGCTTGCAAAACCGCATCCCTGATCTGGCCTTCGCTATACCCAAAGCATAATCCTATCGGTGCCAGGATGTCCTCGTACACCTTATGGATTGTGCGCCCGGATTTGGGATAGGGGTTTCCCTTGGGCGTGCGCTTGGTGCACACAGCCCATACACAGACCACCAGCTCAACCACATCCATCGGACAAGTTTCGGGCTTGGGTGGTGCAACCGGGAGCTCTATGACCTTTTCAAGGTCGTCGATGACCTTGCAGGTGCGTTCTTCTGTCGAGCCCTCAGAGAATTTGGGAAATTCCTGAGGAATCAAAGAATCCACCGCCGCCAGCCGATCACCACAGGACACGGCAAAGATTTTGTTCTGATCCAGTCGAGATAGGCGATCGGAAAACTCGAACGGATCAAGGCCGGCTGCCTCGAACAAATTCTTACTGGATTGAACTAGTGAAAGCTGCCGCCGCCAATCACCAACACACCGATGTGTGGCATCATGGCCTTGGAAAAACTTTTGGGTGACGGCCTGATACTGCTCATCAACGCTGCGTAAATCCAGTTTGGCTTTTCGCCAAATTATCAGCAGACGGTCGAGCTCTACCCAGATTATTTCCAGTTCCGCCCTAGCGGGAAGGTTATCGAAATCTGCCAGCTGACGAGCGGTGCCCCTGACCAACTCCTGCAGACACGTATCGGTCTTTGCAATATCTTGGTAGATCCTCACCCCACGATCAAAGAGATGGTCTATCTCTTCGAGAGATTCCCTGGTCAATCCAAGATTGGATACGATCTGCTGATCAATAGCATCAAGGGTTTCGACCTGCCGCTCAAAGGCCTCGAGCATCCTTGTGAAATTATTCGGATCCGATGCCGTCGAACTTCTGACGATATCCCGAAACTGTCGATCAGCTTCTTCTTGTGCTTCTCGCCTCAGGTCCGCTACTACTTCATGTAGCGCATCTAAGGATTCCAATACCGCCCGATCAAAAAGCCTCATCAGACCCTCTTCATGGGGGCTTTCCTGTAAAACGGCCTGCAGAAAACCATAGAGGTCTACCTCGCGAAGTCCGAGGTGTTCGTACTTCTGACGAAGCTCCTCCAAAGAAATCGCTATGTGCTTTTGGAGCTCTTTGAGAGTCGCCCAGGGCTTTTCTTCTGGCTTAATAGAATGATCAACAACCCACTGTGGGCCCGCTTTGGTTCGAACAAGAACCTTTGGCGGTTTCTTGTCTTTGTCTTTGTTACTCATAATTCCTCCACAAAAAAAAGAGATTCCCCAGATTGTCAAAGAACATCTAAAATACTAAACCTAAAAAATAAATTTGTCAAATTTAATTGGTGCTATTCGGAAAATCTCGCTTTTCCCCCAAATGTCAGTTCCCCGCAATCACCCCCGCTGACATTTGGGGGAAAACGGATTTTTCAAAACACCCTCAATACCCCCTGCTTCACGTTAAAGTTAATAATCTTGCGCAATAAAAAAGGGCTGCACACAATAGGTATGCAGCCCCATGAAATTCTGCCTATGGCAGATTAAAGAACTATGAATCACGTCTTTCGTATTCCTCGACCATGGTCCGGTAAAGATCACCGAACCGGCGAGTAATTTCGGTTGAAGACAGTGATTCTCCTGTCAGGCGAGCGCGATCCTCGATGTGGAGCATGAGTAACTGGTTTAGCGCCAGTTCCAGCAACCCATCGTCACCGCGACATCTTTCAGCGTGCTTACACGCCGGGTGAAGGCGGTTGATCCTGATTTCCACAACATCTCGGTGAGACCCCCTGAAAAGCCTTGAGAGGCCGGGGTAGGTTGCCATGCGGTCAAAGTCAATGTGGTAACGAGACCCATCAATGACGATAACATCATGGGAGCGCCCGCCACTTTCTTTCTTTTCAAGAGGTTCGGCCACCGTGATATCACAAACAGCAACTACGCGCCGATTGTTTTTGTCGAACAATTCGACCCGATAGGTGCCCAATTTACTTCCGGCACAATAGACCGCTTCCGGGCCACAGGCCGTTTCCGATTCCCGCTTTCTGTCCATGATGGTTGAAATAAATCGACCTTCCTTGTCTTCTTTTGGGTCGATTCGCCACCGGAGGTTTTCGGCTCCGGACGAACAGTCCTCCCAATTGACAGCCATCAGGCGCTTAGTCCGCCCCGGATAGACGGTAACCCGCTGGGGATGGATCCTGAGCTTTTTTTCTGAAACTATTGAGATTTCGACCCGCGCCCTGGTCTTGGGCTCGTCCACGTAGTAGCACACCAGGTCGTATCCGCCTACCTTGGCCCCAGGCCAGTATCGGACTGAACGGCCCTCGGCAGAAACCTCTGTTCTACCCCCGCAGCTTGAAATTTCCCATGCCAACTTGAGATCAGGATCGTATTTATCAACCTTGATTTCAATCGGCCGGGACTGGCTGGGCAGCACTTCAATGAACGAAGTATCGAGGGTCAGAATGCTGGGCTTGGCCACCCCGCGATCTTCCTTGCCGCCGAGCGCTCCAGCATACTTTCTTAACTGATCCAACAAGCGCTGATCACGCTTATTGACTTCGGTCTGCTGAATCATCCCCAGAAGCTGTTGGAGGGGATCGCAAACTTCCCGTTCCATGAAATCGACGAATTTGAGCAAAAGGGAGTTGGAAAATAACGAGGCCTCGAAATCCTGACGAGACGCCGTCACAAAGCCCTTGAAGGCCTCAACGTAGATTGTTCCAAAGACCCCGTCAAGAAGAATATTGAGCTTCTCGCCCACCACCTCCTCGGGGATCTGGGAATAGAACTTTCGCCAGTCGCAAACGCCCTCAAAGGGTCCTATCTTGAGCTGGTCTCGCATGGTCCTGGTCGTGGGAACATAGAGATCAATGCCAACCCGCCCCAAATGAGGATGGGCATCAATCACCATCTTGAAGGGCTCTCCAACGATCTGGCGCTTTTCAAGCGGCAAACCGTTCACGTACACCCGATCGGCAACCTGCGGCGGCAAGCAATCCGGCAAATCCTTGCGAATTTTTTCGGCGGTAAAATGCCGCCGGCCTTCGCGGGGTTGCTTCAGGTGAATCTTGGTTCCCGTTGAACCCTCTGGCAAATCCATTTGCAAAAAATTCGGAGGAGAGGGCTTGGCTTCAATCGTCCCTTCAGTTTTACCGGCAAGAATACTGAACAGGGTATCGAAATCGTAATCCATGGTCCACATGGGATACGAATCCGGATCGGCCTCTTTTTCATCGACGTTTACGGTATGCACCGTGACGTGTTTGAAGTCAGCCGCCAGCCGCTTCAGTCCTAGGTCTTGGTAATTCCGACCGACTTGGACTTCCGCAGTCATGGCCAAGTTCAGTGAACGCTGGCGACGGTAGGCATTCATACCTTTTCCATCGTCAACGATACTGATTTCGTAGCTTAAACCCCGGCCATTCACCATAATCCAAATGTGTTTGGCTTCACCATGCTCGTAGGAATTCCAGATGGCCTCGATCAGGTGGCCGAATGGACCGCCAATATCGCAGGTCAATCGCTGGATAGACGTTAAGTGATCGCACTGCGGGCGGATCTGTTCGGCCACATAGGTCGCACACTTCTTGGACTTTTTCATGGTCACGATCCTTTCTGGTTGGAATTGAGGGACTTACACATGAGTTCCAGGTCGATATCTTTTATCAGCTCACCTGGAAGCACATGGGTGGCAACCCGGAAGGTCTGCCACAAGAGGTCAGCGTTACGCGCTAACCGTTCACCGAGTTCATCCCGAACCTGGCCCGGCTCGAATTGAGCCAAGAGCAGCATACATTTTCTGGCTTGTTCCAACACGAGGTTGGTATAGGCCAAAAATTGCCCCTGCTCTTCTGGTGTCCATTTCGTAATATCAAAACACCGGAAATTGTCTTTAGTTAAGATCCAAGGCATGTCTCCGACACTGTATCTGCCCAACCCCGCTTGACTCAAAAGAGCTATGGGGTTTAAGGAGCTTGCCTTAGCGGCATCTTCCAGTATCATTGCAATCAGCTGCAGGGCCAAACTTTCTGGCTCTGCAGATTGTTCGAATGGTGGAGGCACAGATGGGGCCGGGCGATTATCCGGACCGGCCTTAGGTCCTTCTATTTTTGTCTTAGCCCCTTCTGACCGTGTTCGGGAAATCATGCGAGAGAAGCCAGTTTCAATGATTCTGGCATCCTCTTCAGTGATTTCACTTGCCCGCCTTCGTATCCTGTTTAAGGTCTTGGGGGTGGGCAACCGAGAGGTGTTACTATCCGAAAAGTAATCCTGAATCGTTGGCCGGGGTACACAGAGGTACCGGGCCAATTTGCTGACCGATGTTATTTTTTTGCGTTCCATCGTCAGCTTCAGTTTGTCGCGTAGCAGCTTGGCAGCTGCTACCACTTGAGGATCGTCACTCATTGCTCACCCCCTTGCTGATGGACCAGAAGCGCCTGTTTTCCTAGATCCGTAAGATGATACTGGGATTTTTTGTTCTTGCCCGAACGGCCGCGAGTTCTAGTAATCATCCTCCGAAGAGTCAGATTATAGACGGTCCACGCAACCGAGTTTGGACTGTGATGCGGCAGGAAATCGGGTTTAGTGGAATCGATGAAAATTTTGATGGACTCGACATCGGTGCGCGAGTCGGGATTGTTGCGCTCGTAGTGGTCGATGGCGGACAGAATCCAGTAGGCGACCGAATCCTTTGCCACCAACAGTCGTTTTGACTGCCGGGGCTTTTGGGTTTGGGCCCTTTTGGGTTCCGGAACTTTTTTGGGCTCCGAATCGGAACTATCCTCCGGTTTTTGAGCCACGTCCATAGCACTCCATAAATCCTCCCAGGATGCGCCACAGATTCTCTCCAGAAGATTTTTTTTCTCCTCGTAGTCCTTAGACAACTGGTTGCGTTTTGAATTCAACTTCCCAAGAGCCAGTTCCAGTTTTTTGACCTCGTCGATCTGCGAGGCGATCCTTTGCAGAATATCTTCTCGATTCACGAGATGCTCCCTGAAAGAGTGGCCCGCTACTAAAAAGTAACAGACGTTAAATTGACAAAGTACACAATAGGTATCATAAACTAAAAATTTAAAAAGTAAAGCCCCCTACCAGTAACTGCTCACCGAACAAGTCGTCATTGCGAGGAAGGCGTAGATGACGAAGCAATCTCTACTCAATTTGAGATTGCCACGCCGCCCTTTGCTATGGCTCAGGGCGGCTCGCAATGACGAGGGTTATCAAATAGGAACAATGACACGCGTTAATTTGTCGTCCCGATAAATTGAATAACATTAAATTTATACGAGGATCCTCGATTGTTCCCATTCTGTTGGAACAATCGGGACATAATAAAAGCTCGAAACATGGGGGTTCCGAGCATAACGCAGTTGAAAGACAACCGCTACTAGCCGATATATCGGCCGCAATGCTGGCAAATACCAGCATTATTGGTATCAATCACCTGCCGGCAATGCCGGCAGGTCTTGCCTTCACTTTTGGCATAGGTGACCCAAAAAACCACGGCGGTCACCAAAACACTATACACCAAAAATTGAAGAAAAAAAGCCATGGCGTCCCTCCAGATATAGCAAGTATTTCTTGGGTAGCCGCAATTCGGCTTCAACAGTAAATACATTTCCTACAGCGATTGCAGGTGCCAAAAAACGAGGATTTTCTCGTAGTATGAGAACAGTGCACACAATATGCGGGCCTTTTATTACTACCAACAGAAAGCAGAAAGGCAATTAATAAAAATATGCCGCAAAAGCCACTAATGAGCAGCCCCATGATTTCTCCTTGAAAAGTGCGAAGGACCCATATTCGCCCCATAACCCCTACTTATTTATACCATATTTTTTCCAAAAAAAAGAAGCCGAGGAAACTTTGCTAAAACGGGAGAATGAGGTCCCGTTAAAGAAAATCTCGACTCGGCTTTATGAGAAAAAATTGACAGGTAGATCCCGTGAGAATGGGACCCTTCGCGTTTGAGTGAGATTAAAGCGAATATGGTCAATTCGCTAATTCGCCCATAGGCGGTCCGCCTTAAACCGCCCACGCTAAGCAGATTTGGGTCTGCTCCCTGTCAATTCTCAAAAGAACAAAACCGTTTGGCGAGATTCTCGCTAACTTCCAAACGGCGATCGCGCTGTCTGATACAGCTGCGATCGAATGGTAAAGAGGCCGGAAAAAATTCACCGCGCCGGCACGCTTGGGTGTTCAGGGGGTATTAATACCCTGAATGGCGAATGCGAGATTACCCTCCGTTAACGAATTCAAAGAATCTGCGGAAGGCCAAAGGTTGCCCTTCAACCTCCCGCAGCCGACTGATGGATTCGCCCGGGATTGCGTCGGCCGCACCCGGACTATCCCTGTTGCTCCTCGTTGGAAAGACCGAGAAACGTCTCTCCGAGGCCTAGCTGTCCGAAAAAGAGCTGACAACCCCCGCTAGGCGAGGCGTCAACCTGGAAGAGTCGGAGAACCCCTCCAAAAAATGGTAATTAATGTATATCACTTACATTAATTCATGTCAACTGGTTTACAAAAAAACATGGATACAAAAAACACCGTAAATGTTGTATTCACAAAATTTACGGTGTTTTTAATTCATCCGCCTTCCTTTCCAGGCGCAGGCCCGCAGGCAATTTTGCAGCAGTAAAATTCTGCGCCTGGCTTGTATTCGCTTAAAGCGAGGGCAACGTACTAAAAGAACCCCTCGCAGGCGCGCATTGTCGCGCCGAGAGAAAGGCACGGCTCGCATCCGCCAGTGGGCGGATTATGCGAGCCGATGCCGGGTTCTTTTAGTGCGTTGCTGAGCGCTCCCCCTACCCTCCGATGGCCGCAATATCCGCCTCGTACTGGCTGGCATAGCGCAGGACCGAATTGGCGTACGATCGGCATTCGCTCCTGGTATAACTGCCGCCGCAATAATATTTAGCCGCAGCAGTTGCTTCGCTGGTTAACGCTCCATTATCTTTTAGTAATAATCCCGATGCTAAAAATGCATCTTTAATGTTCCACGGATTGGCTAAACTGCCAGTTATTTGAGCTACCTTGCCTTTATACAAATTCCACGTTGAAGCAATAAACTGCGCCGGCCCCATGGCGCCTCCCCAACCATACGGCACGCCACCAGAATAAAGGGGTATCCAACAAGAAACCGGTGTCTTTGCTGATTCCATTCCAAGCCCTGCGGTTAATTCAATAAAGCTGGGGATCGTTCTTGGGCTCATTACCCTTTGCTTTGGAGTTCCCTGCAAATTAGTGCCATTGCCCGTGGAAAAATCGGTCACATAACACTGACCCACATTTTTTCCCAAATTGGACTCCTGGGTTAATACCGCCAGCAAGAATGCCGGCCGCACACCGGTAATACTGGAAACATATTTTGCCATTTCCAAGGCCTGGCCAAAATTAGGCGCCTTGGAAACACCGATTAAATCAAAAATTCTAGCTTTAATAGAAGCTGCATTTTTATCTGCCGCTGCTTTTTCTTTCTGCTGCTGCTGGTACTGGGCCTCGGTAAGATTTAAATACGTCTCCTGCTGTTTTTTATTTTGATTAATTTCTTGCCTTTGCTGGTTTTGGATTTTTATGGTCTTTTGCAACTGGCCTCGTTCTGCATCCATTTTCGCCTCCTGGCTTTCCAGGTACGATTTTAAATTGGTGGTACTTTGCAAAAGATCCGATACCCTGGCATTTAAATTTTCCAGGTAGGTAAGGTTGCTGAAAAAATGAGTAATATTGCCTTCAAGCAAAATCTGAAAAGATGATTTTTGGTCTTCTTCATACAGCGACCTCAAAATGGCGGCGATTTGGGCCTTTGATTCATTAATTTTTTGACTGGTTTTATTAATTGAATCCTGGGTATCACCAATTTGAGAATTTAAATCCTTTACCATCAGGGTCCCTTGGTTGATTTGGTATTCAAGGCCGGTAATTTTTTTCCTAAGCAGAGAAATTTGGTTTTGCAAGGTATTTTTCTGTTGGCTGGTTTTGGTAATATCCTGGGCAATGGCCGCGCTTTGCGCATCGTAGTAAGCAGCACATTTTTCAAGCAATGACCGGCACTCCGATGAACTTAAACTTTGGCAGCTATCTTGAGTTTCTGAAAGCTGCTTGCAAGTTAAAGCTAGGTCTTCAGCATGGATTAAAAGGGGTAAGCCCAATAGAAACAATCCTGTAATGATGGTTTTTTTAATAGAAAACATGGTTTTAATTTGAAATTTACAATTTGAAATTTGAAATCAATTTGAAAAAAGTGAATTTGAAATGATGGAAACCCGACACGACGTTTTCAAATTTAATTATTAAAACATTTAATATTGATTTCAAATTTCAAATTGTAAATTTCAAATTACGTCTTCATTATCCTCTTTTCACACAAAAAAACAACCCCCTGCGGGGTTGCATTACTACCTATTCTTTAATCTCCGGCACTACCTCTTCCTCCTTCTTCTCCTTCTCTACCTTTGCCACATCTTCAACGTTTTCAGTAATTTCCGCTGCCAGCTCCTCCTCAACTTTTTGTGGTGGCAAAACTGACGCCACAATTTCGTCAGGGTTTTTTAATGCTGTCACATTCAAGGGTAATACCAAATCCTTTACCAAAATATGGTCTTCGAAGGTCTTCAGCGATTCAATAGATACCTTAATTTCGTGGGGTAAATTTTGAGGCAAGGCCTTTACTTCAATTTCAAGTATATTTTTATTGAGGGTTCCGCCCAAGTCCTTTTCGGCCAAAGATACGCCTTCAAAAACCAAAGGAATGGCAACCTCTACTTCTTCTTTTAGAGAGGCCTGGAAAAAATCGACGTGGATAATTTTGTCGGAAACCGGATTTCTTTGAATTTCGTGAATTAATACCGGCCGCTTCTCTTTTTCGCCTTCTATTACAAGTTCAACCAAAGAGCTTTCCCCGGCCTTTAGCCACACTTTTTTAAATTCTTTTTCATCAATTTCCAAAGAAGCATTTTTGACTCCAGGTCCATACACCACGGCCGGCACCTTTCCAGCCGCTTTCAGTGATGCGTTCTTTTTGCCAACGGTAATTCGTATATTTGCTGATAAGTTAATCATGATTAAGATATTAGTACATTTATTTTGTTTTGTAAATACCTATTTAAGTAACCCCTCACGCCTCTCGTTGTCATCCCGGGCTTTTGAAGCGAGATCCAGAAGATTTTCAAACAAGATACCCTGGATTCCCGATCGTGCGCGTCGGGAATGACATCGGTAGTGATGGTGGGGGGGGTGTGGGGGGTTACCTATTTAAGGTACTTTGCCACCGCGGCATTGTGTTCCTCCAGAGTTTTACTAAAAATAGTTTTACCTTCTTTTGTTGAAAGATAATACCAATAAGGATTTTCTGCCGGGTAAACGGCAGCTATGATGCTATCTATTCCGGGATTGCCAATAGGCCCCTTGGGCAGCCCCGAATACTTATAGGTATTGTACGGGGAATCAATACCGGTATCGACTATGGTGGTGCTACGGGTATTTTTTCCAGTGACATAGTTAACGGTTGCATCCACCTGCAATGGCATACCGGCCTCAAGGCGTTTCCATAAAATACCTGACACCATTTTTTTATCACTCATACTTTGGACCTCTTTTTCAATCATGGAAGCCATGGTAATTACCCCAAAGATGGTCTTGCCCTGACCAGCAATCTCCTGGCGCAACCCTTGGGTTAATTTTTTATCAAAGTTAGCCAGGGCAATTTTTATGAATTCCTCAGGAGCGGCCTCAAGTTTTAGTTGGTAGGTGTCGGGAAAAATATAACCTTCCAAATCCGATCCCCTTGGTTTATCACTTAAAAACGAAAAACCGGAACTGAAATCCCTGGAAAAAACCGCCAAAAATTCTTCCCCTAAAAAGAGATTTTTGCTTTCCGCGTATTGAATAATATCCCGTTTATCCCACCCCTCAATAATGGTAATGGTATTTTTTGCCACATCCCCGGTAGCAAGTTTTTTAATAATGGCGGCAATGGACATGTAAGGAGAAATTTCGTACGTGCCCGCTTGCAGTCGGGTGTAACTTCCAGATACAATCGCGTAGGCCCTAAAAAACAGAGTGCTTTTTATCATGCCCGCGGCTTTCAAATCAGACGCAATGGCACTGCCTCCACTCCCCTTTTGCACCACATACAAAGCGGACGGTTTTTGGGAAAATGATTTAGGGGCATATATTTCAAATAACGCCACAAAAAAAATCAGCGCCAAAAAAACGCATATTCCATTAAAGAGTTTTTTTTTAAAACCTTGGCCGATGGTCATTATTTGTAAATTTGAAATTTGAAATTTACAATTTGAAATCAATACTAAATTTTTAAATGACTAAATTTGAAAACACAACGTCGCTTTTCAATCATTTCAAATTCATTTTTTCAAATTGATTTCAAATTTCAAATTCAAGCTAGCCCTGACGTTGCTTATACATCGTTTCCCGAGTAGGATAAATTAAAACTTTTATTAATTAAAGGGAAATCAGGCACCACATTGCCGGCACCCACTTCTGAAACCAAGGGCCAATTTAAAAATGACGGGTCGCAGGGCGTAACCTTGTTTATATTGCCCGATGCATCGGTAGTGATAAAATATATTATTTGGCCGCGCCATCCCTCAACAACACCAAGGGCCAAGGCATTTTTTTTGAATACTACATTTTCTATGTTTACATGCACCGGTCCTTTTGGCAGCTTAGTTAATGCGTTTTTAATGAGGTTTATTGAGGCAAAGGATTCCTTGATGCGAACTTTAAATCGCCCATACACATCGCCGTCTGATTCGGTTTCAACCGTATTGAAATCTAATTTGGCGTAAGCCGCATAAGGAAAATCAACGCGCGCATCAAAGATAATACCAACGGCGCGAGCGGCAACTCCTAGAGCCCCATAATCTTGAGCGGTTTTTGCCAAAAGCACACCGGTATCCGTCAAGCGATTTAATAGCGACGTGCTATTTTCTGCAATTGCAATGACTTCTAAAAAATCTTTCCGTATTTTTTCAAGATGCCTGCCCAATGCCACGGCTTCTTTTGCATTAATATCTTTTAAAACCCCACCGATGGCGCCTGCGCCGCGTAAAAACCGGCTTCCGGTCAATCGTTCATTTATTTGCATTATTATTTCCCGTAATCTTGCCCCATTGGCGCCGCCAAAATTAAAACCGGTATCAATCATAATGGCGCCGATATCGCCGAAATGATTTGCCAATCTTTCCAGTTCCGCATAGATGACGCGCAAATAAAGGGCGCGTTCCGGAACTGTAACACCGCTTAATTGCTCCACGGCCTGACAGAAGGCCAGTGAATGGCTGAACGAACTGTCTCCAGAGATTTTTTCTGAAAGACGTACCTTGTCGCCAAGACCGAGTACCTCAAATAATTTTTCACTACCCTTGTGAACGAAGCCAAGTTTTGCTTCCAGGAGCAGGATTTCTTCCCCGGCAACACTAAACCTGAAATGCCCCGGTTCTATGATGCCGGCATGAATCGGGCCGACCGGTATTTCGTAAACACCCTCCCCCTCTACTTTTTGAAATAAATAGGGCCTTTGCACATCTTTGGTTTTTGTTTGCCAGTCAAAATCTTTTCTTAACGGGAATACATCGACGGGCCAGTTTTCATGCAGGAGAATCGGTCTTAAATCAGGGTGGCCCACGGGAGTGAGTCCGAAAAAGGTGTGTATCTTTTTTTCGAAATTACAGGCGCTATGGATAGCCGGAGTCAATGAAGGGAATTCGGTAGTATGCTGCAATCGAATAAAGGGAATGATAAATATATTTTTTTTAGGAAGGCCAAACACATACCAAATATTGAATCCTCCCTGCCCCCCCCCTTCATCGGTGGCGCTAATGAGGTTCATTATCGCGCCTTTGGCCTGTAAATCAACGGCAATTTCTTTAATCTCAAAAGCCGATACCTCAAAAAAGGCGATGTTGTCGCAAATTTCAACTTTTGCGTTTTTAGGGAGATACTGTTGTATATTTTCTATGGTCATAATAACTATTTTTAGGCCCCTTCCATTAATAAATTGATAAGATTACGTTCAATGCGCTTTGAATGCAGGCACTATGATTGAGCAATATTTCGAGCCGTACCTTGGGTACGGCAAGGAATATTGCGATTGAATAGTGCTTGTAGTCAAAGATGCAGTGGGCGTAAGATATCAATTTAGTAATGGAAGGGGCCTTAATAATGCAAAGCAATCTTATTAAGCAACGTATATAAAAATGGCGGAATGTAAAAACTTAACAATAACGCAAGGGCCATAAGCGCAATGGGTGGGATGATGAGCCACAGACCTTCTTTTTCTTTTACAATATCGGCCGGGGGCTGCCCGAAAACCATGGCGCTGGCGTGCTTTAAAAATCCAATAAATAAGATGGTCGCCAGCAATACTACCGTGGCGACGATAAAGGGGTGTTCTTTAATGCCGGCCGAAAGAATGAATATTTTAGTGAAAAATATTCCAAACGGCGGTGCTCCGGTTATGGCAAAAAACCCGGTTAAAAAAAGTACCGCTGTAACGGGAATAATATTAATCACCCCCCTAACGCTGGCGATTTTGGCAGAATGGTATGCAAGAAGCAGGTTTCCCGATGAGAAAAAAAGCGCCGATTTGATAAAAGAATGGTATACCATGTGGAGCATGGCCGCAAAAATACCCAGGCCGCCAAAGGCAAAACCAAGGGCCATGATTCCCGCATTTTCAATGCTGGAATAAGCCAGAAGCCGTTTGTAGTTTCTGGAAACAAATATAATAGCTGCCGCAATGGCCACCGACAATAACCCGAAAATAATAAATAAATTCTGGCTAAATAATGATCCCACGGTAGCATCAGTTATCATTTTAAATTTCAAGATAACGGCAAAAGCAACCGGCAATAAAGCCCCCGAAAATAACGCGCCAATAGGAGCCGGTGCCCTGCTGTAGGCATCGGGTTTCCAGGTGTGCATCGGAGCGAATCCCACTTTGGTTCCATATCCTATAAAAATAAAAATAAAAGCCACCTTAATAACCAACGGATCAAGATTAGCGGCACTGGTTGCAAGTAAATGCCAGGTGATAAGTCCGTTACCGATACCCGAATTCATGGCCGGGAAAAATAACAATGTTCCGAAAAATGCCAGTAATATACCAATGGAGTTGATGATTAAGTATTTCCATGCTCCCTCAATAGAAGATGGTTTATTATAAAAACTGATTAAAAATGCGGTGGAAAGCGTGGTGGCTTCAATGAAAATCCAGGCAAATATCGGACTGGAAACCGTAATAGCCAAAAACATCATCGCCATGAAAAGATTCAACAAAATAAAATATTCCCTGACTCTTGAACGCAGATGGCTTACTCCTGACAATCCAATAATATTTTTGCTGGTCTCCCGGCGAAGGTACTCAATGGAATATACGGTTGAGGTAAATCCAACAACTGCAATAATGAGCATGATTACAGCTTCTAGTGCATCTGTGGAGAAAAAACCAGATACATTCGCTCCAAAATGCGCCACTTGAAGGGAAATAGCAACTGATTCCATGAGGGCAATACCAGAGGCAACCAGCGAAGATACCTCAATGAGCCGTCGGTTTCGAGACAAAAAACACAACAATGCCGCAGCAAAGAGAGATATTAAAATAAATAGTAATTCTGTTTGATACATATAATATTCTTTGAATGTTACTCTTTTAATTTTTTCATATCGGTAACGTCGAGCGATCCGAATTGCTTGTAAATCATTGAAATAAACACTGTAGCAATAATAAGCCAAATGGAAATATCAAACAAAATACCGATTTGCAGACCAAGCGACTGTTCCAGTCCGGCAAAAATAGCAAAAGCCACAATGCTGTTTTCCAGCGAAAGGATGCCGATGATTTGCGACAGTGCTCCCTTGCGGTTGACGATTAAAAAAAGAGATAAAAACATGGTAGAAAGCGCCAATGAGAGCAGTGTTTCGTTAGCAGGAATAATATTGGTGATGGGAGAAAACCGATAAGAATGGGCCATGGCGGTCAGTGTGGCTAAAACAACTAAGGTTAGGGGCATATTAAGATATGTGCTGGCTGAAAATATTAACTCGTTTTTTTTAATTAATTGGGCAAAAAAGCCCGGCGCCAAAATAACTTTGACGATGCATACCAATAGGGCAATGAACAGTAGTGAAATGTCGCCGGTTTCAAAAAACGAATTAATGAGTAATATTAAAATTGCCAAGGACTGAATTCCGTAGGCAAAAATCGCATCAAGGTTCTTTTTTGTAATATGCAAAAAGACAATGGTTAAAAAAATAATTTGAAGTAAAAATTGTAAAAATAAGGTACTCATAGATTCTAATGTATAAGAATAATTGCCACCACATTAAAAATAAAAGCAATCATTAAAAGATCGGGCAGGCGGAAAAACCGGAACTTGGCGATGAACGATTCCAGCAGGGCGATTACCAGACAGAAAATAATGGTTTTTACCGCAAATACCGCGAGGGCCACCAAAACAGCTCCGCTGTCGGCATGCTGGGCCAGGCCGAATGGGAAAAAAAGATTTGAAGCCAGGGCAATAAAAATGAGGAGTTTGTTGGCGGACGCCCATTCCATGAGTGCCAGTTTTTTCCCCGAATATTCCAAAATCATTGCTTCGTGAATCATCGTTAGTTCCAAATGGGTGGCCGGGTTGTCAAATGGAAAACGAGCGGTCTCAGCTAACAATACAATACATAGCCCCAAAAAAGCCAGGGTGCTGGGCAATAGGTATCCTTGTTGAATGAGTCCATTTTGAGAGATTGCAAACAGATCCGTGCTACCGCTGATAATCCCAACGGTTAGCAACGAAAAAATAAACCCTCCTTCTGCCAGCGCCGCCATGGTCATTTCGCGGCTTGAACCAAACCCTCCAAATGCGCCACCGATATCAATGCCCGCCAGCGCCAAAAAGAATGTGCCAATGGCAAGCGTGTAGATGATGACCAACAGGTTACCTGAACCGGTGACATCACTATACGATGCAAAAAGAGGAATACTGGCTCCCACCACTATCGTTACGGTAAAAACAATATAGGGCGCGCATCTAAAAATCCAGGAAGCGTCCTTGCTTATCACTTCATCTTTATGAAACAATTTCCATAGATCCCGATACGGCTGAAATATGCCGGCACCCCGGCGATTCTGTAATTTGGCTTTTATCTTTCTTATAATACCAACGCAAAGCGGTGCCGTCACTGGCACTAATATGATTTGCAGTATCCAAACAATGATATCTATTTCCATAATACTGAAAGTAAGGTGATTATTAAAGCGATAAAGATATAAAGGATGTAGGCGTTGGTATTACCGCTTTGGATATTTTTCACTCGTGAAGACACGGCATTAACTGCTAAGTGGAGCGGCTGGTAAAAGTAATACCGATATACGTCATGCACCTTTAAAATGACGGTTCTTGACTTTGGCAAATAACGGCTTTGGGCATCGTGGTATTGAATATCATGCTGGATGCTTGGCCGTAAAATACCCCGGAAAATGAGAATAATGGAACGGGAAAATCCGGTGGCCGTTATTTCCATACGTTCCGTTAAGTCGGTTCCACAATCCCAGGTTATATTATTCTCAACTTTTTGATGCTTATTAATGATAAACTTAGTGATGTATATTACCAGGCCGCCAGTGACCATGAAAAATAGAGCGAGCAGAGGCAAAGAGACGGAAGCAAAATTCTTGCCAACAACAATATGCTGGCCGGACAACGAAACCACCGAAGCGGCGTTTTTGAAAACAGCCATATTTTTTCCAACACCTTCCAGCACCACCGTCATCACCCCGGAGCCAATTCCCAGTAAAAGACATAATAGCGCCAGCGAGGCCATTCCAATGCGCAAAGAAAGGGACGATTCTTTGGCGTGGCTTACGTGACTGCTCCTTGGACGGGCCAAAAATGTGGCTCCGAAGGCCTTCACAAAACATGCCAACGCCAATCCTCCGGTAAATGCCAGCGAACCGGACGCTAAGATGAAAATCCATTTTTCGTAGAACGATAACAATGTGATTCCTGCAAAAAGCGATTGGAAAGTCAGCCATTCACTGAAGAATCCGTTAAAGGGAGGAAGTGCCGATATGGCCATGGATCCGATGAGAAAAAATAGTGCGGTATAGGGCATATATTTGATAAGTCCGCCATATTCTTCCATGTTGCGCGTATGGGTCTGACTGATCACCGAACCGGCGCCAAGGAAAAGCAATGATTTAAATATGGCATGGTTTAAGGTATGGAAAAGCGCTGCGGTAAAACCCAAAAGCGCCAGCGAGGGCATACCAAGCGACAAGAAAGTCAGCGCACTGCCAAGCCCCAGCAAGATAATGCCGATATTTTCAATGCTATGGTAAGCCAAGAGTCGTTTGATGTCGTGTTCCGTGAGCGCATACAGTACTCCCAGCAAAGAAGATACCGACCCCAATACCAGCAACGCAAGTCCCCACCACACTGGCACCGGCCAAATCATGTAAAGGAATATCCTTATCATCATGTAAATGCCCGTTTTAATCATCACACCGGACATGAGCGCGGATACATGCGATGGGGCGGCGGGGTGAGCATCGGGCAACCAGATGTGAAACGGAATAATACCTGATTTTGTGCCAAAACCAATGATAGCGAAAATAAAAATAATATTCTTTATCGGTGCGGGAATAAGCAAAGAAGCCGATTGTATGGAAGCAAAATCAAACGATCCGGTGAATTTATACAACAATAACGCGGCAAGTATAATAAAAGCCGTACCAACATGAGTCATAATAAGATACAAAAACCCGGCCCTTACATTATTTTGGTCGTGGCGATCGTAGATCACCAGGAAGTATGAGGCAATGGACATAATCTCCCAGGCAACCAAGAAAAATAGCCAGTTGGAAGAAGATGCCACCAAAAGCATTCCCAAAATAAACATATTGTAAAAAAACCCAAGAACACCAATATCGTATTTTTTATAAAAATGCTTCACGTACCCGATGGCGTACACAGAGCAAAAAAGGGAAATTAGCGAAATAATAAAAATAAAAAAGGCGGACAGTTGATCGATATGGAATGATAATGAAAAGAAAGGCAGGGAAAACGCACCAATGGAAAACGATGTATCGCCTCCGCTCATAACGGCGAGGGCCGCAAACGAAAGTCCGAACAGGGAGGCCAATATTGCAAAAAAATTACTCCAAATGTTGGCGATCGCATCGTTTTTTCTGAGTAACAAAGCTCCGATACCCCCGACGGTAAAACACAGCAATGATGCTATAAATATTATTTGAGAAATAATAACGTCTATCATGCTTCTATATAGAACAAACATTATCACTTTGCACTCCAATTCTTAACGGATTTGCCAATCTTGGGCAGTTTTCACAAAAAATATGTTTGCCGTAGCTTCGGCTACGCCTCGCATATTTTTTGTTCCAAGCCGCCCAAGATTGCCAAACCTGAGGCGACTTTAGTGCAAAGTGATAATGTTTGTTCTATATTGTTTCAAGAATATGTAAAAGCCCCACAAGAATTGCCTTAGGGCTTGGCGGATCCCCCGGTATTTGGTAGTTGACCGGAATGACATTATTGACTCCATTTAAAACCGCGTAAGAATTTTTATAGATACCACCGTCTATAGCATCATCACCGACTGCCACTACGATTTTTGGGCCGGGCGTAGCTTCATAAGCTCTCTTGAGCGCTTCTTGCATATTTTTAGTCACCGGACCCGTTACCAAAAGCATATCTGCATGCCTGGGCGATGCCACAAAATGAATTCCGAAACGCTCAACATCATAGAAAGCATTGGAAAGCGCCACCAGCTCTTGTTCGCAGGCATTATCAGAACCGGCATCCACCTGTCTAATGGCTAAAGATCCCTTAAATAATTTCTTTATATTTTTTTGTAGTTTTTGGCCGATAGCAATAATTTCAGCTTGGCTGATGTCGGTTCGACTAATAGAAATTACATTATTTTTATTTTTGAATATCTTAAAAAAAAGTTTGAACATACAAATGCATACTCATTTCTTTAATAATACCACAATAACGCCGTAACAATTAAGTGATACTATAAAAAGAATAATTTTGCAAATTTAAGGGGGTTATCTTTACGCGAAAAATAACCCCAAGTTTTGCGGCATATGTCCATAATTCTGGGCGCTGTTTTGAAACATTCTTTTTCGTCGTCATTGCGAGCCCAAAATAAATAAAATACCTTGGCCTTTAGCCACGAGCGAATTGTAGGTGGTTGGTAATCCAGGGTGGATACGCTCATACCATAGATTGCCACGTCGCCTGCTGGCTCCTGAGTCGGGAATTTCCGCTGCGGCGGATAATTCTCGCGACTTGACGCAATGACGAAAGAAGACGTTTCCGAACAGTGCCATAATTCTGCCTCAATTGCCACGCCTCCAACAGAAGTCCGTAAACCAGTCACACGCGCTTTGCAGTGGTGGATCAATTTGATTGATAGCCACCTGAATTGCAGCAAGGAGACAAATGAGCATCATCACGATGACGCTGACAAATCCCCCGACAACTAATTCAATGACTCCTTCCAACAGATTTAGCATTGCAACCTCCCTATCAAATTTCTATCTCCAAATTTAGAAAAATCCTGCGAAAGGGCTTCATGATTCAAAGCTTGCAGGGGCGCTGGGAATCGAACCCAGACCAAGGGTTTTGGAGACCCTTATGATACCATTTCACCACGCCCCTAATGCACTCATGATAACCAAAATCCATAATCCTGTCAAAACAAAAAACTCCAAATAAAGGGTATTAACCATGGTCACAAGCCATGGACCCCACCCCGCCCATAGAGAGGCAAGGAAAGGAACCGGAGCGAGCACGGGGGGGGCAACCCTGTATTACCTTAAGACGTTTTTGCACAAAAACGTACGATCGTACGTTTTTGTGCAAAAACGGTTTTTGTCGTATAATAACAGAATAGACCTGTCCCTAAATAAGATTAATAAGCGAAATGAAGCAGTTTTGAGCGAAAAACCAGAAAAACAAGGAGGTTTGCCCAGGGGCAAGCCGACGAGTTTTTATGGTTTTGCAGCCAAAACTGCAAATTGCAGCGTAAATCCTTATTTAGGGACAGGTCTAATGGCGCAATTTCGCTTCGGCGAAATTCGCTGGGCCTCGAGCGTCGCTTGATCATGCAAATTGCGATTTGCATGATCTGCGCTATCCTCGGCAATAAAAAACCCGTAAGCGTGGAGCTTACGGGTTGTAATTGTTAGTCATACCCCAAAATTTGTTTGTACAAAATGGCTTCGCCACGCAACGAATGCGAAGGTTTGAAAATTTGACACCAAGCATCCTGCACATCAGGTTTTCCTGAAAAAATCTTTTCCAATAACTGGTGCCACCTTTTAATGCATTCCGGGCTTGCAGCTAACTCAGACGAAACAACAAGAAGACATCTGGAAATAATGTCCTGTATCGAGGTGGGCTCTTTTTGACTTCGACGATGGAAAAATTCAGAATCCGCTTTTTCAAAAGAAGCGCAAATTTCTTTTCTCATATTTTTCCGCCACTCGACTGGTTCCCGCGCATTAAATGCCGCCGACTGGACAATCCGGTAGGCATCTTCACTGGAAAGTCCGTAGGGCGCACCCTGATGGCGTAAGAATTCTTTTGCTTGGCCGGCGGCCCAGCAGCCGCACGAATCAATAATTTCTTGCATCATATTGTCGGGGTACACTTGCAACCCTTCCAAAACCCGGGTGATGGTTTTGACTGAATGCAGAGCCGCATGGAAAAGATCTGGCCAGGCCACTCGCTCCACACACGACTGTTCGATGGCCCGCTCTTCCCAGGTCACGATATTTTCCTCAATCATGCGGCAATACCCTTTTGCCATGCGAGCCATGCCCTCCAGTTGCTCGGTGGCAATGGTATTTTTTTTGCCGGGCATGGCCGAAGAACCCTTTTGTTTTTTACCAAATGGTTCTTGGTAAATAGGCCTGCCACTTCGGGCTCCCAAGCGAATATCTAGCGCCATTTTACTGATGGTCATGACGATTTGGGTCAGCGCTTGCGCCAGGGGAACATACAGTTCTCGCGGCAAAATTTGGGTGGTGCCATAAAATGGCAAAAACCCCAATAGCCACAGCGCTTCTTTTTCCGTCGCCGCATTAATACCGTGATAGTTTCCTATGGCACCCGAAAGTTTGGAATACTTAAGGTTTTCTTTGGCGTGCGTCAGATTTTTTACACCCTCTTTTAGAGCGACCAGCCACGTAAGGCAACGCTTACCAAATGATTGAAGTTCTGCCTCCTGGCCATGCGTCCGGCCAATCATTATGGTGTAGCGGTAGCGCAGAGCCATGGTTTTCAACACCTTGACCAATTCTTCAAGCGGCGCTTCAAACAAAAATAGTGATTGGGAAAGCATCGTAACAAACGCCGATTCTTCGGTATCGTACGACGTCATGCCGTCGTGAAAATGTTGCTGTAATTCAATGGGCAAATACCGCAAACGTTCTTCCAAAAATGCGTTGAGGTCGTGCCCCACTTCCTTGTCTTTTTGCTGCCACCAAGCCAGATCAATTTTTTCTGCCCCTAATAAACGAGAAATATTTTCAAATACGCTTTTTGGCAACTGGCCCAAATTAACCCGGGCGCGAATAACCGCCAGCTCCGTTTCCTGCCATAGATTCAGTTTGTTTTCACTAGACCAGATATTAGTAATTTGCGGGTGCGCGTAACGCGGATGCATGGGAAACCCCCGTTGTCAAAGAACAGGTTAAAAACACTATTCTCATGTTACTTCAAAAAAATAATTAGTCAAAAAATGTGGTGCTGTTTGGTAACCCCCTATTTTGTCATTGCGAGCCGCGCCCCGTGGGGCGCGGCGCGGCAATCTCAAATTGAACCCAGATTGCTTCGTCGTCTGTGGATTCCTCGCAATGACGATGGAAAAAATTGTTTCCCACCAAGACCAAAAAATGTCACAAAAAAAATCCCTGGCACTCGGCAAGGGATTAGGTCTTTTTCTTAATAATCTTTTTTAAACACGTTCATTTGAACGGGTTTTTGAACACGGGTTTTTGGCGGCGGCAATTCACCGTATTGCACCCGGTTAACAGCCCCCAGAAAACCTTCGAGGCCCGTATAAACCTCATCGTAAATATCATCCATAATGACATGGGCTCCCGGAAGTTGTTTAATAGAAATCTTTGCGGCCTGAAGCTCCTCGCTATTTGGCTCGCCAAGCACTACTCCAACAACTGGAATATCAAAACCAAAAGCATGAAGCTGGGCATCCAATACTCCAGGCAATGCAAATGCCTTGCCTCCCACGCAAATGACCACATCGGCTCCACCGCATCCCGTTTTTGCGTATTCTCTTATTTCTTCAGGATTGCGATGACAGCTCATAATATGGAAAACTACCTTTTCCCACATTTTATAAGGCGTACGGTCAAGAACCTCCTCAATCACCGTAAGATCACTTTTACTCCCGCACACAACAGCAATATTTTTTTCTTTTCGGGAAACCGGCACGTTCATGTGATCCCGAAGATACACTTCAATTTGCTGTCCGGTCAAACGCCAGAAAATGTAGCGGTAAAGTTGATTGGTTTCGCGCCCTAGTTTATCAGGAAAGAGAATGGAATGCACCTTTTCTACATGGTCGGGATTTTTCGGATCCAGTTCATTAATTCCTTGAGCGGCGCCCCATTCCCTGACATACTGTTTGTCGAGAGAAGGCGGCGCCTTTCTTCCCCTTGCTACTTTCCTTCCTTCTTCCCAAACCCTAAATTCGGCCCAGCGACTCGAATCCGGCGTCAACACCTCATCAGCAAGCGTGCCACATTCGCCAAATTCAAGTTTGGTATCTACCAACTTAATACCCCGCCCCTTTGCATAATGGGAAGCATGGTGGAAGATATAAAGCAACAAATATGTTTGCTTGTGATACTTTTCCCTGACTTCACTAGCCACCAGGTTTTCATCATGACCCACCAAAGCTTTGTTGGTAGGTGTATCAATAACACACGGAAGAGCATCTCCGCTTTGCAATCCCGAAGGAAGTTTATGTCCGCAAATATGAGAATACTGTTGGTAACTTCTTTCTCCTGAGCCAACCAACAATGCTCTTGCGATAAATTCCACCGGAACCATTGTTAACATGCGAATCACAATAGCTCGCGATTGCAAATCGGGATCCCCTCGCAGTGCTTTTGGCAAAAACATGTCAATGTCTTTACCTGCGGCAACCAAATGATGTTTAATTCCAAAGGACTCAAGGTACTTTAACCAGAAATGGTTCATGGCGTTAAGAATTACGCCTTTGCCCGGAATCAAACCATTGAGGACAAAATCAAAAATGCTGATACCGTCGGTTGCCACGGAAAACAAATTGCCATTGGGCAACACATAGGTATCTCTCACTTTTCCGCGGGAAAATAATTCCAGACCTGGCAGTAACGGCACTGCAGCTCGCATGGGAGAATGTTTGGTCATACGGCACTTTTCCTTTCAAAAAAACTGGTTGTCAAAGATCGAACACCACATAAACTGTATAAAAATAATCACTGACTGTCAATTATGCATTATGTTCAATGTAACCCCCCTCACACCCCCACCGTCATTGCGAGGCGCACGCGGGTGACGAAGTCCCGATGAGATCGAGGATCCTCGATGGCACAAAGCCATCGGGACAATCTTAGAAACTGTCTAATAAGTCGCTTTTGAGGATAAAATTCTATTTTTCGAGCGAAAAATAGAAAGCGGAAAGGGTGGTTTGCACCAATCGTATTTTAGAAATCGTAATTTTGATAGAATTTTGAGGTTTGCACAGGGTGTAAGCCGAAAAATTATAGCGAATTTGCAACCGAAAAATAGAATTTTAGACCAAATGTGGACTTATTAAACAGTTTCTTAGCATCACTCTTACTGGATTGCCGCGTCGTCCACGATTGCGATCGCTGCTCCTCGCAATGACGACACATGAGAGTGGGAGGCGCGAGGGGTTACTGTTCAATGGCTTAAACATTTGTTATAAAAAACCGCTTTTGCACAAAAACGGACGATCGTCCGTTTTTGTGCAAAAGCGGTTTTTGTCGCATAATAAAGGGTATTAAACCCTCGGCAATAAAAAAATAATGTTACGGCTGAAAAAGTTCCTCGGGAATAAAGCGAACACTTTTGACTTCCGGAAATTGCTTGGCGGTGGATTCTATTTGCTTCCACAAAATTCCAACCCGACACGATCCCCCGCCGGTTTTGTTTTGCGGATCTGAAAATTCCAGGGTCAATACCCCATCTTTTAAATTAGCGCTTTTTAATGAAACGCCCGGCAACGGGTATTCGGTGGAAATCCCTTGGGATTTTTCTACTGCCGTCAATTGCCCTTGCAATAACAGTTTTATGGCATCTTGAATCGGCGTTGTTGAAATTGGAAAGCGCCGCACAACCCCCACCAAACCTTGACTGGAACACATAATGTTGCCGGAAGCATCTTTATCGTTATTGGCATTATAATAATATAACGTTACCGTTTTTTCGGCCGTTTCAAAACGGACAGGGATGCGCAGCTCATCGGCATGCTCAGGCAATCCGGACGGATTATCTTTTTGCAAAACCAGCGTTCCTGTGGAAGTGGCGGGTTTTAAAAATGGCAAGAGAGCGCCAAAACCCACGTAATCGGTCGTCATCCATTCGCTTTGGGCCTGCGCCGGAACTTGGGCCAGCACCTTTCCGTTGGCATCAAGTAAGGCGACCGGGAAACTGGCTTCAAAAAACCAATTGCCTCGCGCCTGGCCCGTAACCATTATTGGACTCACCAAAACATCATTAGGAAGAGGCGAAGCCGCCCAAATTAAATCATCTTTATAAACATTAAGAATTTGCAAGGTAGTCACTTTTACCACGTTATTACTTTCATATCCTTCAACACGAGCCGTTTGACCATTATAAAGATACTTATTGGTAAAATTAATAGCGCTTACATCCAATTCTTTCCGCAACGCCGGAGAACCTGGCTCCTCATACGTTATATACCATACCCCGGGCCGGGCCCCCGGAGTATCTTTGGTAATAATACCTTGGATAATAACATTCGATGGATTTTGACCGATGCCGTTATTTACAGGGGCATTACTAAAAAATAACATCCATGCCACGCCTGCCAGCACCAAAACGACCACCCCGATTATTAGAGCTAAAATAATTTTTTGATTCATATTATGGAACCTAATTAAAATTAATCGAAAAATTGTACATGCCCATAGAGCAAATGCCTTGCAAGGTTGCGCCGGGGTTTTGAGCTGGGACATCGATTAAGGTTTCCCCCGACGGCGGAAGATTATTGCGCCAGTTCAAAGTCGGAATCGTCAGCGAAGACGAGCAATCAAAGGTGCCTTGGGTTTTCATATTAATTACCGTTGGAATACCGGCTTTTGCCGCGGTTACTCTTGGCAAATAGCCACCTTTGGCATTAATGGTGATAATTTGTTTACCGTCAACAATGCTGATATTGCTTGCAGTTGAGTTTTCGCTATTCTCTTTGTTATTATCGGAAAATAAGAAAATTCCAGAGATGACGACACAGACAACAATAATAGATATAGCAATTATATTTTTTTTCATAAATAATATATTTTTTATCAAATTTTAATAAACCTTGCATTAAAAGCTAAATAGAGGGGAAATAATTCCTACGGCAGCCAGTGCATTCATTGCATTAAAAATTCCGAAAAATATAACAACAAGGCCCGCAGTTTTAAAAAACACCCCGCTTTGCGCCTTTTTATGAATGCCCAGTGAACTGAAACTTAAAAGGGCAAGCACCGGAAGGGTTCCAATGGCAAATGCCCCCATAATTAATGCGCCGGTTACAAAATTTCCGGTGGTCAAGGTATACAGTTGCATGGATTGGGTAAAACCGCAAGGCAAAAAAAAGGTGGCAACACCGACCAGCAAAGGAGTAAGGGTGTGGTTGATATTTTTAAGGCCGTGCACCTGTTTTCCAATAAAACCGGGTATCGTTGGCTGAAACTTCTTTGCAAAGGGAAATATATCAAGCAGGTTAATGCCCAATATAAGAAGCACCAAGGCAATAGTAATATTAAGAAAAAAGGTGCCGGCGGGCCCGAATTGAACCACTGCCCCGAGCATGCCGATGAGTCCCCCCAACACAAAAAATGACGCCAGTCGGCCAATATGAAATAGCAGCTGCGGACGCACTTTGTCCCCCTCTTTGGCAAAATTGGCGGACATGGAAAGCACCAGGCCGCCCACCACCGCCATGCAGGTAGAAACAGAAGCAATAAGGCCAATGACAAATGCTGTGCCATAACTAACCCTTGATGCGGTCACCAAATTAACGATGCCAATCTTCTGCAACATAATAAATAACGCAATAAAACCGATGGCAATCGGAAATGCCAACTTAAAATCCGACCATTTTGCCAAATGATTCTGTTTTTCAAGAGAAAGTGCGTAGCCATGCGGTTTTAATACTTCGCTCAAGTCGCGCGCAATGTGTTCTGGTTCTTTATCGCCAAATTCGCCGGTTACTTGGACGCTATGATTTACAAGCGATGATTTTGCTTTCGATACTTCTGGCACATCATTTAGCTCGCTTTCGGTCAGCACCACACACGCGTTGCAGTGCATGCCGTTGACGTGGAATGTGTATGTTTTCATTTCATCAGCGATCCTAATTTACGAATATCATCCGAATGATCCTAATACAGTAACGTGATTCGGAACATTCGGATGCTAATTCGGATCATTCGGATCACTATTATATTTTCTTTGCCTTTAACCTTAACGAATTTCCGACCACTGATACGCTTGAGAATGCCATGGCCAGTCCCGCAAAAATAGGGTTTAATAGCCAGCCGAAAATGGGGAAAAATAAACCCCCGGCCAGTGGAATACCAATAATATTATAAATAAAAGCCCAAAACAAATTTTGTTTGATGCCACGCATGGTAATCCTTGAAAGACGAATGGCCTTGACCAATTTTGAAATATCGCCGCCAAGCAAGGTAATTCCCGCGGTTTCAATGGCCACATCCGTACCAGTAGCCATGGCAATACCAACATCGGCCTGGGCTAGAGCCGGAGCATCATTAATACCATCACCGGCCATTGCGACAATATGACCTTGAAGCTGCAACTCTTTTATTTTGGTAAGTTTTTCATCGGGAAGCACCTCGGCCACCACATCATCAATTCCTACTTCCCTGGCAATAGCAAACGCGGTGTTTTTATGGTCACCCGTAAGCATAACGGTCTTGATCCCTAGTTTATGGAGATTTTTGACTGCTTCTTTTGCCTCGGGCTTGATTGCGTCAGCCACCATGACCACACCCAACACTTTTTGACTGGTAGCGAGAATGACGGGCGTTTTTCCTTGTAGAGTTTCCAATTCGATCCTTTTTAAATCAAAAGATAATTTGAGATCGGATATTAATTTAGTATTTCCGGCAAAGTATTCAACATTTTCTATGACGGCCTTAAGTCCTTTGCCCTTAATGATTTCAAAGTTAGAAACCGGCAAAAAAGAAATACCCTTTGCTTTTGCATATTCTAAAACGGCATGGGCGATTGGGTGTTCGGATTTATTCTCCAGGGCAGCCAATAAAGAAATAATTTTCTCATCAGAAAGGTCGGCGGTGTTTTGTATATGTACGATTTGGGGCTTTCCTTTGGTGATTGTTCCGGTCTTATCAACCACCACGATATTGACCTTATGGAGTTTTTCCAGGGTCGTGGCATCTTTAATCAAAATACCTTCCTTCGCCCCCTTTCCAACTCCAACAATAATGGCCGTGGGAGTGGCAAGCCCCAGAGCACAGGGACAAGCAATGACTAAAATTCCCACAAATGAGACCAGCGCATACGAAAGTGCCTGCGCAAAGCCAAAATACGCAGTGCCAATAACCAGCCACGCGCCAAGCGAGAGGAAAGCAAGAACAATGACAATTGGCACAAACACGGATGAAATTTTATCGGCCAGTTTTTGGATGGGGGCGCGGCTTCCCTGTGCTTCTTCCACCATTTTAATAATGTGGGCAAGCAGTGTTTCAGATCCAACCTTTGTTGCCTTGAACGTGAATGATCCTGTAGTGTTGATCGTTCCGGCAACGACCGTATCCCCGGTATCTTTCTCAGTAGGCATAGACTCACCGGTAACCATAGACTCGTCGACAAATGACGAACCGTCAAATACCGTTCCGTCCACCGGAATACGAGTACCGGGTTTTACTACGATCTGATCTCCATGTACAACCTGATTGATAGAAATCTCCTGCTCTTTACCATCTTTAATGACAATTGCTGTCTTGGCTTGCAGATTAAGTAATTTTTCTATGGCATCGCCGGTTTTTATTTTTGCTTTGGCTTCCAGGTATTTACCCAAGGTAATAAATGCAATGACAACGATAGTTACATCATAATAGACATTCTCAACGTTTAAGAATGGGCGCAATGGTTCTTCAAATGCTGTGACGATGAAACTGTATAAAAACGCAGCAGAGGTGCCAATGCCAATAAGGCTATCCATGTTGGCTTTGCCGTAACGCAAGAAGCGGTAAAAACCTAAGAGATACGGTTTACCGGCGACAAAAAACGTGGCCGTGGCAAATATTGGCAAAAGGTGATGGAAAAACTCAAAGAGCACTTCTGACATTTTTGGCATCAGGCCAACAGTAGCCAATGTTTCCCACGCCATCAAAAAAATACTAAAGGCGGCCAAGGGCATGACCATGATAATTTTCATCTTCATGTCAACCACTTCAGCTAATTTTTCTTGCTTGGATTGGCCAATACCCGTGTGCGCGGCGTGTTCCTCTTCACTCATGCCCATTTGACTCGCACTGAGCGAAGCCGAAATGTCTGCCGTTTGGCCGCCGAGCTGAGCTCGGCGATAGGTCCGCTGAGTGGAAGCGCCATGATTTGTACGCGTGGGAACTATGAACGAATATCCCAATGGCTCAATTTTTTTTGAAAGTTCTTGGGGATTGGTTTTGGCGGCATCAAAAGCAACCTTGACCGCTTCAGTGCCAAAATTTGCATCCACACTTTGAACACCATCCACTTTTTTGAGGGTTTTTTCTATAATGGCCGAGCACGAAGCACAATGCATCCCCCTTACTTGGTAGGTTTGAGTATTCATATTACTTCCTTTTAAGTTTATACACTTTTAAAATTTCCTGTTTGGCTTTTTGGGTTTTTCCCGATGTTATTTGATTGATAATACAGGTGGCCAAATGGTTTTCAAGCAGCAGGTCCTCAACATTAGATAATCCTTGCTTTACCGCAGAGGTTTGGGTAATTACATCAATACAATAAGTGCCGTTACCAACCAGCTTTTGAAGCCCGCGAACCTGGCCTTCAATTAATTTAAGCCGCCGCATGACGCTAGTTTTATTTTTTACATGGTTCATACTTCCAATATATACCCCCTAGGGGGTATTGTCAATAGCCAATGCAAAAGAAAAATTAAACCAACAAAAAATTCCGTTATTTCGACGGAATTTTTTGTTGGAGCTAGCAAGCGCACTGGGTTTCGGCTTTTTTGCAGCCAGAACACTTTACTACACAATGCTCTTCGCCGCAGCCATGGCTTGGGTCATGTGCCGCTGATTCGGCTTGGCACACATCGCACTTATATGCCATTGGAGCATCGGCCGGCATACCACACTTTTTGCAATTTACGTTTTCCATAATTAATTACCTCAATTTAATATTTAATATGTATAGAAGCGACCTTTTTATCTCTTAATTTATGAGCTTTATGTCCACATAGTGGCACTATTTCCTCAGCAATCCTCCCCACTCCACCATCGTAAATCCATTACGTGATAATGCGGTAAGATGTTGTTGCGGTAGTGGTATCTGTTTTTCTAACCCTTGGAAATCAAGAAATATTCTTATAGTAGTATCTGGTCGTGGCCACACTACTAATGGAGCCAACTGGTCAAGTTGCGAGGCGGTAAACCACGTTAATCTGACATATGGCGTATTTGGCATTTTTGGTAACCAGAATTCCAAAAAGTCGGCGGATTCCTTATCGTTTAGACCGAGTTGTTTAAGTTGTAATACTATTGTTGATTGTAATTCTGATTGTGCCACTACGAAACCCTCTGTAATTGATGGATACACACCGTACCCAATTCCTTCCCAAAAAAGTGACTCATAGGTATTACCATCACCAGTTTTTAGAGTTCCATCTGGGTTTGCTAAAACCTGCCAACCATTATTATATTCGGGTTCTGATACGGTAATATTCGCACCTACTTTAACTGTTACATTAATTGGCTTGATTGGATACAAATAAATTACCGGCTTACCACATTCTGCTGCCATACCATATTTGTTATTGGTAAAAATAGCATGTTCTCCTAGGGCGTTCTTATAAAACACAACAGGGTGATGACTTGCCCACTCTTGGTAAGAAATAGTAGCGGAATTCCCAGTATTGTAGTCATATATCTGCCCTTGCATTAAATCGTAAAAAAACTTTTCAGTCGGATTATTTTTATCAGTGAATTCATAAATTGATTGTCCGTCAGGGGTTGTACCGGACACTTTAACTAAACCCGAGACATCACTGGCGGAAACCACATAAGCGCCCGGGTTTCCACAACCACCTAAGCTGGCCTCCATACGATAAGTATCTTGATTTTTTGTACCATCAAGCCAAGTAATATTTGGCACTGAATTATCGCTAAAGAAAGTATAACGGCTATTGTAAGTGGTATAGAGCCCGCTCTTTAGTTTTAATATGTAGCGTCTTACGTAAAACTTCTGGGTAGTATCTGGCTGATTGGTGCCGGAGGGATAATATGCTTGCTGGTAAAGATACAGATCACCTTCTGCTAATGTGTCTACCTTTTTAATAGTAAGAACGTCAGCAACTCTTTCTTCATTTAAATAATTCCTGAAAAGATCGGAGGGGTAAAGATATGGTTGCTCCAATGCAAGGCCTTTCCAGATTAAGTTGGCCGGTCCTATAATGCCATTGTAATATGTCGTGGTATCTGCTGATGAAATAATAGGAGAAAGTAAATATCCAGCAGAACTCCCATTTCCATATACTCCATAGTTATACATTTTTGACATGAAAATATATTTACCATCAGAAGTTTTTTCAAAAAACAAAAGCGTCGGTCCGCCTGGATCCATTGCCGGAGCCACGGTAAGAATGATTTTATTACTCCCATGCATTCCCATGTCATAGTAATTAATATCTCCACCGCTATAAGTGAGACTAGAATCCCCATTATAATCATCTTGGTAGCCAAGTACTATTTTTAAATCTGTAAGTAACTTGGGGTCACTATTCCACTGGACCGTGGTATTTGGCACCGGAACTGAATATTCACTTAAAGTTGGGGGTGCTGGTGGAGCAAAATAGGCACCTTCTTTTAGGGGATTATAATTCCCCTGATTTATAGGGTAATTATTTTCAGTATTGGGTAGGTTATTTGGAGTTGCTTGGTTTTTCTGCATATACCAAACAGCACCATAAATAGTAGCTCCGATAATAATCACAAGCCCCGCAATCAATGCAATTAATTTGGGGGTCCAAATATTGCGTGGCTCTACTGGTGGCATGTTTTGATTTACGTTTTGTTGCGTATTTTGTTCCATAATTTCATTGTATATTATTTATTAATTTTAACAACTTCTCCGGCTGGAGAATCTACAACGTAGTTTTTAAAAGGAATATACAGTGAGTTCAAGATTTCTTTTTTTCTTTCACCCCTAATAAATTGTGGCTGATATTTAATGGATTGCACTGGCAAGCCAAAAAAAGTTAAGTCATCGGTAGTAAATTTTCCACCAATTAAAAGGCCTTCTTGGGTAGCCCTTGAGAATGTTTGGTCAAACAATAAATTTCCCAAAGAATAAATAATAGGCGCGCCTTTATATAATTCCGCATCTTCAATAACATGAGGATGACTGCCAATAATCATATCTGCTCCGGCATCAATCCAGGTGTGCGCGGTATTTTCTTGGGCTAATGTGTGTTTTTTTTCATACTCTTCTCCCCAATGAGGCATAATCATCACGCGCACCGTCGGGTCTTTTTTTAATTCGGCAATAATGGGAATTAATATGTTTGCATCTTGGTTTGGATAGGTTAAATTCATTCCAATTACCGCCAAGGAAATTCCGTTTCCTGTGATATGAGCAATGCGAAAAACACTGCTTTGAGTGGCTCCGCCAAATGGCTGTATGCCTGCGGCGCCCAATAAAGAACGGGTAATGGTAATTCCTTCGCTCCCTGCATTGTCGCTATGATTATTAGCCAAGCTTGCTGTATTGATATGTAAAAAAGAAAGGGTTTTTATTATTTTTGGTGAAAACTCAAAATCAAGATTATCCGGCTGGATATTGTCTTCTATTTTTTTGGTAGTAATCGCCCCTTCAAGATTGATAACTGATGCAGCGGTGCCCCAAAATACCCTTTCGCCAAACTTCGAAAATGCTTGGTTGAAATTATCGTTGAAAGTATGGTAAATTCCCCGGTCAAACATCATATCGCCTCCAAAAAGAAAACTGACACTTTTTTCGGGCTCAACTATATTCCCTCTTTCATACCAGCCAAATACATGGGTTGTGGTTTCTGCATCGGGATTCTGGAAAATAATTCCTGAATTAGTGTGGGATTTCAGCGTAAACTGAATAGTATTATGATCCTTTGCCCACATCGTCAAAAGCGCAAGTGCTGGACCAGAATCCACTTCGGCATTGGCAAGAATATCTTTGGTATCTAATAATTGCAGATCTCGGATAGAATAATCATCATGAAGATCGGCAAGAACCGCTGGTTGATAATGTGAAAAATCAACTGAGGCAATCATGAGGCAATCCTTGCAGGATTGTAAAAGAGATTGTTCAAGTTTATTAAGCTCTTCCTCTGAAACTTCTTTAAAAATAAGTGGAATGAGTGTGGCGTTAGGAAAATTATTATGAATATCTCCAAGAATATTATAAATGCCGTGCTCATCAGTAAAGCTTGCGGGTTCATTGGTAACTAATTTTTTCTCAACCAAAAAAGAAATAGCATCTTTGTTTGAGATTATTTTGCCTTTGTCCAAATCCCAGTCCTGATCAGTAGTTTGAATATCTCCTTGCCCAGCGGAATAATGATTGGGCGAAATGAGAATAATAGTTTTGGGTTGTTTAATGCGGGAAGCAAACTCCGAAAAGAATTGAGCCCTTTTAGCGGCAACCAAATCGTGGTGAGGCACTGCTATGCCACTTATACTAATAACCAACTTATTTTGATGAAAAACAAAAATTCCACCTAGGGCTACTAGGCAGAATACGGAAGTTAATAAAATAAGTTTTTTCGTAAAATTCATTTTTAACTATTCTCAAATTATATCACTCAAATCTTAAATAAAGGGTATTAACCCTGTATTGCCCCGAGACCTAGGCACAATTTTACCGCGGTAAAATTCGCCAGGTCTGGAGCGTCGTTTGTGCATGAACACGCCATGCACTGCACTAATCCTGGGCAATAAATATCCGTAATTGTACTTTGTAGTATAATATTTTAATTGTCCTTATTCTGTATCTTCTGAAGTAAAAATGCAAACAAAAAAGCATCTTTGAAATGCTTAAAGACCGTGAATTACGAAATGGACATTTTAAACAGTTTTTCTTGTCTTTTCTTCAATTTTTGGCTACAAATTCGCTATAATTTTTTCCCGTAGCCCTTGGCTACGATAAAAAATTCTATCAAATTTCTATCTCAAAAATTGAAGAAAATCCAGAGAAACCATTCCGTGATTCACGGTCTAAAAAAATGCCCCGGCGAAGATTTCTCTTGCCGGAGATTTGTTTTATTTTTATCGATAGTGCACGTCGTCCATGCAAAAACACGGATTGCATACGCACACCACAACCATGTGCTGATCTTTGCGATTTCGCAGAGCATGGTATTCGTCCGGCTCCACGCGGATCCAGTCACCGGATCGAATGTTGTGGCTTTCGCCATTGAGCTCCAAAGAACCCTCGCCCTCAACCACGAAAATCCATTCGATGGTTTTCTTGTGATAATGTGCCGGCTTGTGACGCCTCGGATCATTGATGACCCAACCGAACGCCACACTGGCAATGTCGCCGAATTCGTAGGCAATAATTTTGGCGCCATCAAAGCATTCTACTGGTTCCGGCTGTGGGAAAACACGATCAAATCCTTTATGTCCCTCGTAGTCGCGGTTAACGTGGACGTCCGCGGGATCAAACGGTGGCCAAGCTAAGACGAGGTGCTCCAAACTGGCAGCACTGGAGTTGACGAGTCCGTGAGTAATATGATGGTCGATGACCATTGCATCCCCCGCCTGAACGAGGTAATTATGACCCCCCACTATCAGGTGGCCTGTGCCACGAGTGATGACGTACGCCTCTCTCATTGCTTGGTGGTGATGCGGGAGCGATTCCGCCTTTGGATTCATTATCACATGAGCCATACTCCAGTGAGGAATCCGTTCCACCTCGCGCAACATCTGATCACAGATATTGAAAGCGAGCGGCAACTCGTAAACGTTCACTTTTTTCATGTCAAAGTACTCCTCTTGTTAGTGTTTTATAGAATCTACACTGGCTATACTTTACACTTTTTACTTACATTGTCAATTATCTTCGTCTTAACCTAAAAGAGGCCGTTCTCCCGAACAACCTCTTTATTACACTACGCTTCCCATATTTTGTAACCCGCCTACTTGCGACCTTCTTTATGAATAGCGTGTTCCAGAATAGCAGGTAAATTATTTCCTAATTCGAGAACACTATCTTTAAATCAGTACCAAGGGCTCCTGCCAATTTTTGAAGGGTATCAATAGAAAAGTTTTGGTTTCCTGCTTCCATTCTGGCGACATTGCTTTGCTTGGTGCCTATCTTTTTTGCTAGCTTAGCTTGAGACATGTGCTTCTTTTTACGCAATTGCAAAATCTGATAAGCAATTTCCAATTGCTTACCGTAATAATCGTAGTGCTTTTTAAAGACTAGGTCTTTAAGCTGCTCTTTAAGATATTTATCGAAATCAAAATCGGAAATGTATTTATTTTTGTTTATGTTTTTCATAGTCATTAATAACGTTATAATAATTATTTTCTGCTTTTTTTATTTCTTCTGGCGGAGTTTTTTGAGTTTTCTTTAGAAATGCGTGGAGAAAGATAATATTCTTATTTATAAAAGTAAAATAAAATATCCGATGCCGATTATTCGAAAAATCAACTCGTAGCTCCCTGATTTTTCCCTTAATATGTTTTGAATATGGTTCATCTAAAACTCCCCTATTAATTTTTAAGTAATTGATATATTTAAAAACTTTAGTTTCTTCTTTGTCGGATAAATGAGCAATATAGTCCAAGACAGGGCTGCGCCCAGTTTTAGCATCTTCATAGAATTTAACTTTATATTCCTCTTCTTTCTTATATATCATATGCGATATATCATTGTCAATACTATTGACGTTCTAAATTAACTTTCATTACATTCTATATCAAAATTGTAGATTAATCCTACCGCTAAAATATCAAAAAGTAAATTCGCTGAAAAAAATAAGCCCCAGGGAAATCCATTCCACTGGGACTTTATTTGAACTACTACTCCGTCATTCCGCGACAGAGTTCTTGATAAAGGTTGCACCGACCCAGCAACTCCTCGTGAGTGCCATAGTCTTCAATGCGACCCTTGTCCATGACAAAAATGCGATCAGCATTTTTGACCGTCGTGATGCGATGAGCAATGACAACCATCGTGGTGCCACCATTCATTTGCAACAGACGATCAAATGCTGTCTGTACTTCTCGCTCGGTCATCTGATCGAGCGCGGAGGTTGCCTCGTCAAGAATCAAAACCGAGGGGTGTCGCAGGAAAATGCGAGCCAGTGCCAAGCGTTGCCGCTCGCCACCAGAAAGCTTTTCTCCTAGTTCACCGACAAGGGTTTGGAGTCCCTGCTTCTGCTGGAACGCGAAGTCGGCAGAAGCGTTGACGCATGCGACCATCACATGGTCGTTTCCGCAGTCGGGCAATCCGTAGCGGACGTTCTCTCCAATCGTACCACTGAATATCGGCACCTCTTGGGTAACGTAGCTGATCTGTCGGTACAACGAGTCAAAACTCAACTGGCGCAGATCGGTTCCGTCCATGGTGACGAGTCCGTGATCTGGATCATAGAAGCGTACTAGCAACCGTGCCAGAGTCGTCTTGCCAGACCCTGTCTTTCCGACCACTGCCACCTTTTCTCCTGCGGCGACTGTGAGCGAAATACCACATAGCACTGGCTTGTCAGCACCCGGATACTGGAACGCGATGTCCTTGAAACAGATTTCGTGTCGCAGTGGCTTCATTTCCACTGGAGCATTACTTTCTGTCACAGTCGGTTGTTGCTCAAGGAGTTGCAAGGCGGGCTTGATCTTGGCCGCATTGGCCTTGATTTCGTGATACATGCTCGCCAAGTAACCAACTGGCCCCACTGCCATCGTTGCGTAGATTTGCAGGGCAATCAGTGTGCCTACCGTCAAAGTGCCTTTCGTCACTTCGGGTAGGAAGATCAGCAATGCAATACAGAATGGTAGCACATGGGCCAAACTCGCCATGAGTTGGAACCATGTGTGGTAAGCGACCTTGCGGTTGTCCAGTTCGAGGACTTTCTGTGCAGAAACGCGAAACCATCGCTCCTCTTGCGACTCGGCGCAATGGAGCTTTACCATTTCAATCTGCTGAACGACTTCACGTTCACGGGCGGAAACTTCATTGTCCACCTCGTTGTACTCTTCTTCCACCTTTGCAATCTTTTGACCAAGCCAGTAGCTTAGCATCCAGAATGCAACGAGGAAAATAACGAGAACTAACAGGGCAACAATGCTGTGGGCACCGATGTACCAGAAGGCGAACACCGCCACGGGAATGTCTGCGATAATGTCTCCTTGCAAAAACATTCGCAGTAACCCAGTCGCTGCACTCACGCCTTTGTTGGCTTCGAGCAGTACCTTTGTTGATTCCTTATCCTTGTGGAAAGGAACCGACAAACGGAGTACGTGCTTGAACAACTGGAGTCGCGTATTGAACTCATAGCGGTTGAGAAACCGCGTTTTGAGTAAATACACGAACGGCACCACGCGAACCATAAACAGGACGACGAACACCGCCGTGATCACTTGATCCACGCTGCCTCCGATTGCTTGGTCGATCAGTATTTGCCAAATCAACGGAAAAGCTGCGTTCGCGGCTGCCAACAAGACAGTCACGAAGGCGATGAACATGATCCTTTTCCAGTGTTCGCAGAACGTTGCCTTTGACCATCCCCAAACGCTAGGCGTAGCCATGTTAGTATCCTTTCTAGGTAAATGTCATGGAGTTATATTGAGTCGGAAAACGTTTCCGAAACGCATGTCAAAGTTCACTTCTTAATACTGAAACTTTTTCAGAACTAAGAAGTGATGGGGAGATTTTCTGTCTCTCCCCATAGATGCGAGCTCATATTTCCTCAATGAGCTTTTTGGTGATTTTGGAGCGGCAAGGGACTCCTAACCTTGGTAAACTCCATCACCTTGCGAAAGTCGGTGTCGCAGTTCCCACATTCTTTGCCATTCGAAGCGAGAAACTGCTCGACAAGGGCAAGCAATTGCCCTTTCAGAGTGACCTCCATCGGGCCCTCTTTGAGGTTCATCTCCTTGACGCAAGAGCTGTCGCAGGCCCCTGCCACTCGGCACGTCACCTCTCCCCATTGGTGATCTGTAATGGCAAGGTGCACCTTGCCATCCACGCACAGGTAGAACACGGCTCCTGGCTCAAGAGACTCGCCCATTTCCTTGTAGTAATGTGCTTTCACGTTCTTTCTCCTAATAAGTGTAGTTTTGGAAACATGTGATAAAAATAATACCATAATAATATAAAATATGCAATACCCACACAAAAAAGATGCTTTTTATCCTCCTCTGTGCTTAGAACACTCTTTATATTAGTTTACGTGCCTATTTACGACCTTCCTTGTGAATAGCGTGTTGCAGAATAGCAGGTAAATTAATCATACTTTGGTTCTTTCCAGAAATGGTGCTTATTATTTTGGTCTTTTACTAATTTCTGTAACTTACTCCAATCTTGTTTCATATTTCCTTCGTCAAACATACGGCTAACTTCTTTACCATTGATCCCTGCATATAATCCGGCAATTTCATATCTTACTCCTTGATTATCATTTGGATTGAGTTTCAACAATAGCCTGAAAATTTTTATAGCCTCATCATTTTCATCATCATCCCAATATAAATCAGCTCGGTATTGCAATGCTCTTAAATACGCGCGGTTTTCTAAAAATCCCCACTCTAATCTTCTGGGCCATTTAGGAAATGCTTTAAGAGTCATTTCGTACGCTTCTTTAATCGCCTCCTCCGCTTTTTTCTTATTGCCACTAGCGCCATACATATGGGCAAATCCTATGTGCGTCTGAACATAATCAGCATCTATGTTTAATGCTTCTTGTAATAATGTTTCGGCCCTTTCGACTCCACTCTTGCCGCTTTCAAGACATTCCATTGCGTCATAATAAAGCCCATCTTTATCTACAGAAGTTGCATTAAGGTTTTTCACAGTTTTTTCATTTTGTTTTTTAAAAAGCTCTTTCAAATTATCTTATTAAGATATCAATTGTTGGTTTGCCTGCTAATTCTGGGATTGCAGTGCTACCAATATGCTCAACCGAAAGCATATCTTTGCCAAAAATAGATTTTAAAATATCTGTTTCCTTAACAAAACCATCTTTCCATTTCGAGTCATAAGGGACTACATCATATTTTCTATTTTTATAATCTGAAGCGGCTTTGTTGAATAATTCGACTGATTTTACGCTCATTTCTTGGTATAATAGGGGTATATGAAACTATTAAAACCTATTAAGCCAAGAAAGCAACATAAAAAGG
>Ga0209542_10001715_pt1 | contig 51020 bp, 42 predicted proteins | sample RifCSPhighO2_01_FD_184028 | JGI IMG/M metagenome (GOLD analysis project Ga0209542, IMG submission 184028) | Soil microbial communities from Rifle, Colorado - Rifle CSP2_plank highO2_0.1 (SPAdes) (version 2) | ecosystem: Environmental > Terrestrial > Deep subsurface > Rock core/Sediment ...
TGTAGAAAAATGGCACTCCCCCGCAAAAGCCCTTGTCCAATTCTTGCAGACGTGTTTCATTCTCTTTATTGTGCCAGACCTCAAATGCATCAAATTTTACGCCCTCTTCTTTTTCTAATTTCTCCACCAACTCATGCATCCGAACGCAGTGCGGACATTCAGTTCCGTAAAATTCCAGTAGATGACTCATGTTATTTTCCACCAAAGGCGGATCAGCCTCTGGCTGAAGTGATCCGGGCGAGGCGGGACTTTTTGCGGGCAGCATTGTTCCTTTTGATGATGTGGGTCTTAGCGGCTTTGTCGATAGTCTGAAAAGCGGTTGAAAGCATTTTAACTGCTTCCGCTTTGTTTGTCTTGGCGAGCTTTTCAACTTTCTTGATGATATCCTTCATTGCGCGCATGCGACGGTCATTAAAGGCCTTCTTGCGAGAGGACCCGCGAATGGCTTTTTTAGCTGATTTGGTTATTGGCATATAGACAATTTAGCAGAAAAATTTATAAAACGCAACTTCAATTGAGCCCAATCTTTTTTTTAACTTTATAAGTGTTCCCATGCTTAAGAATTCCCCTGTAGGAATTCATTGTTTCTGGTTTCGGATATCCTTCCATATTTTTTATTATTTTTCTTTTAGTAGACCTTCTTAATTGTCTATGATATGGAAAATGCACCCAGCCCAAGAAATCCACGCCGGAGGCAAGGGTTTTAATAAAGACCTTGTTTGGATGCAAATATACATTCAAATACGTATTTAAATACGTATTAATTTGGAGTAATAAATTTTCTAAATATTCTTTGTCCTCGTGTAAAATCACAAAATCATCGGCGTATCTAATGTAGTGTTTTACTCTAATTTTTTCTTTAATAAACATATCAAATTCATTCATATAAACATTAACCAGGAGTTGAGAAGTCAAATTACCTAATGGCAAACCTACCGCGAGGTCTTGCTCAGCGGAAAAACTGTCTACCACCCTGGAAAGCAGCCAGAGAATATCATTATCCTGTATCTTCTTTTCTAGAATTTTCTTTAATTTAAAGTGGTCAATATTAGCAAAAAATTTTTTTATATCACATTTTAGAACCCAACAAGTGCAAGTATTGTTTCTGGAAACTTTGCTGGCAAAATATTTGAACCGATCCAGCGCTTTATGAGTACCTTTTTCTTCACGGCAAGAGTAAGAATCGTATATAAATCTTTTATCAAAATACGGATACAATTCTTTGTACAACAAATGATGCACCACTCTGTCTTTAACGGTAGCTTTATGAATAATTCTTGGTTTAGGGTCCGAGACATTGAATTTCCAATATTCTCCATGTAAATAAGTTTTGTTTTTTAAATAATTATGAAGTAATAGCAGTTTTTCACCAAGATTTATTTCAAATTCCATGACATCTTTCCTGTGCCGCTTGCCACGCAGAAATCGCTGCCATATAGTAAGCAAATTTTCCACGGATATGATATCTTGATATTTATGAACAAACATATAAATAATGTAGATAACAAAAATACCCCCCCCCCTCGCACAAGCTCCGCTCGTGCTTGTAAGAACAAAGGAGGCCTATAAGGTCTGGCACAACCACATGGTGAATATAAATAAGCTCGATCGCTTGACCTTGGGTCAGAAGATTGACGACGAATTTCTTGCGATTTTAGAGTTAATTTTTCGGGCATGTTTTGCATATGATAAATTTGAAAAACTTTCATTAGTTTCTAGCGCGATTGGGAAAAACGATTTGTTAAAATTCTTTATGCAGATTGGCTGGGAACATAAACTGGTAAACCAAATTCAATACAGCGACTTTATTCTCTATTTGGATGAAATCGGTAGAATGCTCGGTGGCTGGAAGAAAAGCTTGGTAGACAAAACTCCTCCGACCAAATAGCATCGGAGGAGAAATGAATAAGTCGCAGAACGAGAGGACGGCGTTGTTGTCGTTCCACACCTTCTCGAAGTTGCCGAGGTTGCGGTTGAAGTCGTTGAACGAGTTCCGATTCACTTCCGGGACGCGGAGGTCCCGCTCGACCCTCAACGTTATTGTACAGCGCACCTTCTGTTCCACTGGGGACAGCAAGCACAACGCTCGCCATCCTCTGTATTTTAGTTGCATTCGGAGTCCTTACTCCCTAGCGCACTGCACCGACTTATTTTGTTTTTTCATAAAAGGATGTGCTGGCTCGCAAAGCGTACCCTGCAAGCTCTGACATTATTAACCTTTTACGCGAATTCGGTGGCATAAAACCGTAGCCGTATGCACACCTGATTTCTAAAATTATTGTAGCAAAATCTCAAAATAAATAAAGAAAATTAAAAACACACCGCCCTTACGATCAAGTAAGAAAACGGTGCATTGATGCGACCCTTCCGTCCTGCTAGAGATTGGACGGAAGGGTCAAAGAACCTAAGGACACAACTCGGACTAAGCGTCCGAGGGTCGGAGTGCCGGGTCGCAGAACGAGAGGACGGCGTCGTAGTCGTACCACACCCTCGCGAAGTAGCCGAGGACGCGGCGGAAGTCGTGGAACGAGTACCGATTCACTCCCGGGACGCGGAGGTCCCGCGCGACGTCGAGCGGGAGACGCTCCTCCACATCGAACGACGTGTACCAGAAGCCCTTGGGCAACTTGCGACGGTACGGCTCGACGATCTCGATCCCCTGAGCTCCGACGAGGTACGAGTGGAGAGTTGCGAGGTATGCCAGGTGTTCCTCGCTCGTGGTCGTTCCGTCGACGATCTGCTTGTGGGCGCGAACCCACAGCTTATCGCCGGGCTTCAGAACCCGCGTCGGGTTCGCAAAGCTCATGCCCGCGAATTCCGTCACGGGCTTGTAGTCCGCCGGCACCGTGATGATGCCGAGGTCCGCAAGCAACCCGAACTTCTCGAGGGGTTGTGCTGGCGGTTCGGGCTTCGGCGCGACGCCGATGACCCTGCCACCCGGCAGCACGAAGCCCGCCGTGTAAGAATCGCGGGTCTCCTTGCTGATGTGATTGAACCACTCAATGTGGTCCAATGTGATCTGCCCTTCGCGAACTTTCTGGAGCTGGTCGATTTGCAAACCAGCCAGTTTGGCCGCGTCTGCGCCGATGATTGTGCTCATCGTTTTTCCTTTATGTAGACGTACAACCCGTTTTCAACTGTCGGGACAGCTGTGGTTTTCCCACCGTTCATGCATAATTATACACCCTTTTGGGTTAAAAGTCAAGATATAGGTACGGCTAATTTAACATGATATTATATGGCTATGATTGGCAGTATAACTGGCAAAATAAAGCTAAAAACTGATAAATTCTTGATTGTGGACGTGTCGGGGGTAGGATATAAAGTATGCATCTCCCCCGACACTCTTGTCCGAACCAAACTAAATAGCGATATATCGCTATTTGTTCATACTCATGTACGCGAGGACTCTATTGATCTCTACGGATTTTTAAATCGCGAGGAGCAGGAATTTTTTGAAATGCTTATTAACGTCTCCGGCATCGGCCCGAAAGGAGCGCTTTCGATATTGAGCATTGCAACTCTTGAGACATTGCGTAAAGCAATCTCTACCGGTGACACTGGCTACCTGACAAAAGTTTCCGGCATCGGCAAAAAGACAGCAGAGAAAATTGTCATCGAATTGCGCGACAAAGTCGGCGAAGAAAAGTCAGGCACATCGCTCCAAGGCGAACTCGATGCGCTAGAAGCACTAAAGTCCTTGGGCTATTCGCAGAATGAAGCACGTGAAGCTCTTAAAAAAGTCTCTCCTGATGCAAATACAAACACTAAAATCCGTGAGGCCTTGAAAATCTTAGGAGGAAAATAAAGATGCCTGAGCTTCCGGAGGTTGAAACGACAGTTAGAGGACTACGAAAGACCATACAAGGTCTGGTAATCAAAGACGTCTGGACTGATTTGGCGACGAAGGATAAACGCAAGGATGGAACGGTGGCGGATGTAAAACATTTCAAAACTTTTAGGCGTGGAGTAAGCGGTAAAAAAGTTATTTCAGTCGAGAGGAGGGCAAAGAATATTTTAATAAATCTCTCCCATGGCCAAACAATTCTTATTCATTTAAAAATGACTGGGCATTTACTGTATGGGGATTATAAAAAAGATCCTATTAACCGTTTTATTCATTTTGTAATTACATTCAATAATGGCGAGAAATTATATTTTTCAGATATGCGAAAATTTGGGAAAATAGTATTACTCGACACAAAAACTGCGCACGATACGAAACATTTAAATAATGTGGGGCCAGAGCCACTCGAAAAGGATTTTACGATAGGGGTTTTAAGAAAGCGTTTAGGCACAAAACCTAAAGGTAAAATAAAGACGGTATTAATGGATCAAAGCGTTATAGCTGGTATTGGCAACATTTATTCCGATGAAATTCTCTGGCGAGCAGGCGTGCATCCGGAACGTAAGACATCAAAGATTAAGGAATCAGAATTGAAATTAATTTTCAAAGCAATTAAAGAAACACTCAAGAAAGGCATAGATTTTGGCGGGGACTCAATGTCCGACTACCGCAATATTTACGGCCTTCCCGGCAAATTTCAGCTCCACCACCAGACCTACCGCCGCACAGGCCAAAAATGCCGAAAGTGCGGAGGCGTAATAAAACGTAAGGTCATCAATGGCCGCAGTGCCCATTTCTGCTCTAAACATCAGAAATAAGGCCTGTTTAGAGTTTGTGATTTAGAAAGCCTTGCACAGGAGCTTACCTGCCTGCCGCAGGCAGGGAAAATAAATTAGGTAATCCTGATATTATTTTCTTGAGTGACGAGCAGTTCGCTGGTGAAGCCTCGCCAGATAGATTGCTTTATAAATTACAAACTCGAAACAAAACTATACCAAGTGCCACAGAAACATTTAGCGATTCTTTTTTGCCGTGCATTGGGATTTCGGCAATAATATGGCATTGTTTTAATATATTTTTTGGAATACCCGAAACTTCGGTGCCGACGATGAATGCGTTTTTTGATTTCAACTTCACCTTTCTGTAGTCGACAAATTTCTTGTCCTGTTCGATACCGATAATTTGGTGGCCGTCCCTTTTTAGTTTCGAAATCGTAGGCAAAACATTTTTTTTATACTCCCATGTTACATATTCTTCCGCGCCGAGCGCTGACTTGGCTATATCTTTGCGTTTTCGGCCAAAACGGTCAAGTGGTGTCGGCGTATAGCCCGTTAAATAAATTTTATTTATTCCCGCCGCATCAGCAGTGCGGAACATTGCACCGACATTCTCCACACTTCGGATATTATGGAGAATTATTATATTTTCTTTCATCACGGGGTCAGAATGCACATTTTAACACATCTACCTTAGCATAGAAACGGTGAAGCTTCCCATAGCGTAAGGTGCTACTTGATATTCAGTAAAATAAAAAGTGATTTGTTCCGGAGTAAAAGTGAAAATGCTAAAATTTTCTAAATCGGGGGCAGTGCCGGAGAGGAGCAGGGGCATAATGTCCTCCTCGTCGGCTTTATTTTTTATCTCCAGCTGTTTCCGAAACTGATTCAGAAGATCTTTGCGTGCAAAATCAGAGACGGTTTTCAAGTAATTTTTATCGTTTGGGAATAAGTCAGTAAGACGAACTTCTTCTTTCTTGATAACACCATAATTAAATGAAGTAATAGTTATATACCCGTGCGCCCCACCGGTATAGGCCTCCAAAAAGAGCGTGAAGCTGATAAACTGCTTATTTACTTGAATGGGGTCCCAGGAAATATTTAATGAGTATTTTTCTTCTTCGGCGGGAAACTCCGATATTTTTTCTCCGGGTAATTGAGTTTTATATCGGCCCTGCCAACTATCTGCGGAACTCCTTTTGTGATCCGCAATCGCGTCTATAACTGCATTGCGAATTTGGCTATTAAATTCCGCCCCGACATTTTTAAACTGAGGATAGGCAACATTAAATGTCGCGTACTGGTCCGGCTCGGTATAAGTTTCCTCCTCTACCAAGGACTCGTCTACAAGCGCTTCTACCTTTTCTCCCGTCCGTTCCCCATCAGGTACTTTCGTCTCTTCGACCCCCTTATCCCGCAACAAAAAATACCCGCCAACAATAAGGGCTAAAATGAGAAGAACTGAAATTGTAAGAGTCTTGTTCTGCACAGCTTTATTATAACATTATTGCTTAAATTTATTTTTTAAATAGATAATTTATCTTATACTGACACTCAAGGCAAAAATTGTATCATAAGCATGAATTACAATATAAAAAGCAATTAAAGAACTAATGGCGGTAAAAATGAGGAAATATAAATAAGAGAGATTAACTTCTTTAATTGAAGACATGCCAATATTATACCATAACGCTTTTTTCTGTTATACTTAACGGCATGGAGAGATTTAAACTAATAATATTCTCAATTGTTATTCTGGCAGTCGTTGGCCTGGTAGGATACTGGGCAGTGCGCTCGTTAGAACCGGGAGATATACATGCCAACCGACAGCGACAAAAAGAATTGGAAGAGCGTAATCGAGAATTGGAAGAGGAAATAGAAAAACTGAAAAGCGAACTGGCGGTTCTGCAACCAGCTGCACCGGAAGAGGAGATTGTGACAGAAAATACAGAGCCACCAGTAAGCGCCATTTCCTATAAATATCAGAGCTTGATCGGAGCACTCGAAGAACTTATTGCGGACAATGTAGTAATGAAAGAAAAGTCCCGGGGCACGCGGGTAGGCACTCTGCAGACATTTCTCAATATCTATTTTGATACTTCAAAAAAGATTGACAACGATTTCGGCAAGACAACCAAGACCGACTTGACCAGTTTTCAAAAAAAGGAAGGGTTAACTGCCGACGGAGAAGCCGGACCCACCACTTATCAGAAAATGATTGACTGGCTTAAAAAACAAGGGTAATATTGGATCCACGCGCCCATAGCTCAGTTGGTAGAGCAGATCCCTTTTAAGGATAAGGTCGTAGGTTCGATCCCTACTGGGCGCACAAAATGCATAGGCATTTTGTGCGAGCCGCAGGCACAACGGTGCCGAGACGGGGTAGCGCAAAATTCAGAAGAATTTTATGTGTGACCACCAAACATGAATAGCCAGATGGAAACAACTAATGTTGGGCTGGAAAATAGCCGAGTTTCTTTTGATAAACAATACGACCAACCTAAAACAGTTGCCGTAGGGGATGAAAAATTTGAAATTTACCATGCAGCCCCGGGCAAGAAAAAAACCGGTCCCCTATTGTTCGGTCATGGCTGGCCGGCCAACCCCAGATTAATGCGGGAAAATCTTTATGAACTTTTCAATAAAGGCCGAGAAGTTGTTTTTCCATACACACAACATGGTATTGAGTTAGACAAAACTATCCAGGAGTCCGATCCGGAAACGCTGAAAAAATTCGCCGGGGTGCAGTTGAGAAAAGCGTCAGTTTTTTTAAGAACGATTGAAGAGGAAGGACTTCAAGGAATCAACGGGGTGGCTTTCTCTGAAGGTGCCCTGCACGTGGTGATTGCCGCCTTAATGCGACCGGAGCGATTTAAGAATATTGTTCTCGTAAATCCTTCCGGGATAATGGGGAAAAGCAGTATTTTCAATTTTGTCCTGGGAGCGATTCGCGATACTAAAACTCACGCAAAAAGAAAACTGGAAGAAGCGAGCCGCGCGAAAGCTCAAGGAGTTGCCCCGAAGCTAGATGAGCGGGAGGACGTGGCTGATGATACTCTCGCCAAGCATTTAAAGTCGGGGGTTTGGGCTTCTATCCAGGAAGTAGCGTCAATTCCTGGGACCGATATTTTAGATGCGCTGGCAAAACTGAAGGAACTCGGAATTGGAGTATCTATTATTCATTCCGCAGATGATAAAATTTATGACATGCAGAAAGTTCAAAAAATGGTTAAGGCCAAACACTTAGACGGTTTTTATTCAGTCAAAGGAACCCATACGGAATTTTCGGCAAACCCGAAACGCTACGGGGTATTAATCGATTCGGCTCTGACTGCTTTAGAAAAAAAATCTTAAATTTTTATACTGCTTCAAGTAAAAATTCTTCGAAGGCGGCTTCGGCGTCGCGGCCCCGCTTGCGGGCCTCGGGCAGAAGATAGGATAATTTGGAGGCAAAATTTTTAAGTTCCGGCTCCTTGAATTTACCCAAGTTTTTTTTGAGAATCATATCTTTGGCTTTCCAGAAAAGAACCCCGGCCAGCTCCTCGAGCCCTACGCCCAAATCCACCGCCTGCCGGAAATATAGCCATAAATTCAATTTATCCCTTTGCGCCAGGGCATCAGCCAAGAGAAAATTATTGAATTTCTCTTTTTTCTCTTTCGGCAGTTCGTAGATATTGAGTTCAGTTCTCGCCTTTTTGAAAAGATCGATAACCGGTTTCCCTATCCTTGACTCAATAAATACGAAGTAATTCGGCGACTCCCCCATTGATTGGAGCTTGCTTAAAATAAATTCCCTCGTTTCTTCTCGCTCTAGGGCACCGGAGAAAATCACTGCGGATTTTTTAAAAAAGAGCCCCGCGCCGGAGCAAAAACTCTCAATTTGGAGTTTATCGAAATCGCTTCGATTGAAAGAGAAAACTTCAACTTCTTTGGGTAGTAATCCCAAAAACTTCTCATAATTTAGAATTTTTTTAGGGGCATCGTCCCCGGCAAAAAGATAAAGCATTGGATTAAAACTTTACTTTTTTTTTATATTCCAGATAGGGGGTCCCATATTTCGCCGCCAGAATAGCTTCTTCTTTTCTTAAAAAAATAAGTTTAGAAATAACGAAAGCAATTATGGTAAATATCGCCACGAACCCGGCATCGGCAATGATACTAAAGCCGAGTGTCAGCAGAAAAAGGCCCCAGTGTGTCGGACTGCGACTATAACAATAAGGTCCGCGGCAAAAGGCCTCCTTGTCTTTTTTTTCTGTTTTGGCCAAATCCCTCGACGTTTTTTGTGCCCAGAGAATTAAAAGCGAGGCCAAAATTAAAATTAAAAAGCCGACAGACCGCCATATTGAGTCACGGAAAATAGTGATGGGGTAGAAAAAGTCCAGCACGATACCGATAATAAACAACAAAAAGTAAAAAGAATAAGAATGGGCCAGCACGTGGTGCACTGTATAGGCACTCTCCTCCTCACTGGTTCCTTTGGTGTAGGAAGAATCCATAAAGCAAGTATAGCACAGAATTTTTATTTTACCTCCTCAAGATTATTTCCCCTGCCGGAGCGCGCAACCAGGGGAATATCGGTTTTGTAATGCAGATAAGATCTCCCGAGCACTTGCTCCATGGCATTTTTAATTATCATATCGGCCCTTTCTACTGCCTCCTCCTCAACTTCGTAAACTAATTCATCGTGGATTTGGAGTATAAGATGTGCTCTCTCTCCCAGTCCGGCCTTATCCAGATCCTCCTTGGCATATCGGATGGCGAGTTTGATAATATCAGCCGCGGTTCCCTGCAGGGGGGCGTTGGTCGCAGTCCGCTCGGCCATATTTTTCAAAAATGGAATTTTGGAGTTTATGTTTGGGAAATATCTGCGCCGGCCAAAGAGCGTTTCAGTAAAAGAATTTTTAATCGCAAATTCTTTTATCTCTTCCAGATAATCGCGAATGCCAGAGAACTGCTTAAAATAATTATCATAAAATTTTTGTGCTTCTTCTCGAGTTCCGCCGATATTTTTCCGGAGTGCCGTAACTCCCATCCCATAAATAATTCCAAAATTTATCACTTTGGCCTGCCGGCGCATTTCAGCATTGACTGTCTGGGGCGGTACTCCAAAAACGAACGAGGCGACTCCGGCATGAATATCCTTCCGCTCCCGGAAAATTTGAGCCATCTTTTTGTCTCCAGAGAGCATAGCAGCCACTCGGAGTTCAATTTGGCTGTAATCAAGAGCTAAAAGCTTGTGCCTCGGGGCAGCAACAAAACCTCGACGAATTCTTTTACCCAGTTCCGTTTTAATGGGCAAATTCTGCAGATTCGGATCCTGCGAAGAAAACCTCCCGGTAGTTGATCCATTTTGTAAAAACTTGGCATGGAGCCGCCCGTCTTGGGCCACCATTTTTGGTATGACATCTATATAGGTAGAGAGTAATTTTTGTAGTTCGCGATAGGCCATTATTTCTTTGATGATTAAATTATCTTCCTCGAGATCTTCTAGAACAGAGATTTTTGTGGATAGGGTTCCGCTTTGTCCGCGCTTTTTGCTCTTCAGCCCCATTTTGACGAAAAGCACTTCTCCGAGTTGTTTGGGGGAATTAATATTGAACTCGGTGCCGGCTATTTTATAGATTTTTTTTGTCAGCAGGTCTAGTTCTTGATGATATTCCTTGGACAAATTTTCGAAATATTTTTTGTCAATCAGCACCCCATAATTTTGCATCTCATCGACGAGGTTGATGATCGGTTTCTCGATTTCCTCGAAGACCAGAGTCAGGTTATTTTTTTTGATTTCCTCGAAGATATATTCATAGGCGATCGTAAAAGAGTCGGTCTTCGCGAAGAAAAGAATGTCCGAGAGGGTTGGATTGGCATTTTCGGAATTTATAAGCCAGAGAGCGATGGAGGCCTCTTTTAATTTTTTTGGGTCCACTAGTGCTCTATTCCTGGTGTCAGCTGTAGGTGGTTTGGTTGGAGCATCTTTTGAACCGTTTTGAAAAAAAATTTTGAGCCGCGCTAATAATGACCTAAATTCAAATTGGGCAAAAACTTTTTCGATTTTTTGCAGATCAGCGTTCTGCCAAAATATTTGGCGTGGGATTTTAAAATCGATAGGCGCGTCATGTCGGATTTTGGCAAGAGTTTTTGAGAAGAGCGCTTCTTCTTCATTGTTCTTAATCAGTTCTATAAGCCGTGGCGTCAAGCCAATTTTAGAGAAACTTTCCGGCTCTTTCTTTATTTTTTCATAAATTTCTTCAATCGTGCCGAATTTAGTAATTAATGTAGTCGCTGTTTTCTCGCCGATACCTTTAATTCCTTTAATATTGTCGGATGGGTCGCCTCGGAGTCCTTTATAGTCGGGTAAAAGCTTGGGAGGGAAACCGAACCGTTCCACAACTTTATCTTCATCGTATAAAATAGTATCTGTTATTCCTTTTTTAAGAGTATATACTTGCACTTTCTTATCATCTACCAATTGCATGGTATCCATATCGCCCGAGGCAATAATTATATTGATGTGATTCTCTTTTTTGAGTTTTTCTGCAATTGTTCCTAGAATATCATCTGCTTCAAATCCGGGAGCATCAAAAATGGGAATGTTGAAAGCGTCAAAAATTTGCCGTGAATTTTTTAATTGCACGATTAGTGCCTCGTCTGCTTTGGCTCGTCCCGCCTTATATCCGTCGTAGGCCTCGTGACGAAAGGTCTTTTGAGGTAAATCGTAGCAAGCTATTATGTAGTCAGGTTTCAGTTCAGCGATTATTTTCATTAGCATACTCACGAGCCCATATAGCGCTCCGGTGGGTTCGCCCTTAGAAGATAAAAAATCCGGCAAGGCATGATAAGCGCGATGGATTATGGCGTGTGCGTCAAGTAATACAAGGGTTTGGCTGTTTTTGGTGTGAGCGGAGGACATTATGAAAATTATAGCATTTAAGTTATACTTTATAGCAAATGGCTGATTTTGATGACGAAAAACAAAAGAGAGAGCTGGACGAAATACACAAGACAGAAGAAGAAGAGCTGGTAGCGACTTTGGCGGAATCAAAATATCGACTTCCGTATATCAATCTCTATCGAACGGTCATTGACAATGAAGCTCTCCGTTCGATTCCGGAAGATGAAGCACGGGAAATGAAAGTGGCTCCTTTTAAACTCTCCGGGAAAAATATCCTGATTGCAGTCCGCACTCCGTCGGAAGATATTTTGGCGAAACTAAAGGACGCGATGGAGAGGAGAAATTTGATCCCGGTTTTTCATATGGCATCGCTTGCCTCACTCCAAAAAGTGTGGGAGAGATACCAGGAACTTTCCATGGCCGAAAGTTCTCAAGTGGGAGGGTTAGATATTTCTGTTGAGACCCTACGAAAGACAGTAAAAAATATTCATCAAATGCAAGACATCAGTCGTCTGGTCGAGGAGGTACTGAAGGAAAATAAAATCCACAAAATTTCGCGCCTTCTAGAAATAATTTTGGCTGGAGCAATCGCCATCAAGGCGTCCGACATTCATATTGAGCCGGAGCATGACCGGGGAAGATTGCGCCTCCGTTTGGATGGGATACTCCAAGATGTTAGTTTTTTCGGGTCTGATATATATCGCCTTCTGAATTCACGTATTAAGCTTCTTTCTGGAATGAAGCTGAGCACGAAAATCGCGCAAGACGGGCGTTTTAGTATTATGGAAGGAGGAGAAGAGATAAATGTGCGCAGTTCTCTTATCCCTGGGGCATACGGGGAATCAATTGTGATGCGTATTTTGGATCCAAAATCTATTCAAGTAGAGATAGCCGAGCTAGGAATTGAGCCATATCTTTTTGAAATCGTGCAAGAAGAAATCGTAAAGCCGAACGGGATGATACTGGTCACCGGCCCAACGGGGTCCGGTAAGACCACCACTCTTTATGCCTTCCTGCGAAAAATTTATTCCACGGAAATCAACATCATCACTATTGAAGATCCAATCGAATATCACTTGCCGGGAATAACTCAAACCCAAGTCAACCCAAAAAGAAACTACACTTTTCCCGAGGGGCTACGGTCGGCCCTTCGCCAGGACCCGGATGTGATCATGGTGGGTGAAATCCGCGATGCAGAAACCGCCGGCATCGCCATCCAGGCCTCTCTCACCGGCCATATGGTTTTTTCCACTCTTCACACCAATAATGCCGCCGGGGTTATCCCTCGTTTGATTGATCTCGAAGTAAATCCAAAAATTATGGGCTCGGCCCTGTCTTTATCGATGGCTCAACGACTTGTCCGCCGCCTTTGCAAAACGTGTAAGGTTTTGAAGGAACCAAGGGCGGAAGAGATTAAAATTTTGAAAGCAATTTTTGCTGGAATGAAAGAAGAAGGCAAAGACCCAGCCAAATTTAATATTAAAGAAATACCGGACAAGCTATTTTATCCAGCTGGCTGCGAGACCTGTAATATGACTGGGTTCTCGGGGCAAATAGGAATTTTTGAAGCGATCCGCACCAATGAAAATATTGAAAAAATAATATTAGAGAATCCGAGCGAGCGTGAGATAAAAAAAGTGGCCAAAACTCAAGGCATCCTCTCCATGCGCCAGGACGGTATGATAAAAATTTTAAATGGCATTACCTCCATGGGTGAGGTGCAGGGTATCGTGGATCTAAACGAGGAGTAGAAAACAAAAAAAGCATTAATCTCTAAACAATCCTCTTCAAGCTTTACCCGAAGAGTAACAAATTATTAAAGGATAGCTCCAGTTAACTAATTAAAGCACCAGAACGTCCTATGCAAATCCGTATAACCTATGGCTGATTGCTTAGAGATTAATGCCTTCTTGCCCGCCTTTGGATGGGCTTAAAAAGAACTACATTAAACTCGCAGAGAGAATTATACTATGATGCCCTTACCAGCAAATGCTATAATGTGTATAGCCATGTTGATAGCATGTTGATAAATCCCCTACTATAATAGTATAGCATATTATGAGTCCAAAGTCAAGGAATAAAACGGAAGAAAGTGTTTTAGACCAAACCCTGCGTCCTACCCGCTGGGATGAATATATTGGCCAAAAACACATAAAAGACAACGTTAAAATCCTACTTCGGGCAGCGGAGGAGCGCAAACACATCCCGGAACATATACTTTTCTACGGCCCACCGGGATTAGGTAAAACAACCCTCGCGCATTTAATTGCCAAGGAAACCGGCCGACAAATGAAGATAACTTCCGGGCCGGCCATTGAAAAAGTTGGTGATTTGGCTTCGATCTTAACCAACTTGGCTTCGGGCGACATTCTTTTCATAGATGAAATTCACCGCTTGAATAAAATGGTGGAGGAAATTTTATATCCGGCGATGGAGTCCGGGGTACTCGACATTATTATCGGCAAGGGTCCCTCGGCCCGCACGATTCAGCTCGACCTCCCGCCTTTTACTTTAATTGCCGCTACGACTCGCGTCGCGCTCATTTCCTCCCCTCTGCGTTCTCGATTCTCCGGCGGAGTGTTCCGCTTGGAATTTTATTCCGATGACGAGATAGCACAAATTGTGAAGCGCTCCAGCAAACTTTTAGAAATAAAATTGGAAGAAGGGGCCCTGCAAGAAATTGCCAAGAGAAGCAGGTTCACTCCGCGCACGGCTAATTATTTCTTGAAAAGGGTGCGCGACTTCGCGCAAGTAAATAAAAAGAATTTGGACCAGAAAACAGTTAAAGAGGCGTTGGAGATGCTTTCAGTGGATGACATTGGGCTTAATGCATCGGATAGAAAATTCTTAGAAGTGCTTATTAAAAAATTTAACGGTGGTCCAATAGGACTCAAAACAATCGGCGCGGCGATGTCGGAAGAGGAAGCCACGATTGAAGAAGTGATAGAACCATATTTAATCCAGCTAGGCCTAATAGAGCGCACCCCCCGCGGCCGAGTAGCTACCAAGAAGGCGTATGAACATTTAGGAATGGAATCTAAAGACAAGCAGGATAAACTTTTATAAAAGCATGAGAATTTTAGGGATAGACCCGGGATTTGAGCGGCTGGGGGTGGCGGTGCTAGAAAAGTCATCCGCCCAAGGCGGACCGGCTTCCAGCCGGAAAGAACGCGTAATATTTTCCGAGTGTTTTAAAACATCTCTTAAATTAGAATTCGCGGAGAGATTAAAACTGATTGGTGAGGAAGTTAGAAAAGTAATTAAAAAATACAAGCCGGAAGTTTTGGCAATTGAAACATTATTTTTAAACACCAACCAAAAGACGGTTATGAGGGTAGCAGAAGCGCGAGGAGTGGTAATATATGAGGCGGTACAAGCTGGGCTTCGAGTTTTTGAGGCCTCTCCCCCCCAGATCAAGATAGCCACCACCGGTTATGGTAGATCTGATAAAAAACAGATAAACAAAATGGTTAAAATGCTTGTAAATATAGACAATTCTAAGACCTCAGATGACGAATTGGACGCTATTGCTATCGCCCTAACCGCCTTTACCCACCTAAGATTCTAGGTCTTTTTTGGTTTATCCACACTTGCTATTGCCAAGCTTTTTTTATTTTGCTACAAATTAAGCAAAATAACTTGTAATTATTTTTAAGCGAGTTGTTTTTTATAAAATAAAAAAATATATGAGTTACGACGACGATGCAATAGGTGAGGAAAGAGGTTTCAGGGCAGAGGGCGATAGTGAAGACGAGTTGGAGCCCTTAGAAGAGGGCGCGATAAATGATTTCAGGTTTGACGAGGAAGCAGACGAAGACCCGGACGACAAATACCACTAGAGATTTATCTTTATAAATCTTTTTTTTCCAACTTTTAGAGTCAGTTCTTGTTCTATTTTAAAATCTGGGTCGGTGATTGTTTTACTGCGTTCTAAATCATGGACAGCGTTTCCGAATATTAACCTCTTCCATTCGCTTTTGGAAGGTAAAATTTTGTTTTTTACTAAAAGGTCACCCAGTGGTTCATCTTTTTTAGCTTGTATTTCATCCATCTTGTCTGGAATTTCTTTTTTTTGAAATGTATCACTGAAATTCTGCGCAGCTTTTTCAGCTGACTTTTTATCGTGTAAGTCAGTGACTATGGCCAAGGCCAGTTCCTTTTTGTAGACCATAGGGTTTTCTCCTTTTTTTATCGCGTCCTTCTTTTTCTCTACTTCCGCGATCGGCACAGTAGTAAGACATTCAAAACATTTTATAATTACTTCATCTGGAAAGGCCATAACCGCGCCAAAAATTTTATCCGCTTCGTCGTCGAGAGCAATTACATTGCCTTCGGTCTTGCCGATTTTTTTTCCTGACTTGTCAACGAGAAGCGGCAGGGTCATAACGAATTTTTCTTTTTTAAGCATTCCCTTCATAAGCGCCCTCCCGGTAAGCATATTGAAGGTTTGGTCGCTTCCCCCGATCTCAAGGTCTACATTCATAGCGACAGAATCATATCCTTGGAGAAGCGGATATAGAAACTCCCGGAGGTTTACAGTTTCACCTTTCTTCATTCTTTCTCGGAACAAATCGCGCTCGGCTAACTGCTGCAGAGAGAAATTCTCGGCAATATTTAAAATATCCACCAATTTTAGTTTATTTAACCAATCGCCGTTATATAAAATTTCTACCGGGTTTCCCCCGTCAAACTTTATGATACTCTTGGCTTGCATAACGTAATCCTTGGCATTTTGGCGTAGCTCCTCCCGGGTATGGAATTTGTCGCGAGCGGTCGTTTTCCCGGATGGGTCCCCGGCCTGGCCGGTCCCGTCACCGATAAGGAAAATAACGTGGTGCCCGAGCGCTTGCCAGGCAGCAAGCTTGCGGAGGCCGACCATGTGGCCGATATGCAGCTTGGTACCAGTCGGATCAAATCCTTGATATAGCTTGAGTTTCTTGCCGGAGCGTAGAACTCCCCCGAGCGCATCCCGCGAGGGATAAATCTTTTCAACCCCCCGAGTCAAGAGTTCATCAATTTTATCCATGTTGAGAGTATAGCATTCTGGGGGAAATTTTTGAAATTTACTGTGCTCGGAAATCTTTTCTGTTATAATCAGGGGAATGCGTAAAATTATCAAACAATTGTGGAAAAACAAGCATTTCTGGAAAAATATCACCCTGTTCTGTCTCAGTATTTTAATTTTTTTTTCGGGGGTGGGAGTATTTTGGATCTTCTCTCTAAAAATCCCCGATTTTCACTCTTTTGAGGATAGAAAGGTAGTGAACTCTACCAAAATATACGACCGCACGGGAGAAATCCTGCTCTATGATATCCACCAGGACGTAAAAAGAACTTATATAGGTTTTGAAGATATGGGTGCCAATATTAAAAATGCCACCGTGGCGATTGAGGATTCGGAATTTTACAACCATGGGGGAATTCGAGTCACTTCGATCATTCGCGCAGTTTTATCGAATATTTTTGGAGCCGGTCGAACTCAAGGTGGGTCGACCATCACGCAGCAATTAGTAAAAAATACTCTGCTCACTCAAAAGAAAACCTATACCCGAAAGATAAAAGAGTGGGTGTTAGCAATTAAAATTGACCGGGCCATGCCAAAGGAAAAGATCCTGGAATATTATTTAAATGAGGCGCCTTATGGAGGAAATGTTTACGGTATAGAAGAGGCCAGCAAAACTTATTTTGGAAAGAGGGCGCTTGATCTGACTCTGGCCGAGGCCGCTTATCTGGCCGCCATTCCCCAATCCCCGACTGCGCTCTCGCCGTATGGGAAAAATAGAGATAAACTGGAAGAAAGGAAGAATCTGGTGCTGGAGAGAATGCGGGATATAAAATTTATTTCCCAAGCCGAATATGACGCGGCAAAAAATGAGGTGGTGGTATTCGTGCCTCAGGCAACGCTAGGTATCAGAGCGCCGCATTTTGTTTTCTTCATTAAGGATTATCTGGAGCAGAAATACGGAAGTGAAATGGTGGAGAAGGGCGGATTAAAAGTTATTACCACGCTTGATTATGACCTGCAGGCAAAGGGGGAAGAAATAGCCAAAGAAGGGGCCCTACAGAACGAAAAGGATTGGAACGGCAAGAACACTAGTATTGTGGCTCTTGACCCAAAAACAGGACAGATTTTGACCATGATCGGCTCCAGAGATTATTTTGACAAAGATATTGATGGAAATTTCAATGTGGCTACCGCTAGCCGCCAGCCGGGTTCCTCTTTCAAGCCCTTTATTTACGCCACCGCTTTCAATAAGGGGTTCACCCCGGACACAGTGTTGTTTGATTTGTCTACAGAGTTCCAAACTACCTGCGATCCTTACGGCAAGGCGCTACCGGGACACAGCCAAGGCGACTGTTACAAACCCGACAATTACGACGGCAAGTATCGAGGGCCGATGAAACTGCGAGATGCACTGGGGCAATCAATTAACATCCCAGCAGTGAAACTTTTTTACCTAGTCGGGCTTAAAGATGCGCTGCGAGTCGCCGAGGAAATGGGGATCAGCACTTTGACTGACACTAACCGATACGGACTCACTTTAGTGATCGGTGGCGGTGAGGTAAATCTCCTCGACATGACTTCAGCCTACGGAGTTTTTGCTAATAATGGAATAAGAAATCCATACACAGGTATCCTCCGAATTGAAGATGCGGCTGGCAATATCCTAGAGGAATATGAGCCGGCCCCAAAAGAAGTTCTGTCTAAAAATACTGCCCTGACTATTTCAGACATTTTATCAGATAACGTGGCTCGCGCTCCTACCTTCGGAGCCAATTCGGTTCTCTATTTTCCGGATCAGGATGTCACGGCAAAAACCGGGACTACGAACAACAACAAGGATGCCTGGACCCTGGGCTATACTCCCTCGATAGCGATTGGGGTTTGGGCAGGCAATAATGACAATATCCCAATGAAAAAGGGTGGTTCGGCAGTGGCCGGGCCGATTTGGAATAAATTCATGAAGGAGGCGCTGAAAATTTTGCCGAACGAGAGATTCGAGGAGCCAAATTTAGCGGTTGACCCTCGGGTGGTGAAACCGGTCCTGCGTGGGCAGTGGCTCGGAGGCGAGAGTTTCTTTGTTGATAAAATTTCCGGGAAGCTTGCGACAATAAATACCCCACCGGAGACAACGGAAGAAAGAGTGGTAACAAATGTTCATTCTGTTCTTTACTGGGTGGATAGAAATAATATTCTCGGACCTCCGCCGGTAAATCCGGAAGCAAACCCGCAATGGAGCCACTGGGAGGTCCCTGTGCAAAACTGGTGGGTCCAAAACAAAAATAACTACAAAAATATAGTGCTAAGTGATAAGCCGCGTGAGGAGGACGACGTGCATACCGGTGGCTCCGGCCCGGTAGTTACCATTCGAGAGCCGAATGAGACACAAAATTACAAACAGGACGAAAAAATCAAACTAGAAATAGATAGTACAGGCCTGTTCCCTCTAAAAAAGATTGACATTTTTATCAATGATGTATATCTGGGCACCTCCGAGCCCCCTTTTAATTTCTCCTTTGTGCCCAGGGAGCTCGATAGTCTAAAAGAGCGAAACGAGATCCGAGTAATTTTTTATGACAGTGCTTATAATCGCGGTGAAGTGATCTCTTTCTTCACGGTCCTGGAGTAGCCGGGTGTCTTCACCGATTCATCGGCATGATGAGATAGGTGAAAGATTGGTCTGCGACCGGAGAGATAATCATCGGGCGGGAATTCCCAGAAAGCTTGATGGATACACTATCGGAGCTAATAGACTGAAAACAGTCAAGGAAATATTTATAATTGAACCCCAGCTCAATACTCTCCCCTTTAGCGGCAGCTTCCAAGTAGGTTTTGTTTTCGCCGATGTCGCTATTGGCCGAAGAGAGTTCAAAAAATTTTTCCCTTGGCTTGATCGTCAGATTGACTTGATTGAACTTGTCCGAAAATACATTGGCTAGCTTGAGGGCATTTAATAAATCCTGCCTCAGGAGTATTGCCTCGGTCTTTGTTTCTTTGGGGATAATTTGCCGGTAGTCCGGGAAGTTGCCGTCGATTATGCGCGAGGTTAAATAAATATTATCCGAGGAAAAAGAAATCTGATTCTTATTAAAACACACCTTCACAACCCCTCTCGTATCGTCGAAAATTCTTAGGATTTCTGAGACATTCTTAAAAGGGAGAAGGAGCCCGTGTATTTCTTCTAGTCCTTTTATTTTTATTTTCTTTTCTGCCAACCGAAAGGAGTCGGTGGAAACGAATACCAAATTATCCTCATTGGTATAAATATAGACACTTGAAATTTCCGGTTTAATATCAGACGGGGATGAGCTGTAATAGACCGATTTTATACCCTCGGTTAATTTTTTTGCCTCGATCTCAAATACTTTTCCGGAAACAGTGGGGATTGTTGGGAAATCATCGTGGGGTTGCCCTTTTAATTTTATATTGGTGTTTTTTGTTTTTATTGATAAATTTCCGTCCGCCCCGTCTATTTTTACATTCCCAACTTCTGGGATATTTAAAAATACACCAGAAAGAACAGCCCCGGAGACCGCCACCACCCCCTCTTTTTCAACCCTAGCTGGAATTTCTATCTCTACACCCAAACTTAAATTAGTAGATCGTAGTTTTAATGATTTATTAGAAGCAATTAATAAAATGGAATTTAAAGCTGGGAGGGTTAGGTTTTTCCCAGTGATTCTTTCGACTATAAATATCCCATTTTTTATTTTTTCAATTTCACACTCTAGTTTCATAATATGTTTATTATCTTTTATATTTAATCTATTAGTATTATTAGGGGTGTTAGTAAGTGAATAATTTAATTATAAGTTGTTTTCTAACTACTTAAACATAATCCTTATTTGTTCTAACTCCTGTAAAAGCTGTGGATCGTTTTTTATATCTTCTTTTATTTTTAAACAAGAGTGTATTACCGTCGTGTGGTCTTTCCCCCCTATTTTTTGGCCAATCAATGGGTAAGATACATTAAAATCCTCACGCAAAAGATACATTACCACCTGTCTGGCCTTCACAATCTCCTTTCTTCTGGTTTTTTCATAAATTGACGCCTCCTCCAGTTTGTAGTAGCCACTCACTGTTTTTACCACATCTTTGATAGCTATATTTTTTTTCGGCCGGATGTTGTTTTTCAGTAGGTTTTTAACCTCTGACAATGAAACAGCCTTATTTTTCAAGCGATATTGGCATACAATAGTATTTAAACTCCCTTCCAGTTCTCGCACATTGCCCTGGATCGTAGAGGCGACATATTCAATAACTTCTTGACCCAAATCAACATTTTGTTCTCTTAGTTTTACTTTGAGGATCGCCAGGCGGGACTCGTATTCCGGTTCCGAGATATCCACAATCATCCCAGCAGCAAAGCGTGATTTCAACCGATCCGCCAGCTCGGGGATGTAGTTTGGGTGTTTATCGGAGGAGAAAATTATCTGCTTATTGTTTTCGTGGAAGGTGTTAAAAGTGTGGAAAAGTTCTTCCTGGATTTTCTCCATTTTGCCAATAAATTGGATGTCATCGATAATCAGCAGGTCGTATTTTCTATATTTTTCCTTGAAAGTGTTGGCTTTGTTATTCTGGAGTGCATTGATAAAATCAGTGGCAAATTTCTCCAGGGTAAGGTAGTGGACTTTTTTGTCCGGGTATTTCTCCTTGATAGTGTTCCCCACCGCTTGGATCAAGTGAGTTTTTCCCAGCCCTGTTCCCCCATAGACAAAAAAAGGATTGTATTTAGTCCCCGGGCTCTCAATAATCGCTTGGGAGGCGGCATAAGCTAGCTCGTTAAAGGCCCCGACGATAAAAGAGTTGAAACGGTAGCGCGGGTTTAAGTTATCTTCCTGGTTTATGTATAAATCTTTAAGCGGTAACTCTTTGTTGATATAAGCATCCGCTGTCATTGGCGATTCATGTTTCTCCGATTCTATTTTTGTGATTATATACTCTACTGCCCGCATATTCTCATAGGCGCCAGCGACGGTTTTAGTAATGAGCTTGTGATACTTGTTTTTAAGCCAGTCCCGGACGAATTCATTTGGGACGCCCACATAGATTATTCCCGCATCCTCCCTTAAAACAGAGGTATTTTTAAACCAAGTACTGAAATTTGCCTTTGATATACCCGCCTCAATTTCCACCAAGCAGTTTTTCCACAGCTCGCCCGTATTCATAGTTCCACATTATACTCTCCTCATTCTAAAATCAAATTGCCAAAACTTATTAACTATGTTGATAATCTGTTGATAATGTAATACACCCCCACACCTATTTTTGACTTTCAATAGGTGTGGGGGTATACTCTACACCATGTCCCAGACATACCAGCCAAGAAAAAGAAAAAGAGCCAGAGCCCATGGGTTTTTAGTCAGAGCAAGGACCAAAACAGGTAAAAGGGTAATACAAAGAAGGAGAAGAAAAGGGCGCGCTCGGCTCACGGTGTAATTTCTAGGAACAAATATATGCTCCCTAAAAAAAACAGAGCCGGAAGGAGGGAGATCGAAAAAATATTTCAAAAAGGGAAATTTATTTTTTCTTCTGGCCTGAATTTCAAATTTATTCTCAACAGAAATGGGGAAAACAGAAGAATTTCCTTTGTTGTTCCAAAAAACATTGTTCAAACAGCTGTCAAACGCAACCTTCTACGCCGGCGTGGGTATGTTGCTCTAAAAAAGTATCTAAATAAGTTCCCTGCGGGGATCCTTGGAACACTTATTTTTAAAAAACCGGAGGAGAACATTTCTATTATCGAAAATGATATTGAAAACATTCTTAATAAAATTAATTAATTTTTATCGAAAAAATATTTCCGCTTTTACCAAGCCAAACTGCGTATTTTATCCGACCTGCTCTCTATATACTAAGCAAGCGATCGAAAAATACGGAGCGCTGAAGGGTCTTTGGCTCGGGACCCTCCGTGTTTTACGTTGCCATCCCTGGCAGAAGAATCACTTCGACCCACTGCAATAAATTTTGCTAAAAATTTCACTCCAGGGTAGAATAGAAAAATGCTGCAGACCCTTTGGAATACAGTTCTATATAAACCCTTTGTAAACCTATTCGCGTTTCTCGCCTCCATTGTCCCCGGCGGGGACATCGGAGTAGCCATTATCCTGCTTACTCTCTTGGTAAAAATAGTCCTCTACCCCCTCTCCCAGCGCGGGATTGAGAGCCAGGCCCGGATGAACCTCCTGGCGCCGGAGCTCAATAAAATAAAGGCCAGTGGGGCGTCCAAGGAAGAGCAAGCCAAACAAACCTTCGCTCTTTATAAAAAACACAAAGCCAACCCCCTCTCCGGGTGTTTGCTTGTTCTAGTTCAAATTCCCATTATTTTTGCCCTATACTACGTTTTCTTAAAGGGGATAAAATTTGATGGAGGTGTTTTGTATTCTTTTGTTCCCGCCCCGGAGAATGTCAACATGAATTTTCTCGGCCTTATCGATATTTCCGGCAAAAGTTTGTTTTTGGCAATTCTAGCCGGTCTCTCGCAATATTTTCAGGCGTATTTCATGCCCACTCCTACCCCCTCTTCCTCTGCTCCCGGCTCTTTCCAGGAAAGTTTCGGCAAAAGTATGAGTTTGCAAATGAAATATATTTTTCCAATCGTGGTTGCTTTTATTTCTTATAGCATTTCAGGCGCGATTGCGTTATATTGGGTCACAAGTAATATCTTTGCCATAGGCCAGCAAATTTATGCTAGCAAAAAAGACAAACATCTACTTGCCGACTGAGATTTTTTATGGATAAAACGGAAATTCAAAATTTAATTAAAGAACTTATCGAGAAAACAACTATCGTGGTGAACAATGTTACTATTACCGAGGAAAATCCTAAGAATGTCTGGTTCTCCGTCGAAGTCGGCGAACCGCGTTTCTTCACTCTACACGAAGGCGAAGGACTCTCGGCCTTGAACCATCTAGTGCGAAAGATAATTGAAAGCAAAGACCTCACCCCTCCCCCTCTCCTGGCAGGAGAGGGGGAGGGGCGGTTGGGGATCCTAATCGATATCAACGGATTTCAGAAAAAGCGTGTCGAAAACTTGAGGGCCATAGCGCACATGATGGCCGAACGCGCCAGATATTTTAAATCAAGCGTAGAAGTAGATCCGATGCCGGCTTTCGAACGCAGAATTGTGCATGAATTTCTCTCGGATGCCATAGATCTCAAAACCGAATCGACAGGATTCGGAGCAAAGCGGCGGGTAGTGATAAAATACGTCGGGGCGCTATCTTAGGTTAAATTCCCAGAGAAACGAAGTTTTTTTGTTCACAAAAAATAAGTAGTTCTGGCCTTCATCTAGGGCGAGTTTTATGCCGTCCACTGTCTCTCCTCCCGGTTCTATCCCCGGGTCGAGCATTATCCTCGTCGTCCCGTTTGAAATATCTATCTGCCAAATCTGATCCGTGAAGGATATTTCACCCTGATACCACTGGTCCGGATATTCTCCGGTCGGAGCTCCAGCGGGCACCGAGCAATAAACGATATCGCTCTTCGCCCCCCACACGCACTTTTCGGGTATGGTTTTTATGCCCAAGATGTCAGATACTTTCGTGTCCAGGTGGTACAAATAAAGAGACAGAGTGTTATCACTGTAGAGAACTAATTTTCCACTCGGACTCGCAAGCGTGGTCAGGCCATTTATCCCGCCGAATACCCGGCCGAATGTTTTGAGGTTCGGATCTAGGGCATACATATAACCCGGAACCGAGGCCGATGGCTTGGTGGTCAGGGTAATCATTTTTGAGTTTGGCCAAAAGGAGAGCCATTCCGTGAAGGCATTTTCAAAAACCTGGACTTTTTTGTTGGTTAGAAGATCAATGGTCGTTCCGATCACATTCCCGGCATTAGCGTTCATGTTGAAAAGATAGAATGCTTTTGTCATGTCTGCCGACAAACTCAAATCCGTTATGTTTTCAGGCAAAAATGAGCCCACCACTGAATTATCAGCCGTTGTATCCCCCCCCAGCAGTTCTTCAGGTAAGGTGCCGACAAAGGTCTGGATGGTTTTGTCGTCCGTTTTTAGATTTCGCATGATTACCATCCTCCCCTTGTTTCCAAAATATGCCTCATATATTTTCGGCATGACGGTTGAAGTAAATCTGCGCTCCTCTATCTTATCCGCAAATGTCTGATAAATATTGCCGTTGGCTCTGGCCACATATCGGAGCGCGGGGGCAAATTCTCTCTCCGGTGGCGCGGCCACCGCCTTTTTGGGCGGGGTCCCGCCTTCGGCGGTGATTTGTGTTTCTGTAGCCACTATTTCTTTAAACCTCTCTTTCTGAAACACTCCAAATCCGGCCACCGGCATGCTCGACACCTTTTTCAATTTTAGCTCTGATGTCGGTATCGGGGGCTCACTCCCAGGAGTAGGAGTGGGAATTGGTCCGCCAGTTGGCGGAGGGGAGCTTTTTCCAAAAGGGTTGAATCTGGAAAGAAAATTTGTGCCACCTTCTGTGGTCTCTCCCGGGACCGCCGGCTTGAAAAAATCAAAATACCAAAAAGCCGCAACCGTTATGATGATTAGAATGATTATTAGAAGTATAAAGTTTCTTTTGGACATAAAATTATTTATTATTTACCGATATGCCAATGATTTCCCCCAGTCGTTTCATACATTGGTCCATCTGGTGGCGGATATTTTGTTAAATTTATTAACGGTTTTCCGCCTGATAAATAAGCGTCAAGTTTGGGAGTCGCCCGAAGGTCTACCGTTGAGCTACCGGGCTTATGGCTACTGCCTGGTTCATGTAACCAAGTTTCAGTCCCGCCAGTAATTGTTAATACACATTCACATCCCCACTGTATCGATCGTAGCGCGCTAGGATCAAATCCCCTTATTGAAGTACAGTCAGGTTGACCAACAAAAGTGCATTCTGGCGACTTTACATTTACGTAAGCAGGCAGACACCCTGTCTCATCGATACTTTTGCATACCGGGGTATTTTTACCAATTGAATCATTCCACAGGGCGCCAAAAGAGCGCCCATCGGCGTATTTACCGTTTATCGGGATTTGCGGGGTGTCTTGTGAGGCATAAGTTATTTCTGTATCGAGGATTTTCACGTCCGTTCTCAATAATTGTGGATTGATGGTGTTAAGCAAAGCATAAGTGCCGAGAGCTATCAATAATCCCAGAAGCGCGTTAGTAATTCTTTCCCTGCCATTTTGTTTGTTTCCCGGAAGCTCGCTGGTCATATATTCTATCCCGCCCATGACGATCATTATCACCGCGAGCACCGCGCACAAGCCGATAAATATCTTTATCATCAAATTTAAATATCTACCCAGAGCGTTATTATCAACTGGGTTAAAATTTTTCTCAGCCCCCGAAATACCCGTAAAAGGAGCGAGGAATATATAATTAGAAGTCGTTGAGCCGGAGGAGGCAGAGCCCGGGGGTGATATCAATGTCCCTCCAATACTTCTACAAGGAGGATTGGTTGCCTGCCCTGTTCTGTCCATTATACAGTTGGGTACGGTTGATGGCGCTGGTGTAATACAACTACCACCGGTGTCACCCCCTGAATACACTGTAGGGGGAGGGCATGGCCTACATTCGCCATTTTGCAGAACATTTGGGTTAGAACATATTATTACTTGTGCGGAAGCATAAAACAGAGGGATTGAAGTTAGAATTACTATTGATATTAAAATATTGAATAAAAATTTTCGCATATTAAAATTCCACATTTATTTGTTTGCTGGCTGATTGAAAAATTCTATCCGTGTTTTCAATCTGGAGCCCGATAGTTGAAGTTCCAGAAGTTCCCTCGCCGACCTTGACCGGGAAGAAATTTTTCCTGATGCTGGATGTCTTGACCGCACTATCATTAATAGACCAAGTCCACACCAAATTCGGCTGTTGCAAGTTCTTAGGTGAAATGAAATAAGGAATAGCCACCAGTATCTCTTCCCCCGCGATCCGGTGATTGTTCGAAAGCGCCTGCTCCCAAATTATGCCTAACCCATTATCCTGCCGGTAAAAAGCAATCTTCGGGGCGGCGGCCCTCACTGTTATGTTGGATTCGGACGAGGTGCCGTCAACAGTCGAGGCCACGACCGATATAGTATTTGAATCTTCCAAATAGTCATTTATATAAATGTAAAAATTCCTGCCAAAGCCCGAAGCTCCCTGATCTGCCGTGTAATCCTTCTTCCAGGAATAGACAATATTCTTCGGGCTGGTATTCTTCACTTCCGGCATCGCCACTATTTTTATTTCACTATCAATAGTCGGCAAGGCCTTTCCTTTGTAAAAAGGGGGCACGTATGAGTCAGTTGCCTCCCAAAGCAGGATCATCGTATTCGGTCTAATAAGCACACCAGTGGTAACCTCGCCTTCGGGTAGCGCCACTTTTATACTGACTCGGGTCTCTACTCCCGCCGCCGGAGCGGTCAGTGAAAACGACTTCTTGCCTATTCCCGAGAGCACATTTTTCCCGTTTAGGAACCAGGTGATGAGGACACTGTCTAGGTTGTTGAGATAGCTATTGAGAGAAATAGTCACGTTCTCCAGGGGGGCGGGGTTCTCCGGCGCTACAGTTACGCCAATGCTCGAGGGGGAGGCCGCCAAGGCGGCCGAGGCGAATCCAAAGATTAAAAATAAAGCTAGCCCAAATTTCATATGTTTATTTATTATAACACACTAACCGGCCTTATTTGACGCCTCCAATTCCATTTTTGCTTTGCGGTTTGACAATATTTGCGATGGATCGGAGGTAATGATTTGGTCTTCAGTGTAAGAGGCGACAACTTTTATCGCCACATGCTTTAATCCGGCGAAGAATATGCCTTCCCCAATGCCCGACTCGAGCAAGAGATACTTTTCCTCGTCCGTTAAGTTGAATGTTTTCTGCAATACATCAATAGTCGCCGTGGATTGTTTTAAGAGAAGTTGGATGGAAGAGTTGGTCACAATTGGCACACCATAGGGCGAGTTCATGAAGTCCGCAGCGTCCTGGGTGATGGTGGCCAGGCCGAGATAATATTTTCTTCCGCGCTTGGCGATGGAGTAGAGGAAGGAAGCAGTATCTTCGGACTTCATCATCCACCACGCCTCATCTACCACCAGGAGGCGCTTTTTGAGATTTCTTCGGATGGCGTTCCAAATGTAGTGCATGACTATATACATCGCCACCGGTTTCAGTTCGTCCTCCATATCGCGGATGGAGAAGACCACGAACTTTTTATTGATATCTACATTGCTCGGCCGATTTAGGAACGTAGCCCAGGACCCGCGCGTATATTTGGAGAGGCGCTGCACCACCGAGTCACTCCCGTCCATGCCGGCGAGCACCATTTCAAAGTCCGCCAGAAGCGGTGGCTCAATATTGGAGAAGTCGGATTCGGGCGTGATGTCCTTGATGGCGTAGGTCTCGGAGATAGCGCGATCCACCATTGAATCCTCCTCCGGGGTAAGCCCACCTAACATTAGTCGAAAAAGCCCAACCAGATTTATCACATTGGACCGGAGAACGTCTTCCGCGGTCTCATCTTCCCGCGGAATCGGTAAGTCGAAAGGATTAATGTGGTGGTCGGAAGAAAGAGAAATGTTGAAATATCTCCCGCCGACCGACTCCGCCAGGTATTCATATTCCCTTTCCGGATCGATGACAATGACGTCAATATCAAACATGAGCGACCGCAGGATTTCCAGTTTGGTCGCGTAAGATTTTCCGGAGCCGGCCTTGGCGAAGGTTACCGAGTTGTAATTTTCGAGCGAAAATCTGTCAAAAATCACCAAGCTGGAATTGTGCCTATTTACCCCGTAGAGTATTCCCTTATCCGAGGTCAGGTCGAAGGAAATAAAAGGAAAAACACTGGAGAGTGGTTCGGAATTGAGCTTCTGATGAACCCCCAGGAGGTCCATATTGAGCGGAATGACGCTTTTGAATCCTTCTTCTTGCTGGAAGAGCGCGGGTTTGATGTATATAAGCTTGGACTCAAACATTGACTTGATCTCATTTTCGATTTTGAAGAGCTCCAGATCGGTGTCCGCGTAAATGGTGATATAAATTCCCACATCAAACATTTTCTCCTGCGCCTGAATCAAGCTCTCGCGTAACCCCTCCAGGTCCTGATAGGCGGTGTCAAGCATCGGATCGCGGACCATGCCCCGCGCCGCGCGCACGTTAATTTGGCTCTCCACCTCCGCCACCTTTTTCTGAAACTGCCGCAGGATAAGCGAGGTGTCTATCGGGTGGACGAAAATAGAAATGTCAAAAACCTTATCCAAATTAATCACCGGAGAAAACCAGTTGTCGGTAAGATACCTCGGGTAAGAAATTATGAAAAAAGTCCGAGCAATTTTATCTCCCAAGTTAAGCGACTTGGGTTCAACCTTCAAGGCCGACGGCGCGATAATGTCCTGGAGTTCCAAACTGGCGTCCTGGTAAATTTTCTCCGGCAAGACCGCCAAGACGGACGCCTTCGCTTCACTCCCGCCCGTAGCGCGGTTAGTTTTTCTTATTAAGATTTTATCAAAAATTGACATCGCTATTTTAGCCCTCCAGCTTAATTTTCCCTTCCAATTCTCCCGGATTAAATACCTTATAAAACATCTCGACCACTTCTTCGGTTCCGAGCTGGGCCGAATTTATGCCGCAGCGCCCGAGCCCCTGCTCGATCACACTCACTCGTTGTTCCAATTGAGATCTTTTTTCTTCGAAATCCACCTGCTCCGCCAGTTTTTGCTCCTCCTTATTTCTTCGGCCAAACAACCGCCCCAAAACACCAGTGCTCTGTTTAAAGTTCGTGTGAGTATAAGGCACCACCACAAAAAAACTCTTGGTCATGATAGCGACGGATTCGGTGAAATTTCGGACGAACTCGATGTATTCTCTGGTTTGGAGTTTAAGCAAGGTCTCGTTCTGCACTTTCATCCTACCTTCCAGCATAAAAAGGTAGGGTCGGATATCGAGCCGCCTCGACTGGGCGCAAATTTGCACTGAAAAATCAAGAGTATTTAAAAAATTCTGGAATTGCAGTATGGTTGCCCGCTGTTCTTCGGATGATTTAAGCGAGAGGTTGATGGAATTCGCGAGTACGATCGCTCGCAGACCGCCGTCCTTCAAAACGACTATCCCGTCACGGACTTCTTTAATCGGCATGAACTCTTGAGTTGCTTTTGCGTTTAAGGCCATATTATTTTTCTTTTTTCATATCTAAAACATCCAAGCTCCAAGCTAGGTCTCGCAGTTTGCTCCCGGTCAATCTACCCCCGGAGAGTGCATAGAGGGACTCGTTTCTGTTCTCTATCTCCAGCCCTACCTCCTTTTCAGATCTCGTTTTGGGAAGAACTTTATTTTTTCTTTTTTTCCAAACATACAGCTTATCTTGAAAGATATATTTGACTACCGCCTCAACCATGAAAATAAATGGCTTGTTATTCGGCTTGTAGAAAGTCAGCGCCAGGACAAAACCGGCGACAAGGATTATGGGAATAGCCCCGAACCAGAAGCCCAGAAGGCGGAAAAGGACGAAACAAAGACCGGCACCTCCTGCCAAGTAGACAAACTGCCTGAAAGTGAACGGGCCGAAGATCTTGTCTTCGATGTCTAAAAATTGTGGAACCTTGAATTGCATATTTTTTATTCCGCGGGCATTCGGTATGGGTCAGCGCCTTTAGGATATGAAGTTTTTGGCTCTTCCTTTTTTGCACTAACTGAAGGTGTTGTCTGTTTAGGAGCACTATCTAGAGTGTGTTCCGTTTGGGCCATCTGCACTTTGAAAACGTCGGAAAACTTTTGCGTCAAAATAGGAGGAGTTATCGGGGCCTTAATTTCCGGAGTGGATAAATCCGGAGTTCCGGCAGGGGGGATTATTTTTATGCCGGCCTTATCCAAGACCCTTATCTCTTCCTTATTTATTCCAAGCGTCCCAACCGGCGCTTTCTCTTCCACTTTACTCTCCGGCAATGGCTGGCTTTCGAATATTCTTTTCCGCTCGGTAATTTTTACGAGCTCTTCCCGCATTCGGCTGAAGACCAACTGATTCATGTCATTCACCAGCTCGTCCACCTTGGCTTTGGGGAGATTCATCCTCTTCTCCAATTCCTTCGGGTAGTCCTCCGGGGCCAAAAGCCCGCAAAGCAGGAGCTCGGTTTCGATCTCCAGGTCGCCTAATTGCTCAAAACTGTAGCCCTTGCTCTCCCGCAGGCCGATAAGCGTCGCCTTCCAAGACACCGCATCGATTGCCCTGCGCGTCTCCTCCGACAACTTTCTCCTGGCCTCTTCTATTTTTATTTGTAATAAGTCAATTGTATCTGCCATAGATTTCTTTTAAAACCCTCTCCCGACCTCTCCCTTATCAGGGCGAGGAGGGATTGTATTAATCATACCATTTCTTGTTTTCTCGACCTCTGTTGGGATCCCGACTCGGGTCGGGACGACAAAAACGGCATAATTGCCGCCGGAAAGAATGAAATTTACCGTCTGCTCCCAAGTCGGGTTCTTGTCTTTCATTTTGCTTTTTATATTTTCCATCAAAGTTTGATAAATCGGGGCAAAAATTTTCTCTTCAATTTCTCTCACTAGACTTGTCGCATCGCCCTTAGTAATACCCACATTTCTTTCCAAGTTTTGGGCGAAATAGTTTCCTTCCTCCAGACCCGTCAGAACTAGCAAAGTTTCCACCTGCAGGCTCTCGATTTTATCCTCATTAAGCGAATATTTTTTCCCAATTTCTTCCACCATTTTTACCCAATCATAGGTATTGATCACTTCTTGGATTTCCTTTGGCAATTTCGCTATTTCATCTTTGATTGTTTGCTTTAATTTTTCTATCATATGTTTTATTTTAATGGTGGTCCGTACTTATTTTTTTCTCCTCCTGAATGCCTGAGCGGATTCTATTAGCAGCTTCTTCCGCTCCAGCAAAACTATGCTGGAATCCACTCATTACAAAACTAAATGCCTGGCCGGGTTCACTTAGAGTTGCTCTGGCATAATTTTCTCTTCTTTGTGCGTTTTCTCCTATAACCGCATTTTCCGCTCTCTTTAAGGCAACCTCGGCATTATGAATATTCACTCCTGCTTCTCTTATATCGGCTTGTCGAGTCTCCAGGTTTTCTCTCGTTCTTTCTCTTTCCGCGAGTGCTCTAGTTTGAGCCACCCTCGCCGTATCAGCTTCTCTACTTCTGGCGCCAAATTGATCCACTGCAGTTTTCAATGCTCTTTCCGCATCAGTAAGTCCTCTTTGTCCGGCGGCAGCGGCTCTTTCCAGTTGAGGCAGGCTTTGAACTCTTGCCTGATTTGCCAAAGCTACGTCTCTAGCCGCCATCGCTTGAGCTGCCGGGTTGGCGGCGGCTGCAGCGTTGGCTGCTGCCAGAGCTGCGTTCAAAGCCGGGTCTGCTGGGTTAGCCGCTAACGCTTCAGTGGCCGCTACCACATTGTCTGCAAGAGTTTGAGCTGCTGTCATAGCGTTATTGGCCATAGCTAAACCTTGATTTGCAAGATTCACTTGTGCTTGAGCCGCCTGCTGGGCTGCTAAGAAGGCTGGGTCCGTCGGATGGGCTGCCAGTTGATCTTTTGCACGGTCCAAAACTGCGTTAGCGTCACTTGCTCGATTCATGGCTCCCAAAAGACCTTGTTCCATAGCTTGAATTGCTGGGTTGGCTGTGGCAGTAGCGACTGCTAATTCTGCAGTTGCAGTTGCAGCCGGCTCTGATACATGGTCACCGTTATTTAATTCTGTCAATCTATCTTGTGTCGCTCGATCTGATTTTGCGGTTTGAAGTTCGGCTTCTCTTTGTCGTACGGTCTGTTTTAATCCTTCGTCCTCGCCGACTTCTAATTCTTTTGCCCTGTTTACTCTTTTTTCTACCTGTTTCTTTCGACGTTCTTCGAATCCGCCTTTCTGCGCTTCGCCGACTTTCAGTCCAGTGGTGGACGCCAAGCTCTTGCCGGCGACTTTTACCCCGCGGAGATCAAAACTCGAAGCCGCTCCGAATTTACCGATATCTCGCAACCTCGCCGCACCGAATCCCCTTAATCCTCCCCCCGCCTCTATCTCTTTCAATCTTCCCGATCTTCCGACAGCCGCCCCTATTCTTCCCAGGCCCGCTCGGCCCAATATCGCCGCTCCGCCCACTGCCGCCCCGACAGCCAACCCGCCGACAACCCCCACCGCGGCCTTACCCACACTGATGATTTTCTCTGAGAATTCTCCCGAGGCCTTTTTAGCGTATCTGGCGCCGGCGAGCAGGAGCATGGCAATTAAAATGGCTGGGACGAAAGTCACAATCAGTCCAGCTACAAGGTCGCGGCTACCCTCCGCTACAGACATTTTTTCAAACATGCCCGCCCTCATTATCTCCGAGGAGACATAGAGAATAAACATGAAAACAGCGGCGACGAATGACGCGGAAAGCAGAGAGTGCAACCAGCTGTCAAAACCCACTTTGCCCATTTTTTTAAGCCCCGGAATCGTGTAACTCATAAAAGCGAAGGGGGAGACAATCATAAGCATGATCAGAGTTATTATCCTGCCGAGAAAACTTAAAGCGGTCACAAAAAAGGCATAAGCCAAAACCCAAATAACAAGCCCGTAAGCCACCATAAAGCCCATCATTCGGAGAAGGGCACCGTCGTCGTAAACTTGGTCTGCGGTGAAAAAGTTCAACAGTATCCCTATTCCTCCTCCGACAAGGCAGGTAACCCCGGGTATTGGTACGGCAGATCCGATAGCACATCCGATCCCAAAGCTTACCCCTGATGAGAATACACCGGCCGACGACTCTGTACCCAATCCTGCTGTCTTATCTTTAGTAAGAAGCACGCCTATATCAAATTTACTTGCAATCGCCCGGGAGATGCTTCGTTCCGGGACTTTAGTTTTCGCCGCGTTGCCTATCTGCCCCTCGGGGTTCGATACTGGTCTACCCTGGTCATCTGTAACCGCTATCTTATTGTAAAAAATAAGACCCAAAATATTTCCGGAATCAATCACTACTCTGGTGGCGAACAAGCTAAAGTTGACTACCAAGGCGATCAAAATTACTGTGGCAATTGTTTTCTTCGCTCCGCCGTGGCCGATGCCGAGAATCGTCTGCAGGGCGGCGTAGAGGAGAACCAAAATGAAGAAAATATTTGAAAAATCACGGATAACCCGCCACATCTTCTCCACGAATTCAAACTTATACATTTCACTGCTCAAGGTCAGGCCGGCCATGAAGTCAAACAGCTTGGCAGCCAACACCAACAAGAACGCTGGCAGGGTGATGAAAAGAAATTGAACAACGCGGGCGGTGCAAGCAAGAATACCTGAAGTCCCTATTGATGTGCATCCGATTTTTGCAAAAAGGTCTTCTGGGTTTCCCTTAAGTGATTGTACAGTTGCTGTTTTGGTCCAAGAGGTGTTTGGGGGGATTGGACAATCTTCTTTATTGGTTGTTTGAGGACTGCCATTTTGGTCCTTACATATGCCTACGTCAGCGTTTTGCCCTACAGGAGTGTTTCTTACTTTTGGATCTCCAGGAAGGCCGTCACATCTTTCTGGTGCGGGGTTAGATCTTAATCCTTCCTTATCCATACAATCAGAATACTCAGTTACAGCGTATGCGGTTACTGCTAGGCTCCATGTCCCCGTTATGATCACCAATATTAAAATGTAAGGTAAAAATTTTTTCATCTCTAATGATTTCTATTTCTCATTCTTCGCCAAATGAAGGCGACTAACAGCAAAATTAGGACGACCACTCCGGCTACCACCCATTTGGAGGCGCCGCTCGCTGCGCTCTGCGAGGCCGAAGTCCCGCCAGGAGTTAGCCCGGACGAACCCGGCTCTCCTTCCCCGCTCGTAGTGCCTGAATCCGGAACTGACGAAGGAGTATAAGTATTACTGTAAGTGTAACTGTCGGCCGGAGTGGTTGGGGCAGTGTCCGATGCCGGCACGCCAGTGGCTGTAGTGCCAGATGAAGTTCCCGAAGTGCCGCCGTAGGAAGTCGTCGAAGTCGGAGAGATGGTTCTAAAAGAAGTTCCGTAGGTAACAGCTGACCCGGATCCGCCGTAGGAAACCGTAGTGTTAACCCCGCCTGAAGAAGCGGTGGCGGTAGAGCGCGGTGGGGCGGTAGCCCTCGTCCCCCCTGTGCTAGTTGTTCCAAAGGAGTTCGTGTCGGAGAACGTTTCCGTTCCTGCCGTCGTTTCGCCACTGGCTGTTCCGAAAGAGCCCGTGTTTGAATATGCTTCAATAATGATTGCAGTATCCGTGTTGCTCGTGGTGGTATCGGCGCTAAAAATATTTTCCCCGCAGGCCGTCGTGCCTGTACCATTAAGAGTTACCCTTGGTGAATTTACTGGCACGGTGATTACTGATAAGTGTCCGATATCATTCGTGAAGGCCACTCTCAAATCAGACCCTACTTGCTTTATATCAAGCTGGCCGGCCGGCTCGCCTCTTACAGCGATTCCGTTGTTCTCTCCCCAAGGTCTCATTAGTATGTATCCTGCAAAAGAGGATCTATCTATTCCGCCGTCCGGGTACACCACGGTTGCTACCCACATAGCTCCGTTTACTGTAAATAGCGAACCAATCCCCTCACCTACGTTTGGGTTAAGGGTTAAATCTATATCTTGCCCATCCGGAGTAATGCCATGCACGGGCCCGCCGCCGTAGAGGATGTATCCATTTTTCATAGTCATGCCCCACATGGCGACCTCCGTATCATAAATTGCCTTCAAATTAAATCCGTCCCAGAGGCAGATTTTATCATTTGTGTTGTTGCAGGCGTGCGCCAGTAATTCTCCACTCATAGATACCGCTCCGCCTATCTGGGTATTTGCAAATGGATCATTCGGATCCCCACCTTCTCCCCCCGGAGGCGGTGCCGCAGCCAACACTTTGTTATCTTTGGCGATTCTGTTTACCGCAAGTTGGGTCGCCCAGTGGCCATCGGCAGCGCCAACCCAATTTCCAGAAACCAAGCTCGGATTATCATTCGTAAGTCGCGGAATCCATTCCCCAACCCTCGCTTCATAACGGAGCCAATTGCCGTATCGATTCTCTGCATCGTCGATGCACCATACGGAAATAAGAGTATTCGATAGCCACTTGCCGCCATAACAGGACGTACCCGCAAAGAGGGCTGGAGAAATATTTGCCTTTAAGTCATAAAGTATTTTTGTTTGGAAATTGTAAACCCAACTTCCGCCGTTGCCAAAGGAAATATATCTCCCGTCCGGCGAGAGTGACGGCCACCAGCCATTCTCGAATGGTCGGCCGAGGTATCCCGGAGCGATGGTAGGCGTTGCCGGATTCAAAATGCTGGTCGGGCTTGTTGTCAGTGGCGGGATGAAAGTCCCTGAACCCAACACGGTCGCCGGGGCACTTTTTAGGACCGCTATTCTCACCGTCGGCTGCCAGGCGGCGACGACATAATTTTCATTGCCGTCAGTCGCCGCGCGCGGGTCGTGCGCCATTTCTCCCAACCATAAGTTAAATTCCGTATCCGGGTTGTTCCCCAATCTGCCCACGATTCCGTTATCGTCATTTGGAGTCACATCACTAGCCACGATAAGCGATCCGGCGAATGCCGCCGAGACACCCCAGGGCACGGCCGTCAAATCGTTGTCATAAAATACTACACTGCCGTCCGGAAGAATTCTGGTGAGCCCCGTTGGCAGCCAGTCGTCCACTACTGCAGTTTGCCCCCCGGTAAGCGCTCTCTGGTAAACTTTTCCGGAGTTCTGCCAGGCGATATAGCCGTTGCCCACCGCTACCGGTCGGTTGCCGCTATTGGTTACTGCACCTAAGTCCTCTACCGCTCCCGTGTCGCTGCGCCAGAGCTTGATGCGCTCCGGAATACATGTTTGCTGGTTAACGGCGCAGGCGGAATTTTCCCCATCTCTGAAAGCCAGCCACAAAATGTTATTGTAAACCGCCAGGCGTTGGAAGGCGCGGCCCACGCCGGAGAACGGAATGGCGGTAACCTTTCGGTCGTTCAAGTTCGTCGCGTAGTTATACAAGTTCAACTTGCCATAGTCCCCGGGAGGACCCTCCTGGACCGCTACATATACTCTGCCGTTCCAGAATATCGGGTCCGGAAATGTTCCAGAGCCCAACTCTCTGGTCGCCACCACGGTAGGCGATGCAGAATAATTCAAATTCGCCGGCAAACCGCACGAACCCCCTCCGGAGCCCCCGCCGGACCCGCCGCCACCAAATCCTTCGATCACGCTTGTAAGCCCTGGGACACTACCCTTGTAGTCAAGGACATTTGCTCTCCACACCAGTTTGCAGTTGACTTCAATGTCGGTTGTTTTATCGGTAGTACCGGTAAATACAGCAATAGGGTTCCACTCGCTTCGTGTGCTGTATTTTACATTTTTAGCATTTACCATCGGCAATTCATTGCCATATTGCGGAGGATTAACCGGATTTCTAAAAAGAGTTTCGTTTTCTCCGCCATGTGAGAACCCGCCAATAACCGGTTTGTCGCAGAACAGCTGCCGTTCTGTTCCCGTTCTGCCATTTTTATCTTTGCCGCGAGCTTCCCCCTTACCGTTGGTCGAAGCAGGGGTCCAGCCGGCCTGGGCTCTCTCCGCTCGGCAATCCGTCACCGCCTTAATCACATCTTTTAGATGATCTTTAGCTGTATTCAAATCATTGCGCGTTTCTTCGACACTCTCCGAACTGGACACCAGATATCTAACCGCCTTATATTGCTTGTAGAGAGTAATTAAGGCACTTGCTTCTCCGGAGCCGGGAGCTGGGTCGGAAGTGAAGTTAGCCAAATTTGCTTGGATGGCCTTCAAACGCGAGAGTGTTTGAGCTTTCATTTTTTTCCGATCACCCAGTTCATTGGCCTGCTGGTTGAGCGGCTGCAGGGTGCCATTGACAGTTTCTAGGAAGTTCACGGAATTGGGCAAGGCCGTCAGCATCCTGTTTTGAATCCAATCACTGAAGAATTTTACAGCATAGTCCAGAGTTTTGTGCGCCAGGATGGCTAGGGCCGCCCGTTCGCCGTCATTATCGGTTTCCTCCCCGGAGAATTTTTGAGCGTTTCTCTGTCCCTCATCTGTGAGGCGCTCCTCCCATTTATAGTCCGGTCCCGGGATACACTGGTCCAATTTACGCGCTTCGGGCCAAGTTGCGTTCAATAATTCGAGCAGTTGCTTCAAAATGTCAATTTCTTCTGTGGTACTGGTTATGCCTTCATCCACCCCCTTTTTGAAGTCGCTTAAAACTATTAACTCGTCCGGTCCGGCGTCCCAGGCGGTGGAGTCATAGGGCGTAACCGTGCCCAGGGACTGGCCCTCGTAGGTCCAATCATCTTGCGGCGGCGGCGGGTTTGTTTTACTCGACAATTTATTTAATCCTTTTTCCAGAAACTGATTTATCAAAGCATCCACAATGGCCGAGACGCTATCGCCCGCTCCGATTTCAGTCAATACCTGACCCACAGAACTGTCTCCCAACACTCTATTCACATATGCGCCCACGGCCGAGCCGGGCGTGGTGCTGACCAGACCGCCCGGACAGCTATTCTTTGTGCTCCATTCAGCTTTTGCGTTTTGCAATAGTTCTTGATAGGTGCGTTCGTCTTCGCGCCAAGTATTGCAAGCATTGATTTCTTCTCTCGTTGTCGGATTCTCTGTGCAACTGTAAACATTTTCAACAGGCGGATGGGTTCGATAATATTCAGCCATATTAAATTCCGGTCGGTTGAATTGATTCTGCAAATTATTATAACTCGGATTGGACGGGCAGGTCTCCGGTGAGAGAAAACCGAGTCCTTGCTGCAGAGTGTTTCGCACTGTTTGCGCGGCGTTCATCTCTGTGCCCTCCAACCTTCTCGCCAGTTCGTCCTGCGCCAGGAAAGAGAATCCGATAGCGTTGTTTTGCGGATATTGCGTGTTGATAAGAAATCCTTCCCAGCCGCCAAAACTGAAATTGTTTCGATAGTTATTTAAATACACCGGATCATTTATTACTCGGCTTAAACTATATTGGGCGTTGGTTTCAAAATTGCTCTTGAAAGTATAAATTGCATTCAGGGCATTCGCCTTGCCGAAAGGAAACCTCGTCGGGTCGTAGCCGATAGTGTCCACGAAATTTCGCACCTCAAACTTGGCAATGTCGCGAAAAAACGACTTCGGATTTTCCACGAATAGCGGCGCGCCGTGGAAGCCGGAGTTTATCCAGTTGAGTGTCGATTTGGTCATCTGATTTAAGAGCCGCCTGGCGATGCCCTTATATATTGCTTTAAGTGCTTCCTTAAGCGATTGCTTGATAGTAAGATGTGTTTCTACTGTTTGTTCGACTGCTGCTTTTCCTGAAGCGGCCGAAATAATAGGAGCATGGAAGTCCGAAACGTAGCCACTACCTAGACCCGCGCTCACCTTCTCGGGTTTGGGCAATAAGACGATAGACAGCATTACAAAGACAATCAACAAGCAGTAGAAGAATTTTTTTGTTTTTACATTCCGCAGAGTCATTTTTTTTGTAAAATTACCGGCTCAATTGTTTAATTTCCGGCTAATGGCGCTTTCCATACTCTCGGCCGCCATGTCCAGGGTTGCGACGTTCTCCTCGTATTGGCTGATAGCGCTTAGGGCCACAATTGCATCGATATCAATCAATGTCACATCGCTTAAATTTTCCATCACCCTCTCTAAAGCATTTATCAAATTTAAGTGAGGAGTTGCCATTTCCTGTGACACCTCTATTTGCGAAAGGTCAGCAATAATATTTTTCATTTGCTGGATTCTCGGTTCAAGTTTTTGCACCGCAGTGCTGTCTATGTCTCCATCTGCGGTCGCTAATTCTTGCAAAATAACTGCCACATTATCTTCTACGGGATATTTTTCAAAAATGGCATCCGTTACCTCATCATATTTTTGTATTGTTTCTATACTGCTATCTTTTGTTATTTTGATGTCTGTCATGCCATATACTTTTTTTGGTGAAATATTTTCTATCTGGGTGGCCAACGCTTCCCCTAATTTTTGGATGGTTGCCGGGTCCATCTCTCCGGTCTGATTGATGGCGGCTACTGTGGTGAGTAGTTCCTGGGAAAATCTGTCCGTTTGTGTCAAATTTCCATCGCCGAATAAAGTTTCACTCTCTGATGTTCCCATGTTTTGTTTTAATTCTCCTTTTAGCCGAGCTATTTCCTTCTCGTCCGTTACTCCATCCGCATTCGTATCTTGGTTGTATGGACTCGTTCCCCACAGCCCTTCCTCCCAGTCAAAAATCCCGTCCCGATCGCTGTCCCGGCTGACTAAGTCCTTTAGAATAGTCGTATCGTAGGTCAAGCCGCCGGAGAGCCCTGTTTCCGGGAGGTTATTTTTAAAATCCGAGCTCTTTTTTATAGAAAAAATTACAACTACAAAAAGAACCGCGGCTACGATCAAAAGTGCCCTTTTATTTTTTAACCAATCTAATTTAGTTATGCTGAAATTATAGCATTTACTAGTCCCTAGCAACTAGTCCCTAGGCCCTAATAAGCTGATCCACTCAAAAAGCGTTAAATTTTCAGCTCTTTTGTCGCCTAGTCCGGCTAAAATTTCGTCCGGAACGAGCCCTTTTAAGTTGCCCTTTACCAGTTTTCTTTTGTGGGCAAAGCCCGCTTTCACTATTTTCCAGAATTTCTCCTCCAGATTCCTCGAAAATCCATCCACCTCCCCCTGTGGGTACTCCTCAAGAGGAGAATAAAAAAATTTCCTTGAAATATTTTTTATAGAGATAACTGCCGAATCAACTTTCGGGGCCGGAGAAAAATAGCGCGCCGGGACCTTCATTATTAGTTTTGGAGTGCCATAGGCCTTAACCGAGATCGACAGGATACTTTCTTTTACCCCGAGCGAGGTCGAGGGGTTGCCTCTTGCCATTATTCTTTGCACCACTTCCCGCTGGACCAATAGCACCATGCGCTCCGGCTGGCGCTCGGCAGACAAAAATTTTCTAAGAATTGCCCCGGTAATGTTATATGGAATGTTGGCAATTAGCTTATAGCTTGTAGCGCGTAGCTTGTAGCTTTCAATATTGAAATCTAAAATATCATCATTAACTAAAATAAGTTTCCCTTCTTCAATCTCTTTCTTGAATTTTTCTTTCAAAAATTCTACCAGCTCGCGATCTTTTTCTACGGCTACAAGTTGTGAGCTACGAGCCAAGAGTTTCTCCGTCAGTGCCCCCTTCCCCGGCCCGATTTCTAAAATCGTGTCAGTGGGTTTTATTTCTCCCGCCTCCACGATTTTCCGAAGCGCCGCTTCGGACTTTAAAAAATTCTGCCCTAATGATTTTTTTGCTCTCATATATAAATGGTTTTTATTTTTTGTTCCCCTTCTTTCTCGAGCAATTGAGGAGGAATGTCTGCCAAAAATTCCGAGGGCGCGTTAATCGAGCGTGAGCCGAAGATGGTGCGGAAATTTGCAAAGGATAAAAACAATTTTTCTTTCGCTCGGGTGAGTGCGACGTAAAATAACCTACGTTCTTCCTCGCCGTCTTCCGCTGTTTTTATTTCGCCATCTTTCGTGTGCGGAAAGAGTCCGTCTTCGAGGCCAGTGATGAAAACATATTTGAATTCGAGTCCCTTAGAGGCGTGCACCGTCATCAATTTTACCCCGTTTTTTACCTCTTTTTTCTCACTCCTTTCGATCAAAGAGTCCTGGTCTGAGGCCAGGGCCGCATCCTCTAATAGCCTTTCAATTCCAGCGCCGTTTGCCAGGTTGTCGTATTTTAATGCCAGGGTTGCGAGCTCTTTTATGTTCTCTAGGCGCTCTTTTTCTTCTTCGTCGCCGTTTTGTAATTCTTCCTCAATGCCGGAGCGTTTTACTACGAATTTTATTATCTCCGAGGCCTTTTCTCCGCCCGAGGCGGATCCGCCTTTGGAGGATATTTTTTCTTTTATTTCTTCCAATAATTTATAAAAACTTTCGATTTTTAGTTTCATTTTTATCGGTAAACTCTCCATATCCTGTGCAAAAATCTTAAGCAAAGTTGTTTTACCGATGCCTCGAGTCGGGAAATTTATTATTCTTTTTATGTCCGACAAACTTTTAGGATTCAGCGCTGCGCGCAAATACGCGAGCGTATCCTTAATTTCTTTTCTTTCAAAAAACTTAACTCCCAGCACTTGATACGGAATATTATACCGGAGCATCGCTTCCTCCAGCGCGCGCGACTGAAAATTCGCGCGATAGAGAAATGCGATATCGGAGAGAATATTCTCGGACCCGGCACGGATATCCGAGGGAGCAAGCCCGGACTCACCACGAAAATTTGAAGCTTCAAATTTTCTCTCTCCGTCGCCGTCGCTCCTCCGAAGGGTTCGCTCTGACTTACTCCCTCTACTATCAATAAGCTCTAAAACTTTTGTCGCGACGAATTCCGCTTCGTCATTTTCGTCCAAAGCTTCATAAATTGAAATTTTCTCTCCTACTGCATTTTCGGTAAACAAGTTTTTCTCCGGTCGGTATTTATTTTTCTTGATAACCTTGTTCGCCGCCTCCAAGATATTCTTGGTGGAGCGGTAATTTTCTTCCAGGAGCACAATTTTGCACTCCGGATAATCCTTTTCAAAGCTTAAAATGTTTTTCAAATTCGCTCCTCTCCAAGAATATATATTTTGGTCCGCATCGCCTACCACACATATGTTTTTTTCTTCACCTGTTAGCAAGCGTGACATTAAATATTGCACTTCGTTCGTGTCCTGATACTCGTCGATATGAATATGTGTCCATTTTTCCTGATAAATTTGTCGAATTTTTTCGTTTTCTTTTAGAAGTTTTGTCGCTTTTAACAGAAGATCGTCAAAGTCCAAACTATTTTCCTGACCTTTTTTCTTTTCATACAAACTCCAAACCCGCATCACCATTTTACCTATGTGGCTTGCCCCGTCCGAGGCGGGGTCCCTTTCTCCCGCGCTATATTTCTCCAAGTCCACAAAATTCCCTTTTTCCCTACTGATTATCCCCTTGATTCTCCTGGGATCATACTGTTTTATATCAAGGCCGAGCTCCTTCATGGCCTCTTTCACCAAAGCGGTAGAATCCGATTCGTCCAAAATAGTAAAATATTTAGTGAGGCCGAGCATTCTGGCATTTTCCTTAATTATATATACTCCCAGGGAGTGAAAAGTGGATACGAAGGGGCCGCGGTTTTGCGCTCTGTCAGCACGAAAATTTGAAGCTTCAAATTTTCTCTGTCCGTCGTCGTCACTTCTCCCAAGGCCTCCATAGCGCAAAACCGCTTCCCCTATACGCTCCCGCATTTCTTTGGCGGCTTTGTTGGTGAAGGTCACTGCCAGGATTTTTTCCGGCGCTACCCCCTCTTTTATCAAGTTCACAATTCGGTGCGTAATGGTCTTGGTCTTCCCCGCCCCCGCGCCGGCTACGATAAGTAGCGGCCCCGCTGTATGCAGTGCCGCCTCTCTTTGCTTCTTGTTGAGTCCCGCTAAATGCTCTTCCATTAAACAGACGTAAGCTCGCCAGCCAATTCTTTCCTTAACGATTCCGCTTCTTCTGCAATTATTTTTTCTAAATCTGGGACTTTCTCGCCTAAAAATTTAAAAATCACTTCTCCTCCTTCCTGACCGCCAACAATTTTTTCGTATTCTGCAAAGTCCTTTTCTGAAAGTTCGGGCAAGGCGCGCACCAAGACCGCTTGGAATACTAATTTCCCCAGCCGCTCCGCGGTCTCGGCCGCTTTCTCCGGCGGCATTTTATCCAGCTCGAACATTTCCACCAAATTTTCTTTTATTGTTTTCATATTTTTTCTCATTAATTATAACATACCTTTATCATTTAATGTGGTAGATTGCTTGGTCTAATTTTCCATTTTTTGCCAAAGATTGCAAAGCACGCGCTATCCAATGCGCAGCATCCTCTTTACCGATACCCAAAAATCCATTTCTAGGTTTTATATCTGGCGCTAAATCTTTTAGTTTATGCATATAATGAACCATCTGGTCGAAAGGAGAGTTTGGGTCAGTAGCATTGGCTTCCATACTATTTTCTAACAAATGATGCGCATCTCGATGGCTGAAATCAGTTATCCAGGGCGCCAGGGAAAATTCTCCACTGGCTGCCGGGAAGATGGTGTGCAGGTTGTGCTCGTATAAATTGTTCACTTCTTTCAGGGATTCTGTTCCGAGCGCAAAATGATTACCGACGAGACCGTTTGTGATTCCATGCGATACAATCAAAGGACCGGTATTGCTTTCTTCGGCACTTTCTCCTTTCCAAATAACTCCCCCGGGTTGAGGGCGTGGTATTGGATTATCCCCAAGAATATTGCCTCCTTCTGGCGCTATTTTTGTTGTATCTATTGATTTATATTGCTCACCCAATTGTGTTCTGATTGCTTCCTCGGTACGGAAATGATGTTCCGCTGGAATATTTGAGGTAATTGCATGTTCTTGTAAATTTTCTCCAAACCGAACGTCTCGGAATGCATCTCTCCCGATTTCGTTTTCAACAGCAACATTTGGAGATGCACCCATTACAGGACTTTCCATCGGTGGAGTTTTTTGATATTGATATTCGTATTTCTCCCTTTCTGTTTCAAATTTATCCCCCACATGATGCGTGTCGGTTACCGTGCCGTCGACTGTCCTTTCAGTTACAACCGGCTGGCCATTTTCTGTTTTAAGTTCATAAGCAACCTTATCCGCCTCCGTGACTCTTATTTCATGTCCGGCGTTGTCGGCATATCCTGTATCAAGAGCAATCACATGGGCCTCTTTTCCGGCGAATGCATGAAGCGCTGCTTTGTCATCTATATCTCCGGTGTAACCGAGCTCTTGCGCCAGTTTTGGATTGTTTTCAATTTGTCTTATCAGCGCGTGCTCTACACCCTGTCCTTGATGTACCACGGCGTCCGGATTAACCTCAGCTGTGGGTGCGGCCTCTGGAGTGGTTGTCGCAGCTGTTTGCGCAGGTTCTGCCGGGGTCACGGCGGCGTGAGGAGTTACTTCCGGTTGCGGAGTGCCTGGTGCAGGATGTGCAGGAGTTGGGGTCGGGGTTGATGCTGGTGTGGAAGTTGGAGCTACGTCACTTTCTTTATGGGCTTGCGTTGCAGCTGGCGTTTCCGGGTGAGTTTGAAGATTATGAATTCCTCCCATTATTTCGAGTGCAGCCATGCTGCCCGCTATCGCGGTGGCACCTTCGAGTAATTTGCCTTTGATTCTTGTGCTTTGGGCTTTTCGGAGCGTTTCCGCCATCTCTTTTTCCATTTTTTCTATGTCCGCATCGAGAGTGTCTAGATTGATTTGTCCTTCCTTTATTTTTTCCATCCTATTTTCTATTTTTTTTGTGTATTTTTTTGTGAGATGTGCAAGCCCGAGACCAATGGCGGATGAGGCCACTATCCCGCCTACCATAACTCCCGCTCCAGCTACGACTGCTCCTGCTGCTCCGGCAACTAAAACTCCAGACACCCATTTCTTTTTATCTCCCGGGACTAGAGCCATAATCCCGGCCATTGCAGATCCCATCGCCATTCTTTTCCCTAAATAAGAAGTTAACCCTCCGCCCAACGCCGAGGCGGTGCCTATGCCGAGGTCCGCTAATTTTTGCACCGACAAACCGGAAACAGCCCCGATCATTGCTAAACTTATGCCGGTTTTTAAAAATCTTTGCGCGTATCCTTTAATGCCTTCCGCTTTTCCGAAATTGTCCCACTTTTCTATGCCTTTGCTTACAGCTGCCATCATTCGTTCTCCTTTTCCGGCAAGTTTATTTTCTATGTCAAATTTCCTTTGCAGCTCCACTTCTCCTAGCAAAAATTCTCTCGCCTCCGCTTTTCCCAGCTCACCTTTAGCAAGTAATCCCTCAATGATTTTTTTCTTTGTGGCCTTATACGTTTCTCCCGCCTTCTCGAAAGCATGAATATTTTGTTGTGTCCAACCTTGTTCATTAATTTCTTTTTTCAGAGCAAAATATTCATGACGTGCTTTTTCAAACCCTTCTTCCTTTTGGGTTTTTGGCACCAGTTCCTTTTTAGGTTCTGTTGGTGCTCCAGCTGCTGATGCCAAATCTGTTTTCAAGCGCCTGTCTCCTTCAGGGTTCTTTCCTCTGGCAAACCCTTCTCCAAGCATTCTTAAAATTCCTTTCTTTTTTTCTCGCAATTTATCCGGCGTGTCCCACTCCTTTTGCCCTGCTTCAATTTCACTCTGCGCAATCGCCCGATCAATTTCACTGAATTTGGGTTCCAGCGGCTCTCTTAGTTCTTCTAATTCTTTTTCTTCCCTTTCTTTTCTCTCTTTTTTGAAACGTTCCCATAATTCCCCTTGTTCTTTTGCCGCCGTTTGATATTCCCGAGCGCGGTCCGCATCACTTTTGATGGTTCGTAACTTGTCCGGCGTGTCCCACTCTCTCATGCCTGCTTCGATCTCTTTCCTAGCGGCTTCCTGGTCGGCTGCTCTGGCCGCCGCCGCGACTCCCCTGGTCATTTCTGCCCCTTCTCGCTTGTCTTTTTCCGCCAAAATTTTCCCCTGGAAATTTTCCAAGCGGGCAATTTTCGCATTCTTCTCTTGTGCGCGTTTTTGTGCCTTTTTCTCGTTTTCTTTTTCAAGAGCGTGTTTCACTTTTGTTTGCATTCTTCCTTTCAGGGCTTCTCCCAGTCGTCCCAAAGGACCTGGCCCCCTCTCCAGTTTCGCTTTGGCTTTCTCGTCCTTTACGATCTGGCGCTCCAACCAAGCTTTTTCTGCCAGCAACTCTTTCTTTTTGGATTCGATATCTTTTTCCGTCATAAAAATCTATTTATCTTTTTAAATCCTTCTCATCTGGGAAAGCAGCAAACGAACCTTCTTCTTCCACGTTCGGTTTTTGAGTTGTTTCTACCGCGGGCTGGCCGACGACTCCTTTTTGGACCTCGATCTCGGCTTCTCCCATTCTTTGTTGCTTTTTCGCCAGTTCTGCCAATTCGCGCTCGATTTCCACTATGCGCGCTCGATTTCTGGCTATTGCCTCTTCCAGACCTTTTACTTTTAGCTCTTTCGGTGAAGCTGGAACTGCTTCATTGTCCCCGTTATCCGGGGTCTCTTTTGTGGAATGCACCAAATTCATACTACTTTTTTCTGCTGTCATTTATAGGCCAATTATACATTTTTCAGCGCTAAACGCTATCCACCAGTTTTCCACCTTTCGCGTTGCCGTTTTTGAAACTCTTGGTAGTATGGGGACAACTATGATGAAGCTAAAAAAGATTCTGAAATTTGGCATTGTGATATTTGCACTGGCGGGCCTGGCTACTGCCTCTTTGGCATTTACCACTGAACTCATTTCCAGGATCAGTATCGGCTCGAATTTTAGCACTATCGGCTCTTACTATTTAAGAGGTTTTTCTCTTGTAAATGGTAGTTTTACTTCCAATATGCCGCCAGATTTATCCCCTTATCCTTGGACCACTCTTACTCCGAGCACCGTTTATTATATAAAAGTGCCGACGCCAAGTGATATTACTTGCGACAATCTAGGACTCGCTTTGTACTATCAAAGTGGCTATCGATCTTTTAACACCATGGGGACTTCGGTGACTGGCGTTGCTACCGGCGGTGATTGCGAATTCACCTATATTGTAAAAAATGGCCTGATCAATTACAACTTAATGTTTCTCACTTTTTACGATTATTCTGGCAGTTCCACCGATTTTACAATGGTTGGCGATGATGACCCTGCCGTCGGAACTTTTGATTATTTTTCAGGCAGCTTCATCCAGCATGGCACCCCCGCCTTTACTTTATCTTCCAGAGATACTTGTTACGATGGCATCCAAAACCAGGATGAGACAGGCGTAGATGATGGCGGAGTTTGTACCTTGCCCGCGGCCAGGGATATTTTGCTCGACACTATGACCGGTAATTCTTTCTTTCAGTTAGTTAGCCCCCACTATGGCTTTACCCCGACTGCTTCCGGAACTCTGGATAATATAGATCTGGCTTTTACCACCAGAGACGTTAGTGTTGATTTTGTCGCAACCTTAGAAGATTCTTTTTTCGTTCCTATCGATTGTGTTTCGGATACCATCTCCGGTCTCTCCGGCAATGATTTAAATACTCATTCCATTATTACGCATATTACCGGTTTTCGCGGCGAGGATTGTGCACTAAGTGCCGGACAAAATTATATCATTAACTTTGGAGCTCTGAATGCATTCGGCGGGATTTGGGGAGATGCAGGTGGCAGCGTTGGTGGCGGCTACGGTATTTATTACGGAAAATTCGAAACGCCAACTTGCACCACTGATTGTTTCTCTAATGTGCTTTTCCTGCCGGGGATAAAGGGAAGCGTTTTAAAAAAGAGTGCGGATACTCTCTGGCCGCCCACTGTGTTTAGTTTCAACGACATAGAGCAACTGACCCTGACGGACGAAGGCGAGAGCGAGTACAATATTTATACCGACGGCATTTTAAACAAATTTCACACCACTTCAATTTACCAGCCCTTTACAGATTTTATGGATAATCTCGTATCGCAAGGGTTGATCAGTGAGTGGTTACCTCTCGCTTATGACTGGAGATTTTCGCCAGAAAAAATTCTGCAGGACGGCATTAAAACACAAAGTGAAGTCCTGAATGTGATCGATGAAATAGAAACTTTGGCGACCAATTCCAAAAGCGGCAAGGTCACCATTGTTGCTCATTCAATGGGCGGGTTTTTTGGGAAGGCAATAATAAAAGAACTGGAAAGCCGAGGAGAAAGTGATCTGATTGATTCTTTTATCATGATAGGCACTCCTCAACTGGGAACCCCGCAGGCGATAGCGGCAATGCTTCATGGAGACGACGAAGGAATTGCAGCCGGATTGATTGTCGATGCTTCCGAAATGCGAGCCATAGCGCAGAATATACCCGGCGCGTACAATTTACTCCCTTCTTCACGATATTTTGATAAGGTATCAGACCCAGTTATTAAATTCGATCCAACTAAACCATTTACAGAAGCATGGCGAAACCTTTGGGGAGAAACTATCAGCGTATACAATAATTATTTTTCATTTTTGATTGGAGCAGATGGACGCAACAGACCTGCCGAAAATATGTTGCAGATCCCGGAAGTCCTCCGAGGGGATCTAATGCTTTCTGCAAAAAATTTCCATGATGAATATGACGAGTACTCACTTCCAGCGGATATCCGCGTTGTGCAAGTTGCCGGCTGGGGCCTGCCTACGACCAAGGCAGTAAACTACACCACCAAGCACACTTTACAAAATTTTGGCTATGAGACAATCCCCACTCGCGAAGGTGATGGCACAGTTGTATATCCAAGCGCTATTTCTTCTGTTGCTGATGAGACGTATTTTTTTAACGTTTTCGAGTTTAATAAACAACTAAATTCGAGCGCGCAACACCGTGATCTTTTAAATACAAACGCCCTTCAAGATTTAGTAAAGTCTGCGATAAAGAATGAAGATATTTCTAATACAAATTTTATTTTTAGCACAAAACCACAAGTAACAGATCTGGCTGATCAATTAATGGTCAGGACAAATTCCCCAGTTGTGCTTGGTGTTTACGATCAGTCCAGGAATTTCACTGGCGTTGATCCAAATCAGGATTTGTCAGCAGATGTATGGGTGGTAAAAGAAAATATTCCTGGTAGCACATTTTCATATACTAGTGAAAGCCAGTCAATCTTTCTACCGAAAGAAGGGATTTATGATTTTATCTACAAAGGCACCGGCACCGGCCCAACCACTGTTGAGATTGGAAATTTCACAACCGATACTGTGCTCCCGCTAGTTTCATATACCGATATTCCAACCACCCCTGACACCATTGCAAGTTTTACAGTAGAAAGCGATGTCCCGGAGAATACAGCGATAGAGCTTGATGCCGATGGCGACGGAGCAACAGACGAAACAATTAATCCAGACAATTACGAACCCTCGCTAAATGAACTTCTTGTTTTGATAAAAGAAAGAATATCTGCCCTTAACATCAAAGACAATCTAAAGAAAAATCTTCTGAAGAAAATCGCCGGGCTTGAAAAGAAAATTGAAAACAAAAAGCAGAAAAATTTAAAAACACTTTCAGGACTCGAGAAAAAAATATCCAATCAGGAGATAAAAGGTAAGATAAATTCTCTCGACGCCAGTGAAATTATAAGTTTCCTGAACACACTTGAGGCGCAAGCCGAAGATGTGGCGCTTGATCCTACAGTAATTACTGACCTGAAAAACAAAATTCAAACTTTAGATATTGCCGATGGTCTAAGAAATAACTTATTGAAACAAGTAGAAAAACTGGAAAAGAAGGAAGTTCTTATCAAGGCCCTGTCCAATTTATCTAAAAACATCATAAAGAAAGCTGAAAAAGGCAAAGTGGCTGATGCGGATGCTCAAATACTTATTGATTTACTTAATCAGATTGAGGGTGTGATATAATATCTAGAATGATAGCCAAAAAAATAACACTTTTATTTCTCCTTATCTCACTAGTCGGTTTTATTGCTGGTTATTTCTTAACTAATAGTTACGAGTTCGGTTTTTGCTACTCTAATTTCGAAACTCGCACGTTTGATGTTTCTTGTCATGAATATTACGAAAATCTGGCTAACCCCTTGTATTATGGTATGCCCGCACTCGCAATAGTTTTCCTTATTCTTCTCTTCCTCCCGCGCGCGTTTCCGGCCTGGAAGAAATTTGCAATTTGGTTTATCCCACTCGCAACTTTACTTTTTATTTTCTATCCCAACCCTGGTTCCGGAGATTATTTTTCCCCATACCCTGAACAAGTTTACAAGTGGGTCAGTATTCTGTATGTGGTTATAAGTATTGGAATTATTACTTTCTCGGCGAGCAAGCCAAACGCCACTTCTTCCACTTTACCCAACTAAAGTGAGCTTTAGCGCAAATCAAATGTGGTTTTGACAGGCAAATTCATGCTCTTTCCTGTATAATATTTATATATGAACTGGTTTTTTATTGCTCTCGGCGCGCCCTTCCTTTGGGGACTCACCAATATTTTTGACCAGTATCTTGTTGTAAAATATTCAGTTGGCCGGCGCGGATCCGGGGGCCTGGTACTTTTTTCCAGCTTGATAGGTATTTTCGTAGCGGGGGCCATCGGTATCTTTGTTTCCGGAGTATTCGGCATTCCTCTTTTGGACAAGTTGCTCCTGATCATCGTGGGCGGGATAACTATCGCCTGGGTGATTTTATATTTATTTACCCTTGAGATCGAAGAAGTGTCGTCGGTTGTGCCTCTGATGCTTACGATTCCGATTTTCGGTTACGTACTCGGCTACTTATTTTTAGGCGAAATACTCGCTCAACAACAATTAATCGGGTCGTTGATTATTTTATTTGGTGTATTTTTAATCTCAATAGATTTTTCCGGTACGAAAAGGCAAATCAAATGGCGTCCGACACTCTATATGCTGGTTTCGTGTCTTCTGGTAGCTATCGCCGGGATAATTTTTAAATATGTGACAGTTGGGAACAATTTTTGGGTCTCTTCTTTTTGGGAATATGTGGGGCTGGGCGGCGTCGGTATTTTAATTTACCTTTTTATCCCGAAATACCGCAATGAATTTATGTTGATGAATCGCGAAGGCGGGAAGAAGATTT
>Ga0209542_10001716_pt1 | contig 51020 bp, 48 predicted proteins | sample RifCSPhighO2_01_FD_184028 | JGI IMG/M metagenome (GOLD analysis project Ga0209542, IMG submission 184028) | Soil microbial communities from Rifle, Colorado - Rifle CSP2_plank highO2_0.1 (SPAdes) (version 2) | ecosystem: Environmental > Terrestrial > Deep subsurface > Rock core/Sediment ...
TGGCTGGTTCAATAAAGATTTTAAACCGGAAGTTGCTCTTCACTCGATTATCCATCTCTCTGGTGGAGCCTTCAAGGAAAAACTGGCGAATGACGTGCTTTTCCCAAAGAAACTTTCAGCTGAACTTTTTGATTTATGGGAACCGCCGAAAATAATGCGGGAGTGCGCATTTTGGCGAAATATCAGCGATGAAGAATTTTATGAAGTCTGGCACGGCGGACAAGGAATGCTCCTTGTTGTAGATGAGAAAGATGCCCCGCATTGTATCAAAAGGGCTTTGGACTTTGGAATTGAGGCAAAGGTGGTAGGCAAGCTGACCAAAGAAGCTGAACCGCAAGTTTCTATAATTTCCAAACTAACTCCCAACAAAAAAATAGTTTATAAATAAATATTATGAACATACTTAAAGAAACAAATTTTGAAAATCTCGGCGAGAAGTATACAGGCAAAGTGCGGGATGTTTATGTTCAAAAAGACAAAGTCATTATGATCTCGACCGACCGGTACTCCGCTTTTGACCGCAATCTGGCGCTGATTCCCTGCAAGGGTCAAGTGTTGACCGGCGTGAGTAAATTTTGGTTTGGAAAAACCAAAGACATTGTGCCAAATCATGTTCTAGATTTTCCCGACCCCAACGTCGTGGTGGCGAAAAAGTGCACTGTGCTTCCGGTAGAGATGGTGGTACGGGGTTATATTACCGGAGTAACTTCCACTGCTCTTTGGGTAAATTATGAAAAAGGCCAGAGGGACTTCGGAGATTTTATTTTGCCGGAGGGAATGAAAAAAAATCAAAAATTAAAAAAACCGGTCATAACTCCGACTACTAAATTTGAAGCGCACGACCGGCCCCTGACCAGTAAAATTATTTTGGAAGAAAAAAAGATGGAGCCTAAAGTTTGGGAAGAGATATCCAATATTACTCTGAAGCTTTTTGCTCGCGGGCAAAAAGTGGCACTAGAGAGGGGACTGATCTTAGTAGATACTAAATACGAATTTGGACTTACCCCGGATAGAGAAGTTATACTTATAGATGAAATTCATACGCCGGACTCATCGCGCTACTGGCAGGCAAATTCGTACCAAGCACGAATAGACCAAGGGCTGGAACCGGAGAATTTTGACAAGGAGTTTTTGCGCCTGTGGTTTAAAGAAAACTGCGACCCGTATAAAGATGAGAAACTTCCAGAGGCCCCGGCAGATATGATAGCCGAATTATCTCGAAGATATATACAAATTTATGAACAAATTACCGGAACCCACTTCGAAATTGAAAATGGTGATATTGTAAAAAGAATAGAAAATAACCTTAAAAAGTATACAATATAAATATGTCATTAAATTCAATTTCGCCAATAGATGGACGATATGAAAAATCAACTTCTGTTCTGTCTTCTTTCTTTAGCGAAAAAGCTTTAATGCATTATAGAATGGTAATAGAGGGTGAGTACTTGATTGCACTTTCGCTCTTTGGAAAAACACACTTGAGAAAATTAAGCACTATAGAAATTAGAAAAATTAGAAATTTGTATGACCTTTCGTCGAAAGATTTTAAACAAATAAAGGATATAGAGAAAACAACCAACCATGATGTGAAAGCGGTGGAATATTTTATTAAACTTAAACTGGCTAATAGCTCGCTCAAAAATGTTTTAGAGTGGATTCACTTCGGTCTAACATCATATGATATCAATACACCAGCTCGAGGCATGATGCTCGGTGATGCCTTGGAGCAAGTTATGATTCCAGAAATCAATTTGATAGTTAAAAATATCGAACTAATTGCCCGAAAATATAAAGCTCTACCCATGCTGGCGCGCACTCACGGTCAAAGCGCCTCACCTACTACCTTTGGGAAAGAAATGAAAATATTTGCCAAACGAATTAAAAAACAATCCGATATTCTCAAGAATATAAGAATATCGGTTAAGTTCAGTGGCGCCACTGGCAATTTTAACGCTCATCTAGTAGCTTATCCAAAAATTGATTGGATTCTGTTTGCGAAAAATTTTATAGGTGGTCTAAATAAAAATAGAAAAATTAAATTAGAGTTAAACCTCTTAACTACCCAAATTGACCCTCATGATAGTGAAGCTGAAATTTTTGATTGTCTGAGTAGAATCAATACTATTTTAATTGGCTTGAATCAAGATATTTGGCATTATATTAGCGATGAATGGATCGTGCAAAAAGTTGTCAAAGGAGAGGTTGGTTCTTCTACTATGCCGCATAAAATTAACCCCATTAATTTTGAAAATAGCGAAGGTAACTTAGGCCTAGCTAATGCCTTATTAAATTTTTTCTCCAATAAATTGCCAATTTCTCGTCTGCAAAGAGATTTATCAGATTCCACCGTAGAAAGGAATTTTGGTTCAGCTTTGGCTTATTGCTTAATAGCCTATGAAAACTTATTAAGGGGCCTGCAAAAAATAGAAATTAATAAGCATAAAATTACAGAGGACCTACAAAACCACCCGGAAATAATCACTGAAGCTATCCAGATAATTCTCCGGCGCGAGGGTGTGGAAATGCCGTATGAAAAATTGAAAGAATTAACTCGCGGGAAAAAAGTTACGCTTCCTGATATTCATAAATTTATTGATAGTTTGGAAGTTGGTGATAAAATAAAGAAAGAGTTAAAGAAAATTACTCCAGAAAATTATACGGGTCTAGCTTCAAAGCTTACTTCAATATAATATGAAAAAATTCGCAATAACTCTAGCTTTAATATTTTCCATACTGCCAATATATAAAATACAGGCGCAAACTTATAATGCCGATACCACTGATTCAAAAATTTATAGCTCCGGGCTAGAGTTAATTAAAAATATCGGAAAATTGGTAGAAAAAAATACTCCGGACTTTATAGCTAAATCGATAATCAGAGTTATTAACAAAGTGGAAAAACTACGCTTGGATATGGATCTTGCCTTAAAAAACAAAAAACAGGCGGCTCAAAGCGAAAACAAAAAGACAGAGCTTTTCTTTTTTAGTCTTCTGTCGTTTGTTTTTAATAATAAATTGATATTTTATGGCGTTTTGATTGCCGTTATTCTGATGGTTTTGCGATACATTTGGAATTTAATTTTATAGCGTGTAATATAGGAAGATGGCACTTAGAATTTTAGCGGGGGTTATACTTCTATTTTCAATACTTTTTATGCCTTTTTGGATATCTGTTATTTTGGCATTTGCGGGTATGGTATATTTTCCATTTTTTCTAGAGGCTGTCTTTTTGTTTCTGCTATCAGATTTGCTTTATGGAGTAAAAGAAGCTAGATTTTTTGATATAATTTTTATTTCTTTTATTATTTCTACAACACTTTTAGTAGCATTGGAAATTTTAAAAAAGAGGCTAAAATTTTATGCTTGATAAAAATAAAAATTCTTTTGTAGAACCTGACGAAATTTTTCTTGATTCAAAAAACTTGCAAAACTTTGACCGCCAGCAATTTGAAGGCCGGATAGAAAAACCAATTCCCAAAAAAACTGTTAACTTTCTTGGTATTTTTTTTCTAGTTGTAATACTCATATTCGGGGCTCGCCTAATATACCTTCAAATACAAAACGGCGACGCTTATAGGACAAGAAGCGAAAACAACACTTTGGAAAAAGTGAATATCTTCACCGAGAGGGGAATAATTTATGACAGAAATAAAAAAGAATTGGCTTGGAATGAAAAAGGTGATTTGGGAGCTGAGCTCCCACTTGGGAGCTCAGCTCCCACAATACGTACTTATATGTCGCCCGGGTTCTCACATGTACTCGGTTATGTAAGCTATCCGACAAAAGATAGTACGGGACATTATTGGCAAAATGAATTTGTAGGCAAAGATGGACTGGAAAAAGAATACAATGATAAAATAAAAGGGGAAAATGGATCAAAGATAATAGAAGTAGATGCAAAGGGAGTTATACATTCGGAAAACATTATTAATACTCCCAAACGGGGGAATGATTTAATAATAAGTATTGATTCACGAATCCAAAAGAGTTTATTTAATTTTATTAAAAATTTATCACAGAGTAATGGTTTTGCCGGAGGGGCAGGAGTCTTGATGGATGTCCGCAATGGAAAAATTTTAACTTCTACCAGCTTTCCAGAATATGATTCTGAAATCCTGTCTTTAGGCAAAGACGTAAATAAGATTAATAATTATATAAAGGATAAAAGAAAATTCTTTTTAGATAGAACTGTCTCCGGGCTCTATACTCCCGGTTCAATCGTCAAGCCCTTTTTTGCTTTGGGCGCTCTGGCAGAAAATGTGATTGATCCGTACAAAAAAATTCTTTCAACTGGCTCCATTTTTATCCCCAATCCTTATTTTCCAGATAAAAAAACTGTTTTTAAAGACTGGAAGGCGCATGGCTGGACAGACGTGCGGCAAGCATTGGCTGTATCTTCAGACGTTTACTTTTACACTGTTGGCGGGGGATATGGCGACCAAAAAGGTCTGGGTATTATAAAACTGGAAGAATATGCAAGGCTTTTCGCCATTGGGGAAAAAACAGGCGTAGATTTACCAAACGAAAAAGCAGGCGTAATTCCAAGTCCGGAATGGAAAATAAAGAACTTCGCCGGCGACCCTTGGCGCATCGGAGACACCTATCACACTGCCATCGGACAATATGGATTCCAAGTGACTCCGCTTGAAATGGCGCGCGCTATCGCGGCTTTAGCGAATAACGGCAAGCTTGTTACTCCGCATTTTATCCTGGACGATATTCAAAAAGAAAACCAATTTTCTGTAATCAACCTAAAAAAAGAATATTTCGACATCGTGCGCGATGGAATGAGACAAGCAGTGAATTATGGCACGGCAGTGGCGCTGAATGTGCCTTATGTAGAAGTTGCCGCGAAAACCGGTACAGCACAAATCGGGGTAAATAAAAATAAAGTAAATTCTTGGGTCATCGGTTTTTTCCCATATCAGAATCCTAAATACGCATTCACGATTATGATGGAAGCCGGCCCCGCCTCCGGCGGGGCCGGCGCTCCCTCCATCATGCGCGAGCTCCTGGACTGGATGTCCTTAAATACGCCAGAATATTTTGAATAAACTCATAATTACAGAGTTTGCATTTCGCCTACTTATGAAATATAATGGATAGATGCGAAAAGCGCGTATACTTTTAATAATAGGTATTTGGGTGGCAGTCTTGCCATACTTGGGTTTTCCAAGTTCTTGGAAAGATGTCTTGTTCACTATTTCCGGACTCGGACTGATTTATTTCAGCTATATGCTCTATAATGAATCTAAAGCAGAGGAAATTAAAGAAGAGAAAACTTTTGATAATTTTTCAGAAAATATATAAGATCTAATTTAATGCTAGAATTTTTTAAAACAAGACGTAATACTAGTGTAATCTTGCTGGTCATTTTGTTTTTTACTTTAGGTATTTACATAGGTTTTAATAATCGTCCTGAAATAGAAAAAGTTACAGGTCTTTCTGGCAAAGAAACGAAAGTCATGACACAGACAGACTTTTCTCCTTTCTGGAAAGTTTGGAATACTATCGACGAAAAATATCCTGAAGCTCTGAAAATAAATGACCAGGATAGGCTTTATGGGGCTGTTTCAGGCCTGGTAGGCTCTTTAAATGACCCATACAGCGTGTTTTTCAGCCCAGACGAGGCGAAGTCGTTTGAAGACGAAATAGCCGGTAATTTCAGCGGGGTTGGCATGGAAGTTGGCATAAAAGACAAGGTGCTGACGGTTATTGCTCCACTTAAAGACACACCGGCTTATCGGGCCAATATTAAGCCCGGAGATAAAATTTTAAAGATTGATAAAATGGTCACCTCTGGATTAGGTATTGAAAAAGCAATTAAATTAATGAGGGGAGAGCGGGGCACAACGGTCACGCTCACGATTTTTCGCGAGGGAAACAAAGACCCAATAGAAATAAAAATTGTCAGGGATATTATCAACATACCGACTCTCGATACCGAACTTAAAAGGAATGGCATTTTTGTGATAAAGCTTTATAGTTTTTCTGGCAGTTCAGCTAATCTTTTCCGTAATGCAATTAAAAATTTCGCTCAATCTGGGACTGATAAATTAATGCTGGACTTGCGAGGAAACCCGGGTGGATATTTGGATTCAGCTGTTGACATGTCAAGCTGGTTCTTGGAGAGCGGAAAAACTATTGTGATTGAAGACTACGGCAATAACAAAAAACCGGAAATATTCAGGAGCAGAGGTTATAATATATTTAATGATAAGCTGAAGTTTGTCATCCTGATAGATAGCGGCTCCGCTTCAGCATCTGAAATTTTGGCTGGCGCGATGCAAGACCATAGACGCGCAAAACTGGTGGGCGATAAAAGCTTTGGCAAAGGTTCTGTCCAGGAGGCGATCAAAGTTACTCCGGATACTCTTTTGAAGATTACCGTGGCTAAATGGCTGACGCCTAATGGAAATTTAATTACAGAAAAAGGGCTTACTCCGGATTATCTTGTGGAGATTACTAAAGAAGATTCGGAAAACAAAAAAGATCCGCAACTGGAAAAAGCGGTAGAGATATTATTAAAGTGGGAATAATCATGAAAGTAATTTTCTTGAAAGATGTGCCAAGAGTGGGGAAAAAATACGACATCAAGGAAGTGAATGACGGTTATGCCATGAATTTCTTGTTGCCGAGAAAATTGGCGCAAAATGCCACGCCGAAGGCCGTAGCCGAGTTGGAAATGCGCAAGAAGGAAATTATATTGGAAAGGGAAGTGCAAGAAGACCTTCTAAACAAAAATTTAGAAGAAATAAAAGATAAAACTATCATTATCAAAGGTAGAGCAAATGAACAAGGGCATCTTTTTTCGGCAATTCACAAGAAAGAAATTCTGGAAGCGATGAGAGAACAACACCACGCAGAAATCAGTGAAGAGTTTGTCGTTTTAGAAAAGCCGATTAAAGAAGTAGGGGAGTTTGAAATTCCGATTTCCATTAGGGGCAAAAAATCTTCATTTAAGCTTGTAGTGGAGAAAATCTAAATGGATTATTTAACATCATTTTTCATCGGAGTAATCGGGGGGTTATTATTAAATATATTTTTGAATGCTTATTTTTCTAAAAAGGAAAAACTCAACGGAGAACTCTTGGCCACCAAAGAAGACATCAGAAAAATTGCAAAAGAGATTGAAGAGATAAAATATATTTACAAAGATAATTATGATATTTCAAAAGCTGAAAAAGAATTCTATGACGAAAATGGAATTGAGTAAAGATGCTAATAATTGTTTTCTATACTACATTCACTACTTTCTTTACGACAGTTGCGCCATTAAAAGAAATTTTGCGTCTTGAGCCAAATTTGACGCTGCCGGGCTTGAGGGCAAATAGGCTATGATCCCTACCGACACTGACATTGTTGCCGGCCATAATGACCGTACCGCGTTGTCGGACGATAATAGACCCAGATTGGGCCTTACCTCCATCCGAAATCTTAATACCAAGATACTTTGGGTTTGAATCTCTTAAGTTTTTGGCCGTTCCGCCAGCCTTTCTATGTGCCATGATTGATTTTCTTGAGCATAGCGATTAGAAAATCTTCACCCTGTTAAATGCTCCTTTGGAGCACCTGCCTAAGGCAGGATTTAACAGGGTATTAAAAATATACTCGCTTTGCTCGTTATTTTTATATATAATAAAAACAATTAAGAGTATAACTGAGACTATGGAAAAAATCAAGCGATTTTTGGAGAGCGAAAAGGGAAAAGATGTATTGATAGTTTGTATCGTCATTTTAGTGGGTTTGGGTTCTTTTGAGCTAGGCAGGCTGTCTAAGGGAAATGAGAGTTCTGGCATACAAATAGAGTATCCAGAAGGTTTGGAGCAGAACCCAAGCCAAGCAGCGAATTCTGTTTCGTCGTTACAATTCAGAGAAAAAAGTTCAGCCGGAAAAAATTTCTTCGCTTCCAGCAGGGGAAGCAAATATTATTCCATCGGCTGTTCGGCCGGAAAAACAATCAAACAAGAAAATAGAATTTATTTCGCGACTAAAGAAGAAGCAGAAAGGGCAGGGTATGAGCTTTCGAGCTCGTGCCAGTAGAGTATATCGTGTCGCACAATATATGTTGGGTTATCATTAGATGACCCAAAACATCCCGTAGATTATGCGACACATCTTCTGTTTCTGTGTCCGCACAATCTGCTTTGGGTCTGTACTATTTTTATTTATATAATGCTACGAAACAGAGCTTTAAACCAATTAAAAATTTCTGTTACAGTAATATCGAAATATCGCATCAAGAGAAAAGCGACAATGACAATGATAATTAATTGTATAAATCCACCCTCTTTATTTTTCATAATATCTGTATTTTAGCACAACGCAAACTTTTATTGTAGAGGGAGTAAATAATACATTGAGTCTAAATAAGCGTTAATAGCGGCAATAGGCTGTTTTAGGATTCTCCCGGGACAAGATTTACTTGGCACAGTTTGTACACTAACTGCGCTTGATGCGTAAAGCGAAACATGTAAATGCGGTCCAGTAACCCTGCCGGTGCCTCCAGTATAACCCACCACTTCCCCTCTCTTCATTTTCTGTCCCTCGGATACTACAATAAGTGAGAGATGTCCATAAGTGCTAGAAAGGCCGTTATTGTATTCTATAAAAATCCATTTGCCGAAAGAAACACCGGGGCAACTAGTATCCGTATCTCCTATTCCTTTAACGATACCATCTGCCATAGCTTTGACTGGTAGTGGTGTTTTAGCTCGAAAATCAGTACCGCTATGGCCACTAGCATAAGTTCTATGAGGTCCAATTTTTGCTCCGAATTCTTGAGTAACAAAAATTTTATCTAAGGGCCAACTTAAGACACCTCCGCTCGGCAATTTGGATGGATCAAGGATGAATTGCAATTGCGCTTCGTAATTACGCAATTCTTTTTCAAAAGCTTCTTTTTTTGCTAATTGGTCCTTTAAAAGTTTTTGATAATTAGCCTCGCTATTTTTTGTCTGTTTTAAAAGTTTGTTCTTTTCATTCGTATTTTGTACAACTATTTTCTGCTGGTCTGAAAGCTTAGACCTAAGCATGGTGAGCTCATTTTTCACGCTGACAGTTTCTTTCTTAGTACTTTCCAATTGGCCTTTTATTTGTTTTAGTTTAATTATATCTTTTCTGATTTTTTCACTAACCGTAGCCATATTGTCTATATCATTCCAAATTACTGTGAAATTACTTTCAGATAATAAAGTTTCTAGTATGCCATTTCGTTCAAATTCATTAGTTTTTCTAATTTCAAGAGCAATCGATTCTACGTTGTTGGTTATAGTATTTTGTTTATTATTTATATCGGAGCTTAAACTTTTTATTTTGAGGTTCGTTTTATCAATTTTTTTCTGAGTCACATTTATATCAGCCACCAACTTTTTTCTGGTCAAATCAAGTTCTTGGATTGACCGGCTTAAAGAGGCTTTCTGCTTTCCTAGACCATCAAGCTCCACTTGATAAGCTTTTATTTCTTCCTCCAGCTTAGCTATGTCGAAATCTTTTTGGCTTATTTTATTTCTAATATCTTCAGCTGTTTGCGCATAAACAAAAAAAATAGGGAACAGAATAAAAACCGCGAGCAAGGTTATAGAAATTATACTAAATTGCTTTTTGTAGGCGAGATAAGGTTTCATTTTTCCCTATGATCGAAGCTATTATAAAAGGGTCGGGAGATTTGTCTTTCCCGGAGAGGGCAAAACGTACGGGATGCAGTAGTTCTCCCCTATTCTCCAGATTATCAGCTATTAGCATTAAAGTACTTTTAATATTATCGCAAGTAAAATTAGCTTCTTCAAAATCACTAAGAGCTTTTATTGCTAACTTTAAATTGTTAATAATTTTTTCCGATGGAGTATTCTTATAAATTAATTTCTCTTTTTTAATCTCCGGTGCTTTGAAAAAGAAGTCTAACTCCCCTGCCCTAAGCATGTCTTGTATGTCACCCCATTTTGAGATTCGTTCGGAGATAATGGAAACAATTTTCGGATTGCGCATGTTTTCTGGTAACCATTCTAAAATATTTTTTTCTACTTCCTCGGGCGGTAGTAATTTTATGTGTTCTCTATTTATCCAATCTAATTTTTTTATATTAAATATCCCCCCGCTTTTTTGCACTCTTTCCAAGCTAAATTCCCTTAATAGTTCATTTAAAGTGAAAATTTCCTTATCATTGCCCGGATTCCAGCCGATCAGAGCCACGAAATTAAGCAGCGCTTCTGGCAGATAACCCATTTCTTTGTACTCTAAAGCGGACACTGCCCCGTGCCTTTTAGAAAGTTTGGCTTTGTCCGGAGAAAGTATTAAAGGTATGTGCGCATATTGCGGCCTTTCTCCCCCCAATGCTTCTATAAGTAGAATTTGCCTTGGAGTATTTGAGGTATGGTCCTGCCCGCGGATTACATGGGTTACGCCCATTTCCATGTCGTCCACCACTACTGCAAAATTATAAAGCGGCGTATCTAAGTCTTTAGCAATAACAAAGTCTTTCAAATCGGTTGTGTTAAATTCTACTTCGCCCAAAATCAAATCGTTAAATTTAATTTTTTTATTGGGATTTTTAAATCTTATAACTTCTCCCCTTAACTTCTTTACTTCCCCGCCCGACTGAACGGTTTCAGTCGTTCGGGCGGGTTCTTTAGAAATGTAAGCTAAATTTTGATCAATCAATTTTTGTAGATATTTTTTATAAATCTCCGTCCTTTCTGACTGCCGGTAAAATTCTTGATATGGCATCTGCAGCCACTTAAAAGATTCAATGATATTATCCTCAAATTCCACTTTGGAGCGCTCTTTGTCTGTATCTTCTATTCTTAATATAAATTTTCCATCATTTTGCTTGGCATACAAATAATTATACAAAGCGGTCCTGACAGACCCAACATGAAACAGCCCGGTTGGCGACGGCGGCATTCTGGTTACAATTTTTTTGTCTTGCATATTTATATAATAGCATAAAAACTAAACCCCCTTAGTCCCCCTTATCAGGGGGAAAATTTGACGGGTAAAAAGAGAAACGGCCGGCGAAGCGTTGGCACGTTTCTCCGGCCGATCGATTGGCCAACTTCTACTTCTGGGGTCGGTTAGGCGGCGACTTGGAAGGACTCCAAGACCCTTCTTTCCGCCTCCAGCCAATCCTCGAGCGCCTGGTCGTCCTTCCTTGACAACCAGAGCTCTTTCGCTTTCTTGCGAATTTCCTCGCTTGGGAGAAAAGAGCCGAGCTCACGATAGAGCACGGCGGTGGCATCCGACCAGTCGTGGTCCCTACCTCGCCTTTCGTAGCTCTGCCAGATCTGGTACGCTTCTAAGCGTACCCTCTGGTGAAATTCCTCCGCGCCGACCAATTTTTTGCTCATTCGGAACATGAGACACTCTCCTGATCTGAGGAACATTCCTCTAATAGGTAGTCTATACATTTTAACAAGCAACGCAAGCCCGGCTTTCTTTTAGTGCCACAATAGCCACGGCCGTGGCTATTGTGGTATTATCACTATTTTATTTTTATTTCTCGTCCCGTTAGAAATAGAGGCACGTTGCGAGTCCTCGCGACTTCTAACGGGACTCGTGGCTCAAAGCGATGTCCACTAAGGCGCGGGCGATTTTCATGGCTGCGTCAGGTTTGTGGAAGGCTTTAGCGCTTTGCGCCATTTTTTCATAGCCTACCTTATCCCCGATTATTCTTTCAATTTCTGAACTTAAAATATTAGCCGTCATATTCATCTCTTCGACGACGATGCAGGCTCCCGCTCGAGCATAATTGAAAGCATTCTTTTTTTGATGATCTGAATTCGTATTTGTTATAGGTATTAAAACAGATGGTATACCCCAAGCTGCTATTTCAAAGAGCATTGACCCCGCTCTAGAAATAATTATAGATGCTACGCCAGAAGCCATTCTCATATAGAGGGGATTCAAAAAGGGCACGGAAAAATATCTTAATTTATATTGATTATCTGTTAGTACAACTTCGGCTCTATCTTTAACTGTTTTAAAATTTTTAACTCCAGTTTGATGAATAATTTGATAATTATTAACCAGTCTGGGTAATGCATCTAAGATAGTATTGTTAATAAGTTCCGCGCCTTGAGAGCCTCCTAAGACTAAAATAACTGGCAAGTCCGACTCCAGCTTAAAATACTCAAGCGCCTCTTTATGTGGAGCAGGATTTTCTATTTCAGTTCTTATCGGCTGACCCATCCAGGCGACACTTTCTTTAGGAAAATAATCGGCTGCTTCTATAAAAGCAACAGCTACTTTTTTAGCGAAATGCCCAGCCCATTTGTTTACTCGGCCCGGAGCAGAATCTGATTCGTGAATCACCACCGGAATACACAAGATTCTGGCGGCAAAAATTGTCGGAAAGGAAGCATATCCTCCCTTTCCGAAAACAACATCTGGATAGATTGAAAACATTTTGAAAGTAGCATTGATAACACCCAAAAAAACCTTAAAAATATCGGAAAAATTCAGAAAAAAACTTTTGAAGGAAAAATGAGTACGCATTTTGCCAGTATTTATCTGTTCATATAAAAGTCCATTTTCAAAAAGCATTTCCTTGTCGTAGGGGTTGTCAGAAATATAGTAAAGCTTGGCTCCTAATATATTTTCGTGGTCTATTATTTGATTGATTTTTTGGGCAACAGCAATAATCGGATAAAAATGTCCGCCTGTCCCCCCGCCTGTAAAAACTATTTTCATATTTTTTGTGATTTTGATATTTGAAGCACAATGCCCATTGCCGTAAGATATATCATAAGCGAAGTACCTCCATGGCTCATAAAGGGAAGCGGCACTCCCGTCAGCGGAAAAACTCCGGTTATAGAAGCAATATGCATAAATGACTGGACTATAATCAGTATAACAATTCCAGAGACCAGAAGTCTACTAAAGAGGTCCGGAGAATTGTTGGCAATACGAAATCCGCGCAGGGCGAAAAGCAAATAAAGAAATATCGTTCCGACTGCCCCGACAAAACCCAATTCCTCGCCTACAACAGCGAAAATAGAATCTCCTTGCGGTTCTGGTAAGTAACTGAATTTTTGAATACTCTGGCCAAATCCCCGCCCAAATATTCCGCCCGAACCAAGCGCAATAAGTGATTGCTGAATTTGATAAGAAGACCCTCGCGGATCAATTCCCGGATTAATAAAAGTTTTTACTCGTTCTTGAAGGTACGGCGTAAAAAATATGAGAGAACCTAAGACAAATAGACCCCCGACCGTAACGCCCAAAATATACTTGACAGGAACGCCAGAAATAAAAAGCATACAGATGCCGGTAGTTGCAATTAAAAGGAAGCTTTTTGTATCAGGTTGTTTGAATAAAATGAGAGCGATGATGGCAAGCATAACCCCGAAGGGCAAAATTCCGAACCTCAAATCCTGTACTCTATTTTTGGCCCAGGATAGCCAAGCTGCAAAATAAATAACGAAACTGAATTTCAAAATCTCTACCGGCTGAAAAGATACGGGCCCTAATTGGAGCCACCGCTTCGCTCCTCCATGGCTCCACCCCAAATTGGGAATAAAAACCGAGGCAGTCAGGCAAATAGCTGTCAAGAAAATAAAAAAAGCATATTTACGCCAAAACTTGTAATTTATTTTCAAACAAAGATACATACCGGCTAGACCAAGGCCGAGGCCGAGAACTAGTTGGCTAAAAAGCACTGAGTAGAAAATTCTTTCATTTTTGGCCAAAATTCCCAAGGACGCAGAAATAAACATAGCAACTCCAATCGTAATGAGAAGAAATAAAATTATTAAAAAAAATCTGTCTATTTTTCTTTCCTTCATCTGCTGATAACTGCTAAAATTATTCCAATAATGGCAAAGACAATTGAAAAAACCCAAAAACGCATGGTAACTTTATAAGATGACCAGCCAAGTGCTTCAAAATGGTGATGAATCGGCGCAAGTTTAAATAATCTTTTACCACCTCTTAATTTTTTTGAAAGCATTTGTAAAATAACCGAGCCGGACGTTATGACAAGAGGCAATGCGACAATAGGAAGAATCAAAACCGAATCAGTTAGAAATGCCAAAGTCGCTAAAGTAATAGTCAACCCCATAATGCCCGTCTCCCCCATATAAAATCTGGCCGGTGGAATATTAAACCAAAGAAATGCGAGTATTGCTCCAGTCAAAACTGCCGAAAAAGCGGCGATGTCTATTTGGTTGTTGGCGTAAGCTATCGCCGAGTAAGCTGTAAAAATGGAAGCGAAAACTCCTCCGGAGAGTCCGTCTATTCCATCAATCACTCCCCCGGAGAAAGTGGCCAAGGCAACTATGATAAAAAATGGAATAATTAAAATTCCCAGATACATTTCCCCGCCAAATGGAATATGGATTGATGTCATACCCAGCTTATAAAAAAACCACATACCGATGAGAAAGGATATAAGCGCCACCAAGAAAGCTTTCCACTTGCGCCAAGATTTGTCATCGCGAGCAAAACGCCCCCTGCCGTAAATTTGAATAAAATCGTCCCAAAGCCCGATGAGCGAGCCGACAAGCAGCGTAAAGACCGGTATCAGGGTCTGATTTCGGCTTAGAAAATTCATTTTATAGCTCTCGTCTGAGGGAAACAAAACTGATGCTAAATAAAAAATAAGGGTCGTTGAGAGAACAGAAATCCAAATTATTATTCCGCCTATGCGCGGAGTATTGAGCTCTTCTTTTTCATTATGTATTTTTGGAAAATCTGGCGCAGTCATGCCAGTATTGCGAGAATATTTTTTCCACATTTTGTATTTATAAAAAAAGTGGGTCGCAATCGGCGTAAAAAAAAGGCCCAAAAAAAAGGCCACGGCCGTCGGCAGAAAAATTTTCACCAAGTTTAAATACATATAGGGAGTATAGCATTTTTTGATTAAAATGCATCAGCATGGTATGGTTTCTAAGTGAATAAAAACACTTTAAAGTTTATAATGATTTTAGTCTTATCAGTTTTTGTGTCTGTGCCAATAGTCACTTCACCCACTTTGGATTTGAAACAGCAAAGAAAAAGCGAAGCATTGTATCAAAAACTTATAAAAGCGAGGAAGGAAAAAGAGCAGAAAATTTATCTGACGGGCAGATTTGATCCCGCGCAAAGAGAAAATTTTATTTTAATACCGGCACACTATACATTGGGCGGAAACAAAATGTACTTGAGAAAAGAAGCTTTTGGGGCCTATTTACAAATGCAAAGTGCGGCCGATGAAGACGAAGTGGAATTAAAAATAGCTTCGGCCACCAGAAACTTTGATTACCAAAAAGATATTTGGAATAAAAAATGGACTGGATTTACAATTGTTGATGAACAAGATCTATCTAAAAACTTTCCCGATGGAGAAGATAGATTTGAAAAAATATTGGAGTACAGCGCTGTTCCGGGCACTTCCAGGCACCATTGGGGCACGGAAATAGATATTAATAACGCAAACCCGGAATATTTTGAAACAGAGGCGGGAGAAAGGGTATACGAATGGCTTATAAAAAATGCTTATCTTTTTGGATTTTGCCAGACATACAGTTTAAAAGGCACGGAAAGACCAACCGGCTACAATGAAGAAAAATGGCATTGGTCCTATCTCCCGCTCGCGAGAGGATTTATGGAAGAATATAAAAATTTAATTAAAGACGAAGATATAAAAGGATTTTTGGGAGATGAATATGCGCCAAACTTTGATTTAATCAATGACTACGTTTTGGCTATTAATCAGGATTGCATTTGATTAGCTGGTTTAAGATTCTAGCATATGCGGAAATCTTGGGCATGATATAAAACAAGACGACCGTATTATTTTATATCATATTGAAATTAATACACCTCTTGCTGATAGCATTTTTCACAGTAAACAATTTCCGGTCGGTCGGGGGCATAGCTTGTTTCAAACTCTATTTCGCACTTACTTTTTCCATGAAAGTGCCCGTTTTTGTCACACATGCATTGTCTGTGCCAGAGCTTTCTAGGGTTTCGTAAAGAAAACCTGTCTTGCCTGCGGCAGGGAAAACATTTTTCTGGTATCGGTAAATTCAAAATTTTATACAAGGAAAGCTCAAGTGGAGTAGTCTTGAAAGCAGTCGTACACAAAGGATATTTTTCTTTTTGTTCTCTAGAATTTTGCGATGCGCATTTTATAACTCCTTCAGTAATTTCATAATCCCGAGCCGGGCGATCATACCAAGTGTAGCCGGCTTTAAGAGCTTCGTCTTTTGTTAACGGAAAATAATCCTGCGCCATTGATTCATTGTAAGTAAAAGGAGATATGTTGCTCGGGAAATATTCTCCCCACTCCCCTGTTTTTCTCATATGCTCGATTATTTTTTTCTTCAGTTCTGTGTATTCGCCTTTCAAATATTGCTTGTTTAAAATACAATACTGTTTATTTTTTAAACCAAAACATCCAAAACAGTTATTCACTCCAAAACACATATCGCAATAATAGGAATCTATAATTGTGTTAAAACAACTACGCGCTACTATCGTCCGATGGGGAGTTTCCACCCCTTGTATTTCATATGACAATTCTCCATTGATAATTTCGGTGCAATCTCGACAGTCCTCCGTTTGACTCCAAGCATCCTGCATATAAGCAGTGTTCTTATGATCGTGACAATTAAACACAACTTGAGCTCCTTCAACATTTTGTATATAATCCCCAGAGGAATTCCGTGCTTGAAAACCGTGATAATATTTAAAAGGAAAATCTAACCGAAATTTCTGGAATTTATCTTTAGCTTCTTTGATCGATTCTCCATCCCAAACAAAATCTTTCATTCTCTTTTTATATTCCTCTTTTCCCATGTTTTGGTTAAACCAATAATAATGCTTGCTACGTAGGCCTACACAACCGAAGCAATCCGAGCAGTCCCGACAATCGCTCGAAAAATATACATTCACGCAATCAGAACAGTCATAGCACCAGGCGCAATTTGAGCATTTCGTAATATTGATGCACTCATAACAAAACTCGCTTTCCCAGGCCATGGAGCAATCACTACAGAAAAAACTTTTCCCGCACCAATTTCCATACATACACTTTTCGCAGCGATCACTGGTAACCAACATATAACATTCTTTGTTATTATTGGACTGATTGGTGTATTCACTGTTCACACTACTTGAATTTACTAAAGCTAAGTGTGGAACTACCTGGCGGAGTTCTTCAAATTGTTCAAAAAATGGCCGGTTGAAGTCAAAATCTCTCCCGTAAGCTAGCTCATCCCAAGCATCAGATTTCCAGTAATCTTGTTTATATACTGGAAATGGTTGATCTTGCCTGTAAATTGAAATAATATTTTTTCCTGTCGCATCGCATTTTCTTTTGTAAAAATTGTATTCGTTTCTGTCCAAAAGCCGGCGAATATACCGGCACTCCGGGCAAAATGTCGGCGGAGGCACTTTTATTTTTTCGTAAAAAGAAAAATCTTCCGGCTCAATCGTGAAATCTTTTTTACAGTTTTGGCAATTCTTAACCTCGCTTTTCATAATTTTTATACTAGCATACTAGTATGCTGATAATGTTACTCTTAGCTAGATTTCACTTTTATTCTCTCTCACCTCGGCAGACAAGTCTTCTAAATTCTTTGCTGCAATTTCGGTTTCTTTATGAACTTCGCCATAATCCGGCAATTCTTCTACTGATTTTATGCCCATAAAAGACATCAGCTCAAAACTGGGGCGATAGATGTAACGTCTATTGTCTTTGGGGTCTAGAGTTTTTTCTATCAGCCCGCGCACCGACAGAGCACGCAAGGTAAAACTTGAATTTACGCCCCTTATGTAATCAATCTCGGCTCTGTTTGCTCCGTTTTTATAAAGAACAATAGATAATGTTTCTAGGCTGGCTTTGGAAAGGTCTTTATTTAATTCTTCTTTCTGCAAATCTTCAAAAAGTTTGCTTAATTCCGGAGGAGTGCCAAGTATTATCTCGTTTTCCTTCTCAATCAGCACCATTCCCCTATCTTTTAAATTTTCTTTAAGTTTTTCTATATTCTCATTTATATCAATCTGACTTACTTTCAAAATCTCCGCCAGTTTCTTGCGCGAAACTGGCTCCCCTTTCCAAAATAATATCGCTTCGATTTTTGCTTCTAAGTTCATGGCTGATTTTTAACGAATGTAGTAAGTATAAAAATCGTCACCCTGTTAAATGCCCTTCGGGCAACTTTTGCTGTGCAAAAGTTATTTAACAGGGTTAAAAAAAATATATTCATTTCATTCGTTATTTTTTATAATAATAATATCTCCCCCGTCATTCTCTTGCACAGCGTGGATAATTCCCTGTCGCACGAGCTCGAGCATTGCTAAAAATCCAACAATGGCTTCTACCTTTTCTTCTCGAGTAAATATTTTACCATGAAGGTCTTTGAAATTAAATTTGAGCGTTTGTTTTATCCTTTCAGTTAATTTATGAATCATTTCCTCAATACTAATAACTTTTTTAACCTCCGCTTCAGGCAGAAATACTTTTTTGGGCATGGACCCGAGGACGTTTTTGGCAAAGCCCATCATGCTCTCTTTGGTAATCTGGCTGTCCGGCAAAAATACCAGAATTTCATTTCTTCGTTCCAATGGCGCGAAAATTATTTTTTTACCAAAATTATTTTTTACGTTTCCGGAAAGCTTGGTAAAAAATTCATACAAACGCAAACGCTCTTCCAAATTGCGTATATCGCCTTCTTCTTCGGAGGTAAGGTTCAAATTAGGTAGAAGCGATTTTGACTTAATCAAGATGAGAGTCGATGCAACCAAAACAAAACTGGAAATTTCAGCGGGACTTAAACCACCCAATTTACTCATATAATTTAAGTAGTCTTCTGTCACACTCGCCAGCGAGACGTCATTTATGAAAAGCTTGCGCTTTTCTACCAAGTCCAATAAGAGTCCAAAAGGCCCCTCAAAACTAGCTGTTTTTATCGTATAACTTTCAGTTTCCATTGTTATATGTTAGCATTTCCGTATGAAAAATAAAAATGTCCGCTTATCCAAAAATGTCATCCCTATAGCCTACGACATCCGGCTTCGGCCGAATTTGGACAATTTCACTTTTGAAGGAATGGAAACTATCCGTCTTAGTGTTTTGCAAAAGACTAGAATAGTAACTCTACACTCTAAAGAGCTCGAAATTGAGACAGCCGAAGTAATTATTGGAAACGAAAAAGTTTTTGCTGAAATCTCGTATAGCGAAAAAGCGGAAACTGCTACTTTTCTATTTCCCAAATTTATACCAGCCGGTAAGACAAGGTTAAACCTTGTTTTTAAGGGAATACTGAATGACAAGATGCGCGGGTTTTATCGCAGTCGTTATCACATCAAAGATAAAGAACACCACATAGCCACGACTCAGTTCGAAGCGACGGATGCGCGCAGAGCTTTTCCTTGCTTTGACGAGCCGGCGCACAAAGCGGTATTTCATGTCTCGCTCGTCGTCCCGAAAGGCAAAACTGCTATTTCCAACACCTTGCCGGTATCTGTTAAACCTGCCCGCAATGCTTTCAGCATAGCTGATGCAGGCGGGGAACACGAGAGCGGTTATGAAATTATAAAATTCTCCCCGACGCCGAAAATGTCCACCTATCTGCTCGCATTTATTGTTGGTGATTTTGAATATATAGAGTCTAAGACAAAGAATAATGTGTTGGTTCGTGTTTTCACCACTCCCGGCAAAAAGTATCAAGCCAAGTTTGCATTATCTTGCGCAGTAAAAACTTTAGAATTTTATGAAAAATATTTTGACATTGCATATCCCCTGCCGGTATTGGATATGATCGCTATTCCTGATTTCCAATCCGGCGCAATGGAAAATTGGGGCGCAATTACATACCGTGAAAGTGCACTCTTGGTTGATGAGAATCACTCATCAGCGTCAAATAAGCAATGGGTTGCACTCGTCATCGCGCATGAAATAGCACATCAATGGTTCGGCAATTTAGTGACGATGGAATGGTGGACGCATTTATGGCTCAATGAAGGCTTCGCTACCTATATAGAATACCTTGCAGTGGACAAGCTTTTCCCAAAATGGGATATCTGGACGCAATTTTCTACCAACGCTTTGGGTAGAGCATTGCAATTAGACGGACTTCTGCATACTCACCCGATAGAGATACCGGTGCATCATCCAAGTGAAATCGGAGAAATTTTTGATGAAGTTTCATATTCTAAAGGAGCCTCAATTATAAGGATGCTTGCAGACTATTTGGGAGAAAAAAGTTTCCGCGACGGTTTGCGATATTATTTAAAAAAGCACAGTTACAAAAACACCGAAACGCTGCACCTCTGGCAAGCTTTTGAGAAAGTTTCAGGAAAGCCCGTCGGACGCATAATGAATAATTGGACGAGTAAGCCCGGCTACCCTGTCATTAAAGCGGAGATGAAAAAAAGGAAAATGAATTTAACTCAAAGCAGATTCTTTGCTAGTCCTATATCCGCTCAAAAAGCAAAAGACAAAACAAAGTGGGAAATTCCAATAATTTTCGGAGAAAATAAAATAAACTTGGGCGAAGCGGGATTTTTTCGAGTGGCTTATTCTCAAGAATTGCTGGAAAAACTCCGTGCGCCCGTACAAAATAAAAAATTAAGTGCCCGAGACCGCTTAGGTATCATGCGAGACCTTTTTGCGCTAGCTGAAGCTGGGACAATTTCCACCACGGAAGCGCTAGAATTTTTATCGGCTTACAAAAATGAAAACAACTACACCGTCTGGTTAGAGCTTGCAAGCGGCCTAGCTCGGCTTGAGCAATTATTGGCTAAAAATTCCTCATGCGCGAAACTTGATGAATTAATTATAAGCCTGTTCTCTCCCCTCTCTCGCAAGCTCGGCTGGAACCCAAAAAAAGGAGAGCAACATACCGACACTCTGCTCCGTTCCCTCGCGATTGCCCGCGCTGGAAGAGCTGGTGATAAAAAAATTGTGAACGAAACGAGAAAAAAATTCGCTATGATGCAAAAAGGTGCACATATAAATCCGGACATTCGCGGGGCTATTTATTCTATAGTCGCCACTCATGGCGGTATGAAAGAATATAAAATTCTAGTAGAACGATATAAAAAAGAAACACTCCACGAAGAGAAAAACAGAATCGGAAACGCTCTGGGAGATTTTACCCAAGACAAAGTCTTGTGTCTCACGGCTCATTTCGCGTTATCGGAAGATGTGCGCACGCAAGATACTGTGGGCATACTCTCTTCACTCGGAGTAAATCCACTCGGCAGAAATATTTGGCTAAAATGCCTAAAACAAAATTGGAGAACCCTAGTCTTCCGCTACGGAGACGGAGGACATACACTGGCGCGATTGATAAAAGCCATAAGTGGAAGCGCAGAAGTGAGACATCTGAAATCTTTCAAAAAATTCTTCGCCACTCATGACGCCCCTGGCGCCAAACGCGTCGTACAGCAAGTGATGGAGCGCCTGGAGGGCAATATTCTGTGGCTCAAAAGAGATGAAAGGAAAATAAATAAATTTTTACTTGACAGGTAGTGTATACTGAAAGTATGGGTAAGGAAGTAAACGGAAGGACAACAGAATATCCGATTGATGACATATTTCTCAAAAGATATTCACCAAGGGCGATGTCAGGAGAACCGATTTCTAAAGAGGAATTGATGACGCTATTTGAAGCTGCGAGGTGGGCGCCATCAGCTTCTAACATCCAACCCTGGAGATTCATTTATGCCATGCGCGGCAGGCCGGAATTCGAGAAGTTATTTTCTTTCCTGATAGATTTCAATAAAGATTGGTGCATCAGGGCTTCGGTCCTGATCGTGACTATTTCCCACAAACTTACTCACAAAGGAACTCTAGGCGTCACCCACTCCTTTGACACCGGCGCCGCTTGGGAAAATTTTGCCCTGCAATCTTCCACTATGAACCTCGTCGCGCACGGCATGCAAGGATTTGATTATAAAATGGCAAAAGAAAAGCTTTCTATCCCCGACGATTACTCCGTAGAAATGATGATAGCGATAGGAAAACCCGGTAAGGTTGAAGACCTGCCGGAAGCTCTGCAACCACGTGAAAAACCAAGCGACAGAAAACCTCTAGAAGAAATAGTTTTCGAAGGAAAGTTCCCTGGATAATTTTTTATTTCATCGCATCCACTTTGGCGGCGACGATGAAGTCGTTTTCGGAGAGACCGTTGATGGCGTGCGTCCAAAGCTCCAATAGAACTTTATTGTAATGGATATGAATATCCGGATGATGCTCTTCCATCTCGGCGACGTCCGCTACGCGCTCCACGAAATTTATCGCCCCGATGAAATCTTTGAATTTATATTCTTTGGAAATTTTTTGCGCTTTTTCATCCAGCGCCCAGCCGGGAACTTCATCCAAGTAATCCTGCGCCTCCGCGCGATTTAGGGGCATCACTCCCCCTTCGCAGGGCACGCATTTTTTCTTTAGTAAATCGTTCATAAACACATTATAAAGCAAAACTCTTTCTTGGCATACTTTTTATAAAGCAATCTATCTCCGCAAGCTTGCGGAGCGAACTGCTCGTCGATCAAGAAAATAATGATAGGATTACCTATTTTATTTTCTAATCTCCTGCGCAAGGCTTTCTAAAAAGTACGCCTGCGACGAGTTTATAAGTTTATTTTTCAAGAGTTTCCCGTAACCTGGCAATTTGGTAAATACTAAAGACGAGCACGAGGGCCGCGATCCATTGCATCGGGACAAGCACAGTGTGGTAAAGTTTCATATCTATCAAAATCGCAATAAAGGGAAAAGTTAATTCTAAAATAGTAGAAATGTGAACTGGAGTTTTGGCGAGCCCTTTGTAGTAAATGAGAAGCGCAACCATGCCGGTAGAAATCGCGATAAGAGCCAGAAGGCCAAATTGGACTGGAGTTGGCGCTCCTAAACTTGAACCATAGCCGAACAAAAGTAAAACCGGCAGTGCAATAAATACAGTAAATAAAAATCGATAGAAAGTGCTGACTTCGGCGCGAACTTTGCCCAAAAGCATTTTAGAAAATGTCGTTGAAGACCCCCAGGCAAAAGCGGCGCCGAGCGCGTACAGAGCGGCAATGATAGTGCCTTCGCCAGTCGCTAAATTCACATAGCCGTTCGGGAAGGTCACAAAATAGGCCGAGGCAACAGCCAGCACCGCCCAAATAATATATTTTCTATCAAACTTTTCTTTGAGAAAAATAGTGGCCGTACTTATTGCGAATATCGGCTGAAGTTTTTGCAAAAGAAAGACAACCGAGAAAGAAATAAAATGAACTTTCAGAAGCGCCGTTGTGAACCAGAGGGTGCCCAAAAGCCCACTTAGAACTGATATTAAAACAACAAGCCACCATTCGCGCTGGGTGAGTTTGGTTTTGAAAACATACTTATAAACAAAAGGAAGCAAAATGATAAGGCCGATCAGATGTTCAAAGAAAATTATGGTGATCGGCGGAAGCGAATACAAATGCCTGCGGATTACGCCGTCTACTGCCCAAAGCAATGCCGCGACGATTATTAAAACAGGGCCTGTGTATGTTTTCATAGATTTTAATTCTAACACACTTTCAAATCTTTCTCTATCTGCTTGATCAATTCTTTTTCACTTTTAAATTTTTTGAATCTTCTGATGAATTTTTTTATTTCAAAAACTACTTTTACCCCATAGGGCCTGCCTCTGTAATTGATCAAATGCGCTTCTACTTTGGGCTTTCCTCCTTTATCTAACGGACCTATAACAATTCCCGCTCTAAAAGTTTTCCCTGACAACTTTACCTCCCCAGCATACACGCCAAAAGCTGGCTTCATCTTCATTTTCAAAAAATTCCTTCTACTCAAATTGATTGTCGGATAACCAATCTTTTTGCCGTACCCATCGCCCTTGATAACAATACCCTTAATGATGTAGCGCATCAAAAATTATTTGCCCAACTTTATTCCTAGTTCTTTCAGTTGCTTATCCGGAATTTCAGATGGAGAGTTCATCATCAAGTCTTTGCCTTCGCCGTTTTTCGGGAAAGCTATCACTTCACGGATATTGGGCTCATTTTCGAGTATCATCATGATTCGGTCAAAACCCCAAGCTATTCCGCCATGCGGGGGCGTGCCGGAGCGAAAAGCTTCCAGCATATAGAAAAGATCTTTCTCCGCTTGTTCTTTCGGAGCTCCCATGATTTCATATACAGCAAGAAGCGCTTCCGGTTTGTGGTTACGAATGCTTCCGCCACCTATCTCATAACCGTTCAAAACTACATCGTATTGATTGGTCAGAATGTTGGGAATATTTTTTTTATTTAATAAGTCTTCAGCAAATTGTGGTTGCGCGCCGGAAAAAGGATTATGGGTAAATGTCCATTCTCCTTCGGCTTGAGGATTATTATTCTTATTCGCTTTCTCAAAAAAAGGAAAGTCAACGACCCAGCCAAAAGCAAGCAAATCTTTATTTTCTTTATCTTTTCGGAAGTCTGGCCTGTCAGTCCCGTATTTTTCCATCGCTTCTTTGTAAGGAATTCTTGGAAAAGGAATTTCTTGAATCTTTTTCCCTGGATATAGATTTTGTACGATAGCTATCAAAAGGCTCTCAGTTAAAGCCATGACATCTTCTCTCTCGACAAAACTCATTTCTAAATCGAGCTGGGTAAATTCTGGCTGGCGATCTCCACGCAAGTCTTCATCACGCATACATTTTGCCATTTGAAAATATCTTTCCATCCCAGAAGCCATAAAGAGCTGTTTATATTGCTGGGGTGCTTGAGGTAAAGCGTAAAATTTCCCTTGGTCGAGCCGAGATGGCACAATAAAGTCTCTCGCCCCTTCGGCTGTTGATTTGGAAAGTATTGGGGTTTCAATTTCTATAAAATTTTCTTTGTCCAGGTAATCTCGGATAAATTTCACCACTTTATGTCTGTGACGAATATTTTTCTGCATCCTGGTTCTGCGTAAATCTAAATATCTATATTTTAACCTATGCTCCTCCCCTATTTCATATCCATCTGTGTCAACTTCAATTCTAGGAGTCTCCGCTTTGTTTAATATTTCAATCTCGGTTACTTCAAGCTCTACATCGCCACTTAATACAGCGGCATTTATATTCTTCTCAGGACGATTTTTGACCATGCCGGTGATTTTCAAAACCCATTCAGGCCTAATTTCTTTAGCTAAATTTCCTGGCAAAGAATTTTCAGCGTCGTGGGTTCCCTGTCCTATGTCTCCGAGGGCGAAGGCGCCAAAATTTTTTGCGGGGAAATTTTTACCAGGCAGCGCCACGCATTGCACTTTACCGGTCATGTCCCGCATATCAAAAAAAACCATTTTTCCTTGATCGCGCCGCACATTCACCCAGCCGGCAATAATCACCTCTTTGCCGACATGTTCTTTCAAATTTTTTATATAAATTCGATTTTTCATTTGCCAAAGTATTTTATCATAAAGAAAAAAAATTGGCGACCGTCCCCTCCGAGAGAGAATAGTCGCCATGTCGATCACCTCACCTTCACTTGAAAAACAAGGAGGCTCTGGTGAGAAAAATCCTTACCCTGGCCCGGAGGGCCTTTACTCGGCCCCGGAGGGTGCACTTGATCTGAGAAATTTCCTTCTCTAATTTTTTCTCCCCCCGTCCGCCGACGGAGGGAATCCTGCCAACAAGAGCCTTCCCGCACTCCTGGCAGGAAATGCGGACAATGCCCATTTGGACATTATCCATGGAAATTTGCCGGCGGACATCGGGGTGTCCGCCGATGATTTTCTGATTCATTTTCTTTCTCTCCCAAGAGAAACCCAGCCTCGCCCCATGCAAAGCTGGAAAGAACAAGTGTGCCGTCCCGGGGAATTCCGAGAACCGACACAAAAGAACAACACCAGCCTAGAGAGCTGGTGTTTGAGTTGTAAGTTTAAGGAGTTTTTACAGCGCAAATATCAGCCTTCTAGCGAGGTGCTAAAGTAGCTGAAAAAGAAACATTTGTTTGCCTGTAATTTGTTCACCCAAATAGTATAGCATATCCACAGAAAAATGCAAGTAAAAAGAATTGAGCCAACGAAACCTTTCGGCGTCGCTGGCTCTCAGTCGGGCACTATGCCCGGATTTCGCCCTTATACCACGGTCCAGGGCACTCGGGACGCATCACCTCAATCCGGTGCGTCAATTCACCCGCGAGTTTCAAGCAGGACCCGCATGTGTGGTGAAGCCACCACTCTTGGGTCCTCTCGAACCAAAACACTGAGTCGTTGGGTAAGCGCTTGCAACCGCAAGGCGCCTCCGTGATACTTGCAGGTGCTGAAATCTGGTACTGGTTACGCGCGACCGCTCGCTGAACGGCCGCCACGAACCACAGCAAAACTTCCTGACTCACCATGATGTGCCCCCCCCCTAAAGAACCGTCAGCTCCGGCCTATCCGAAGCTGGATAGAACAAAATCAGTCCTCTATTTCTAGAAGACTGGTGTTTGAGTTGTAAGTTTAAGGAGTTTTTACAGCGCAAATATCAGCCTTCTAAGCCTTTTAGGTATAATCTCAATAATAATTATTTGCGGGTTCGCCTTCGGCTGTATGTTCCTCATTGTTTTTCTAGTCTATTACATTACTCGAAAAATGCAAGTATAGTTGGCGGTCACCCTCTTTCGAGAATGACCGCCGATTCGATGCGCGGTGGGCCAAGTCGCATTACATTTCTAGCCCTACAACCACCAGTCCCAAAGACCCATTGTCAACCACCTCCTCCCGAAAAGATCTTGCTGTCCCCTACCACATTATGCCGTGTACTCGATGGCAGAGAGGACAAGGATCGTGGATACAACGGAGCCGCTGCCCTTTTTGATCCTGAGCATCACTGAGCTGACGTCGCAATTCCTCTACCGTACTTTCGAGCTCTCGAATCCGTGCTCGAGAATCGGCATCAGCATTCATTGCCCGGAGTGAATGTAAGTTCCACACATCAGCCTCCTTTGTGATTTAGCACCACCCGGGATCATCTCCGGCAGGGCATTTTTTCGAGCTGCTCCTCTGTGCCTTCTTTGCCACAGCGACAGCAATGTACTTTCCCGTCGGCCATGACGTTCACGAGATGGTCTTTGACGAACTTCTGCTCCACGGCTCGGCTCCTTTCTGGGACTATGTCCCAACGAACAGAACAAAATCGACGCTTCGTTGCGCCGGTTGGTGGATTCCTTATAAATTAGTTGCTAGGGGTTAGGTTCTAGTGACTAGAAGAAATGCACAAATAGGCGCAAAAGCTAGAGTGCTTGCGCCCCACCAAGTATTCATTGACTTATTACCCTTTTTTTCTCTTGTATCCATGTACTAGTACATGATAACAGAGATAAAAAATAATGCAAGGGAGAGCCAGAGATGTCTGTGGATAACTGAGATAACTGTGCAACCAGTATTATTCTGATTATTTAGCGCCTAGCTTCTTTAGCATCAAGTGAAAGCCGCCGTTTTTGTTGCGAAGCTCGCGAGATCCGCGGTTGACTGTGCTTACGCCGATGCCTAGATCCCCCGCTACTTCCCTATGTGTCTCACCCTTGTTCAACCTTTTGACTATCTGCCAGCGCAGCGCCAGAGCTTCAAATTCGGCCGGTGTCAGAATATCCACCAAGAATTCAGCCATCAGTTTTTTATCTCCAAAAATTCTAGAAAAAACCTCCACTAGCTCGTGCTTGTATTCCGGAATTTTTTTGCTGGCATGCTTCATTTTTTATTTAATAGATGCTGACGCCGATTTTTTCGCGAACTTCAGCCATTTTCTTGGAAGCGACTTTTTTGGCTTTTTCTCCGCCAGCTTTTAATATCGCAAGGGCTTTGGGAATATCTTTCGCGAATTCTTTTCTTTTCTCCCGCATGGGCGCGATGAATTTCTCTAGGTCTTCTACCAGTAGCTCTTTTAAGAATTTATATTCTCTGGGATGTTCCTCATAAATTTTATTAATCTCTTCATAGGGACGGAAAAGCGTGTGTATAGCAAAAACATTTTCAGGAAATTTACCATCTGAGTCAGTGACAATGCTCATCACCGCTTTTTTTATTTCTTCATACTCGGCAAAAAGTGGAATAGTGTTGCCATAACTTTTAGACATTTTGCGACCATCGGTCCCAGGCACAACTGCCACATCTTTCATAATCATCGCCTCTGGAATTTTAAAAGTTTCGCCGAAAATATGATTGAATTTCTCCGCCGTATCGCGCGCAATTTCAATATGTTGTTTTTGATCGGCTCCGACAGGCACTATATCGGGACCATAAAGCAAAATGTCTGCCGCCATCAGCATCGGGTAATTAAAAGTACCGATATCAATTTCTTTATTCTTCGCCTCGGCATCTTTGAAAGCATGGGCTCGCATTAAATACGGCATGGTGGTAATAGTATCAAAAATCCAACAAAGCTCAGTATGCTCCGAGACATCACTTTGTTTAAAAAATATCACTTTTTTCGGATCAAGACCTAAAGCCAAATAATCAAGCACGACGTCTATGATGTTTTCTTTCATTTCTTTTGGGCTCTTGACAGACTTCATCGCATGATAATCAACTATCAATACATACACCTCATACTTTTCCTGTTGATCCAGTAACTGCTTCATCATACCGAAATAATTCCCAATATGCGGTTTGCCTGAAGGTTGAATGCCTGATAAAAATATCTTTTTAGTCATATAAATATACTATCATATTCCCGCCTGCAAAAGCTATGCTTTTTAGCATTGCGGGCAGGTCTCCACATTTTAATAACAGCCTTATTAACTTTTGGCGCACTTTTTGATTTTGACAATTATCTTGTTGTGCTAGAATGGCTCTATGGTAAAAAATCTAAAAAACAGCAGATCAAACAACTTGCGCATTCCTCCCCAGAGCATTCCGTCAGAACAAGCTGTATTGGGCTCCATCATGCTCCGCAAAGACGCCATGCACGAAGTAGAAGACATGGTAAGTCCGGATTCTTTTTATGTTGAAAAGCACAAAAAGATTTTTAAGGCAATGCTTGACTTGTCTTTGAAAAACGAACCGATAGATATGCTTTCACTTTCAACCAAACTGGCGGAAAAAAAAATGCTGGAGCAAATTGGCGGCAATCAGTACCTGGCAGAAATAGTGAACACTGTCCCCTCTTCTACCAATGTCAAACACTACGCCGATATTGTGCAAAAAAAATACGTTCTGCGAAGTTTGATAGAAGCGGCGGATTATGTCTCCGAACTTGCATTTGAAGAGAGCGATGATCATATGACGGACATTCTAGACATGGCGGAGAAGAAAATCTTTGCCGTAGTCTCATCCCCGAAAAATCAAAAATTTATAAGCTTAAAAGATGCATTGCCGGAAGCTTATGAGCGTCTGGAAAAATTGCATGAACACAAAGGAATGCTGCGCGGACTTCCGACCGGCTTCCGAGATTTGGATACTACGCTTTCAGGTTTGCAAAAAGCTGATTTGATTATTATCGCGGCCAGGCCGAGTATGGGCAAGACTACCCTGGCTCTTGATATCGCCCGCATGGCGTCAGTGGTTCATGAAAAATCAGTAGTGATATTTTCTCTGGAAATGTCTTCCCAACAACTGGTGGACAGGATGCTCTCGGCCGAGTCGCGAGTGAACGCTTGGAACTTGCGCACTGGACGCTTGTCTTCGGACCGAGAATTTTCCCAGCTAAGAGACTCGCTGGATAAGCTGGCTAAAGCGCAGATTTATATTGATGACCAGCCGGGAAACTCTATTGTTCGAATGAAAGCGCTCTCGCGCAGACTGAAGGCAGAAAAAGGGCTGGACCTGATCGTCGTCGATTATTTGCAATTGATGACAACTTCAAAAAATTACGATTCAATGGTCAATCAAGTAACCGAAATTTCCAGATCATTGAAAAGTTTGGCCAAAGAATTAAATGTGCCGGTCTTAGCACTCTCTCAGCTTTCTCGGGCAGTAGAGTCGAGGGGCGGTAAACCAAGACTCTCCGACCTGCGCGACTCCGGATCTATCGAACAAGATGCGGATGTGGTAATGTTCATTCATCGAGAGGATAAAGGAAAAGACGAATCGGAAAAAACAAATATTGCTGAAATTTTGATTGAGAAACACCGCAATGGTCCAACTGGAAAAATTGAATTATATTTTGATGAAAAGACTACGACATTCCTAAACCTTGAAAAAAGTACTATCAATGAATTCTCTCCATCGAAAGTAAAAGGAGACTTGGATGAATTTTAAGTGAAAATTAATGAATAAAGTGAATATAATTTTCCTTACCCTGTTAAATGCCCTTCGGGCAAATTTTGCTCTGCAAAATTTATTTAACAGGGTGGCGATTTATATAGTCGCTTTGCTTCTTATAAATCAGCCATGGATATAATAGATAAATTAGCTGAAATTTTTAAAGAATTTCCCGGTATCGGCGAGCGGCAAGCGAGGCGCTTTGTTTATTTCTTGATGTCCAGAAATTCCGCATATGCGGAAAACTTAAGCATCTTGATTTCGGAACTTAAAAAAGAGACGCTGCAATGTAAAGAATGTTTTAGATTTTTTTTGGTTAAAAACAACAAAGATAAAGTTTGTGACATATGCAGTAATGTGAACGTAGATCCGGCTATTTTAATGATTGTGGAGAAAGATTCTGATTTGGAGAGCGTTAGGAAAAGTCGAGTTTATAATGGAAAATATTTCATCCTGGGCGGGCTGGTACCGATTGTTGAAAAAAATACCAAAAGTAGAGTCCGAATAGAAGAATTAAAAAAGAGAATATCAGACAATGGCGGGCTCAAGGAAATCATTCTTGGTTTTTCCCTAAGCCCTCAAGGCGACCATACTGATTCTTACGTCCGAGAACAAACTAAAGATATAGTAGAAAAATCCGGCATAAAAATCTCTTCCCTGGGTCGTGGCCTCTCTACAGGCACCGAACTTGAATACTCCGATAACGACACTCTCAAAAATGCTTTAAAAAATAGGCAATAATATACTGAATAAAAACAATTAATGTCTACTATCCTGACGGCCGTTAGTACAGTAGAAAACTAAGGAGATTATTTTATCGAAGTTATTTTCACTTTTAAAAAAGGCTGGCGGTGGCCATGGCGACGCAGATAGCGGGACTTTTGCTTATATTTTACAACCAGAATTTTTCTAGCCCGGCCGATTTCTACAATTTCGGCATTCACTTTCGCGCCCTTTATATAAGGTGTGCCGATAGTAGTGTCTTTGCCGTCATCAACGAGCAAAACTTTATCAAAAGAAACTTTATCTCCTTTGGTATACTCCCCTTTTATTTTCTCAATAGAAAGAAAGCCTCCTTTAGAGACTTTGTACTGCTTCCCGCCTGTTTGTATAACTGCAAATTCCATGGACTTTATATTATATTAAATTTGGCAAAAAGGCAAATTATTGTTATAGTGGAAGAATGCAGACAAAGATTATTGAGCGATATTTTTTCTTCGGTCTATTGCTCGCCGTCCTTCTTTTCACTTTCCTGATTTTTCGCCCTTTCTGGATAGTGCTCGTGCTTGGAATTTCTTTCTCCATAGTGCTTTATCCCGTATACGAGTGGCTAAAAGACAAAAAACTTCCCAACTGGCTTTCATCGCTCATTACTGTATTATTGTTTACTTTGATACTTTGCGGCCCACTTTTGGGTATTGGACTTATGGTTTTTGACCAAAGTGAAAATGCCTACCGTATGGTTCTGGAAGGCGACAGCCGAGGACCCTTCATGGACTCAATAAATAACGCAGTAAACAAAATCTTGCCTGCTGGAATTTCTTTTGACGTAAACCAAAAAGCAACCGATTTTATTTCTTATCTTTCAAACAATATAGCCCGCATATTCGGCACTACTATTTCTGCCTTCTTTTCTTTTGTCTTGATGCTCCTGATTATTTTCTATTTTTTGAAAGACGGCGCCAAGTGGAGAAAAGTCCTTATCGTGCTAAGTCCCCTTTCGGACAAAGACGATGAAAAAATAATTGGGCGCCTGTCCTTGTCAGTCAATGCGGTCATCAAAGGGTATCTTTTAATTGCTTTCGTCCAAGGAATACTGATGGGAATCGGACTTTGGATTTTTAATGTCCCTAACCCGGCGCTCTGGGGAGTAGTGGCCGCAGTCGCTTCGCTTCTGCCTACTATCGGCACCGCTCTGGTCTCCGTGCCGGCGATTATTTTCCTTTTTGTAACCGGCTCTACGGGTTTGGCTGTCGGCCTCTTAATTTGGGCAATCCTCGCAGTCGGAATGATCGATAATTTCCTGACTCCCATCGTCGTAGGCGAGAAAATAAACATACCTCCTATCCTTATCCTATTCTCGATATTAGGCGGAATTTCCTTTTTGGGCGCGGTTGGAATCTTGGTAGGACCGCTAACGGTAAGCTTGCTTTATACTCTGATCTCAATTTATAGAAATGAATTCAAGCAAAATGCAACTGCATAACACCCTCTCGCGCAAAAAAGAAGAATTCTCGCCGATTGACAAAAATCAAGTCCAGATGTACACCTGCGGACCGACGGTTTACAACTACGCGCATATCGGTAACTACCGAGCTTATATTTCGGCTGACATCTTAAAAAGAGTGTTCTTGTACGGCGGATATAAAGTGAAACACATAATGAATCTGACGGATGTGGACGACAAAACTATTCGCGATTCGCAAAAAGAAGGAAAAGGGCTGAAAGAATTTACGGAATTTTATGCGGAAAAATTTTTTGAAGATATAAAATTGCTCAATATTTTGCCACCGGATAAATTCACTAAAGCTACCGACAATATAAAAGAAATGGTAGAGCTAACTCAAAGACTCATGCAAAAAGGTTTGGCGTACCAAAGTGGGGATGGCAGTATTTATTTTGACATAAAAAAATTTAAAAATTACGGCCAGCTCTCCGGCGTTGATATGGAAGAGCAAAAAGAAAACGCATCCGGCAGAATAAAAACAGATGAATACGAAAAAGACAACGTGCAGGACTTCGCGCTTTGGAAAGCGTGGGACCCCAAGGACGGTGAAGTTTTTTGGGAAACGGAATTAGGAAAAGGCCGACCAGGTTGGCACATAGAGTGCTCGGCGATGAGTATGAAATTTTTAGGCGAAGAGTTTGATATTCATACCGGCGGGGTGGATTTGATATTTCCCCACCACGAAAACGAAATTGCGCAGTCCGAAGGCGCAACCGGCAAGCAGTTTGTTAGATATTGGCTGCACAATGAATGGGTACTGGTGGATTCTAAAAAAATGGCGAAATCTTTTCACAACTTTTACACTTTGCGAGATTTGATGGATAAAGGCATTGAACCGATTGCTTATAGATTTTGGCTTTTAATGGCGAATTACCGAACCAGAGTAAACTTCGTCTGGAAAGCCCTGGAAGGCGCAGAAACGGCTCTAAAACGGTTATATGCTCTATATTTAGGCCTAGGAGACGAGGTCGGGAAGATTGAAGAAAAATACCGGAAGAAATTCCAAGAGGCCCTGGAAGACGACTTAAATACTCCGCTCGCACTCTCCACCATATGGGATCTTTTGAAAGATGAGAGCGTCTCCTCGGCCGACAAAAAAGCGACCGTGCTTGATTTTGATAAAGTATTGGGGCTTGGTTTTGCAGATTTAAAAGAAGAGAAAATACCGGAAAAGTTTCAAAAAATGGCAGAAGAACATGAAGAAGCACGCAAGAATAAAGACTGGGAAAAAAGTGACAAAATTCGTGCAGCAAGCGTTGCTGGTGGCTATAATATTGAAGATACTCCATCTGGCCCAAAAATTTCAAAGATTTAACTTTATATTAGTTTTTGTTCCAAAAATTCAATAAGTTCAGGAAATTCTAATTTAGGGGCCGAGCTATGACCAAAGTGTTTCTGGTTCTGGTATTCGTGATATTCCGTATTTAAATTTTTACGTAACATGCGTGGTTCCTGTATTGGAATAAAAGAATCATCTACAGATGCAAACTGAATAATAAATTTTTGGTTATTTTTTATTGACTCCCAATCCCATGGGTTATTAAAATATCCGCTCTTTTTTTCATTTTCATCTCCCAAGTCCGTATAATAAGCACCAACTAAAACAGTTCCAAGAATTTTGTTTTTCTCAGCAAAACGCAAGGCGGCAATGGCTCCGGACGAGTGTCCGATTAATATAGTATTTTCATCTGCGCCCAATTCTTTAATAAAAGGAAGCCAAAACTCTTGCCGGGCTAAAACTGGATCTGGAAATTGTTTATTTATTACCATAATGCCCAATTTGGGCAATTCACGCTCAAGATAAGGAAACCAATTATCCTGCGGTGTTCCACCTCCGTTTCCAGGAATCAAGATTGCTTTAACTGTATTCATTAGATTCCCTCTTTTTGGAGTTCTTCTATTATTTCACGAGACTTGCGAGATAATTTTCCCGGGAGTTTGATGTTCAACTTAATTAGAAGGTCTCCGCGCTTATTTTTCCCCGTCGGCACGCCTTTGCCTCGCACGCGCAGAATTTCATTGATAGCCACACCTTCCGGAATGGTAACTTGAATTTCTCCATCCAGGGTTTGGATCGGAAATTCTCTCCCCAAAAGCGCATCGGAGAGTTTCAAATTTAAATTCATCACGAGATCGTGACCATCACGCTTGAATACAGCATGCGAGGCCACATTTATTTTGATATAAAGGTCTCCCGCCGTGCCTTTGGAAATCGCCTCTCCGTAGCCAGTCATGCGGATCATCTCGCCGTCGCGTATGCCTGCTGGAATAACAATTGAAACTTCTTCTTCGCGGCGCAAGACTCCTTTGCCTTTACACTTGTCACAAATTTCTTTTGGTACTTCGCCTGAACCTAAACAAACTTCACAAACTTTGGTACTAGAAATGGTGCCAAGAAATGATCTTTTTGTTTCATGAATTTTCCCTTGACCATTGCAGTGTTTGCAAGTCGTCATGGGGGAACCTGCCTTTGCGCCAGAGCCATTGCAAGTGAGGCAACTTGAGGTTTTAGTAATCAAAATTTTCCTACTGATGCCGAAAATAGAATCGGCAAAAGAAATTTGAACTTCGGTGGAAATATCCCGGCCACGTCTGGCTTGAGCTCTGGTTCCCCCCATTCCCCCCGTAAAGAAATCGCTGAAAATATCATTCAAGTTGCCAAAATCAAAGTCCATATTGCCATCTGCCTGTCCGCCTCTGGCGGAAAAGCCCCCAGAAAAATTGGAGAAATCAAAACCTTCAAATCCACTTTGCTGACTTCTTCCTCCATATCCTTGTCCCATATTTTCAAATTGAGACCCATATTGATCATATTTTGAACGCTTTGAATCGTCTGAAAGAACCTGATAAGCTTCATTTACTTGCTTGAACTTCGTTTCATTCCCGCCTTTTTTGTCAGGATGATACTTGTGGGCCAACTTATAAAAAGCCTTTTTAATATCTTCTTTGGAAGCGGTCTTGTTCACACCCAAAACATTGTAGTAGTCTTTCATAGATTTTTAAAGAGTAAAACGATTATAAAAATCATGACCCTGTTAAATGCCTGTTAGGCAATTTTTGTGAAGCAAAAATTATTTAACAGGGTAATGAAAATTATATTCATTTCATTCATTAATTTTCATTATATCATAGGCTCGGCTTCTTGTGAAGCTTTTACTTTTGAATTTTCTTTTTCATCTCCTTTTTCTTCAGATGTTCCTTTTTCTTTTTCTTTCCTTTTAGCCTTGCTTTCAATAATCGCTTTTTCTTCTGCGCTTCGGATGATGGTCGCTTCTTCTTCGGCAATCAGTTTAGCCGCATCGTCTTTCGGTATTGAATATTTCCGGCGAGATGCCGCCATAATTTCTTCCCTATATGATGGATGAGTCGGAGGAAGAACTTTGAGGGTTTCAGCCGAAAACGGGTCATAGGACTCACCATCAATGGTCATTTTTATATAAAATTCCGTCACCGCCAGATTAATCATATCTTTGACATCAAACAACGGGGCAAACTCTGGTTTTAATTTTACTGCATCTTCTCCGCCAACTCGAAAAGTTATGATGCTTCCGGTATTTCCGAGCACTGCATGCTGGACTTGCGGAATAAGCTGGCCAATATACTGGTGAGCGATGGTCAGACTCAGGGCATATTTTCTGGCTTCCGATAAAATATTTTCAAAGGTCTGGGTGACAATATTATGAAACTCATCGATGTATAGATAAAAATCTTTACGCTCTGCTTCGGGAATACTGGCCCGCTCCATTCCGGCCTGCTTTATTTTTGTCAGGAACATTGAACCAAAGAAGGACGAGTTCTCTTCTCCAATGCGGCCCTTGGAAAGATTAATCAAAATTATTTTCTCTTGATTCATAAGTTCGCTGATGTCTATTTTGTTTTGTTTCTGGCCGAAGATATTGCGAAGAAGTGGGTCAGAGAGAAACTGTCCTAATTTGTTGACCAGCGGAATAATGGCATCGGTATCAAATTTTTCGGACCAGTCGGCGAATTCAATGGCGAAGAATCTTTTGACCATGTCATCGGTAATATATTCAACTACTTTCTGTCGGTAATTTCGGTCGGTCAACATTGAAATCATTCCGCGCATGGTCGCGTGCGGATAGTCCAGCAGCGCTAGACAAGTAAAACGAAAAACGTGTTCCAGCCGGGGCGTCCAGTTGGCTCCGAATTGTTTTTCTAGAACTTCAATCAAACCCTGGGTCAACTGGAACTTAAACAACGGATCAACGTTGGCTAACGGATTAAAAGACGCTGGGAAATCAATATCTGCAGGATCAATAATGCAAACGTCTTCTATGCGCTCTTTCGGTATGTAGTCTAATATCGCTTCCATCACATCTCCATGCGGATCAATAAAACATAAACCGTGGCCATAGCTTACATCCTGACGAATTAAAAGTTCCAATAATTTTGATTTACCGACGCCAGATTTTCCAACAATATAGAGATGCCTCCTGCGATCTATCCGTTTAATACCAAAAATAAATTTTTTCTCTTCCAAAGCGGCAACATAATTCGTACGCCCGATAAAAGAAACATCTTCCGGCTTGACCTTTCCAAAAACCGGCAATTCCGGCGGCGGCGGACCATATTTGATTAGTTGCACTCGATTTGGCTTGGGCATATATAGCTATTTTAGCATAAATTTACTGATTTTTCAATTTCAGCCATATTTTTTCATAAATTTATAAGAAAAAGGTTCGGCGTATTTTTCTAAAATATTTCTCTCGTATTTGTCCAGCTTGTCGTAACCCAGAATAAAATTTTTAATGACACTCCATTCTTCGCGTCCAGCAGGCTTGACATCCTTAAAAGACAAAATATTATCAACAATACTGAGCGCGCGAACTTTTGCGTTATTGGCAGCCTCAATTTTATTTGAATCAAAAAAAGAAAAAAGTCTGCCGATTTCGGGATATAAGTTTGCCATATAAAAAAGCGAATCCTTTTCCATCTATTTTAAGTCAATAAATTTATATATAATCTCTTTGGCCTTGCTAATTATTTTTTCGTTATTTATTCCCCGCGAACGATTACTAAAATTGGGCTTAATATTCACCATTGAGTCAAATTCTAAAACTCCATTTGGATTTTCTTCAAATCTTATGTTAAAACCCCAAACGTCCTCAAATTTCGAACCGGAATTTGTCAGTACTTCGGAAGATTCAATATGATAGTCCCCACCTAGGGCAACTCGTCCACCCTCTATGTCAACAGTGCCTTTAATCATCGTGCCATACCACGTTTCAGCCATTTTTTTGACTTCCTCTATATTTATTTTATCTTCTAGAATCTTAATGTTCATAAATAAGAATATAGCACATCAATAAACTTCCTGCTGGTAACACTCTTTGCAAAATATTCTTTCGGGTCGCTCCGGCGCGTAGCTGGTTTCAAATTCATTTGTACAGTCGCCTTTATGCGTGTGGGTATCTTTGTCACACATGCATTTCCTGCGCCAAAGTTTCCAGGGATTAAGCCATTTGCGCCTATGATAGTAACGGCAATTCGGGCAGTATCGGGGTAGAGGTATTTTCATTAAGCGATAAAAGCGCAATTCATCCGGAATAATTTTGTAGGCAAAAGTGCATTTAGTTTCCGCTTGCCCTTCACTAGGGCAAGCGATTACTTCGTCTAGTATGTTGTCCTTGGTTTCGCTCAATCGGTCCGGCATATTACCGATTTCCATAGTCGGCTGATACTCTTTTTCTTCCGGCTCGCGCCAAGCATATCCCTTGCCTATTATTTCTTCTTTTGTAAGGAGAAATTCTTCATAAGCCAGAGATTCGTTGTAAGCAAACGGTGAAAATTCAGAAGGAAAAAATTCTCCATATCCATAGGAAATTCCTATAGGGTTAATATATGGCATTTCCTCCATCTGCTTCTTAATCTGGGGTAGTAGCTTTTCATATTCTTCTTTTGAATATTGCTTATTTAAAATACAGTAAGCTTTATTTTTTAATCCCACACAACCGAAACAATTATTAATAACCTTGCATCCATAACAGTAAAAAATATCGTAACTTTCCGATGCGCCCATGGAAAACATTACTCGGTTATTGCCGCCGCCACTATTGGTTATTTCATAACAAGCTTCATTAATGCCGCAATGAAGTAAGTCGTAAGTATCCCTTATCGTATTCGCTCCAAAAACTATGAATTTACCGTTTTCCGTATCAATAAGTTGAAATGAGTAGTGGGCGTTTTTGGAATTCAGTATAAAATCTCCCGTGCAATTTTCTGAATTTTTAATCATGGCAAAACGATAAATAGTTTTTAGGGAAAGATCTTGCCATTCCTGTTTCCATTTTTCGTTTGCCAAACAAGAATCCATCGGGAATTTTTTTATCACCTCCATATATTCTTCCCGAGTCAGCTGCTTGTTTCGAAAAACATAACTTTTATTTCGGAGATTGGAAGACATAAGGCAGTTGTTGCAGTTTACGCAATTAATCAAAAAAGCGCTGTCTACGCACTCGTTAGAGCGCACCAAGTATCGGCAATTATAATTCTTTGAAGATTCGATTAACTCATATCCTCTCTCATTCATGTAAATAACCTCACTGTCAAGGCAAATCCGATTGCCGCGAAGCGTCTGCTGGCAATATAAAATATCTTCCGATCTGGAAGTCATGTAAGAAAGATATGCGTTTTGACAATGGTAAGTGTAATTAGAATAAGAAGAGTTTTTGGTAGTGGTGCTCATAATTAGATTTACTGCCGGAACCTTCTTCGTTAACTCGTAAAATTGTTCAAAAAAGGGGCGAGAAAAATCATAGGGGATGCCGTATTTAGTAAAATTTTCTCTTTCTTCCTGCCAACACTTACGGCAAAAAACTCGATAAAGAGATTTAGGGGGATACATGGCAATTATCTCTTCTTGGCATTGGTCGCATTTATTCCTGTAAAGCGTCCTCAAATTAAGATAGGCTGCTTTTCGCTGAGTTCTGCAGTCAAAACAAAAAGTTGGCGGCGGAACCTGCATCTTTTCATAAAAATTAAAATCCTCCGGCTCGATCACAAATTCACCACGGCAATTCTGACATATTTTCTTTTCGCTTTGATTATTCATTTAAACATTTTGCAAAATGACAAAATATACTTTCCTCGACTTGTAAGATTATGTAATACAAAACGACCTTTATATTGCTTTTCAACCAATCCTGAATCCGCTAGCTTGCGTACATGGTCTGAAATGGTATAAAAATCAACGTTCAAATTTTGAGATATTTGATCAACTGACAAATTTGAGGCTTTTGACAAAAGTTCTAAGGTTTGAATTCTCCTGTGGTTTGCAAATCCTTTAACTATTTTTTCAATTTTCCTATATGGTAAGCTCATATCATTTTATTATACTAACATTTTGTTATTTTGCAAAATGTTTAAATGTACCTCCTGCTAGTAACATTGTTATTGAGAGGCTTCTAAATATTTACTGCGCTATGATATGCTGATTCATAAATTTGTAAGAAAAAGGTTCGGCGTATTTTTCCAGAATATTTCTCTCGTATGGATCTAGCTTATCGTAGCCGAGAATAAAATTTTTAATGACACTCCATTCTTCGCGTCCAGCAGGCTTGACATCCTTAAAAGACAAAATATTATCAACAATCTTGAGCGCTCTGGTTTTTGCATTATTGGCAGCCTCAATTTTATTTGAATCAAAAAAAGAAAAAAGTCTGCCGATTTCGGGATATAAGTTTGCCATATAAAAAAGTGCGCCTTTTTCCATCCGTTACTAAAATTTTAAATTTTTATTAATATTAACCATTTGTTTTTCTCAAAAATTAGACGAAGCCATTACGGGACAAGTTCTAATGTTCTATAGAATTGTAGAATAGCTATTCTTCCAAGATTTTTCGCAGGACATCTTCTGGCACTTCTTTTATATTGCCTGACGTAAGCGGCGGCTCGGCGACTTGTTTTTCTTCCCCTCCTTTTGGAGGAGGGGTAGCTTTAGCCGGGGTGGTGACTTCTTCTTTTTTAGTCTTAACTTTTTCTGGCATTGGAACTTTCTCCGCAATCAAATCCTTTAATTTATTCATGTCCTCGGGACTAGCAGCACGATCTTTAGAATGGGTAAATTCTTTACTTACTTCTTTTGTTTTATTTTTAAGAGTATCCAGCGAAACTGGCTCATTTATTTTATTTAGAACTTCTCTTAATGCTAGATTTTCCCCGCTTGTGCGGGCAGGTTTAGGCCTAACGGGTACAGGCTTGGCGACCGAAATGCCAAGTACACTTGGCGGTTCAGTCGCTTTATGTGTTCCTTCAGTGAAAACTTTTTTAATAGTCGCCAGTATGCTAGGCTTGTTTAATTCTGCTTGCCGAACAGGCATTGGAGAGGGAGGCTTATGTGTCGGCCTTTCGACTCTCTCCGGATATCTTTCTCCTTCCCCGTCTGCGACGCTATGCGTGGCATTGCGGGCAGGTTCAATTTTACCCTTATCTTTCGGCTCAAACTCTATGCCCAGATCAGCCAGCGGTTTGAAAAATTTTGTTTCATCGTGCTTAATTTGATTTTCTGATCCTCTTTCCACCTTTACCTCGCCGGATTTTATTCTAGCTATACAATCTTTACAATAGACAGGACGCCCTTTCTCCGGCTTAAAAGGCACGGTAGCTTCTTTCTTGCAAAGCGAGCAAATAACTTCAAATTTTTCTAAACTGCCTGGCGCATTATCTTCACCGAGCGACATTCCGCTCCAATCATTAATTTCCCTCTCCACGACCGCTTTCGGCCGGCAATACAAATCACGAGAAGATTTTATTACCTCTTCTTCGATTTTCTTGTCGCCAGACTTTACCATCGCTGGCAAAGTTTTCGCAGAAAAAGGGCGCGAGGTCACGCCGTCTATCATTAATTTTAAATAGGCTTTGTAGTTTGGTAAATTTACCAAGTCTTGGGGAGTAAATTCCGGATCAAATTCTTTTTCTAAAAATTCCGCATCATCGGCGCCGACGCGAAAAACTATCATCGTCCCGACGTTGCCGAAAACCGCATCGCGCACAGCCGTGCTTTTGTCGGAAATAAGCTGAGCCGTATATTGATGAGCCACTGTCAGGTTCAATCTGTATTTTCTAGCTTCAGACAGAATGCCGGCAAAAGCATCGGTTACAAAATTTTGGAATTCATCCACATACAGGTAGAAATCTCTTCTCGTTTCTTCGGGAATACGCACCCGCTCCATGGCCGCCAGCTGGATTTTGGTGATAATCATCCCGCCCAAAAGCCCGGAATTATCTTCCCCGATGCGGCCTTTGGAAACATTTACCAAGAAAATCTTGCCCTCATTCATCATATCAAAAATATTGATCGTACTTTTAGACTGACCGACGACATTCCGAATGATGGAAGTGGAGAGAAACTGCCCGACTTTATTTTGAATCGGGGCGATGGCTTCATTTCTAAATTTATCCTGCCAAGCTTCGTATTCATGCACCCAGAAAGCTTTGATGACCGGGTCTTTCAAATTGGCAATTATTTTCTGGCGATAATCTTTATCCACCAGCATCCGAGGAATGCCAAGAAGCGTCGTCCCCGGAGTGTCCAGTAGCGCCAAAATGCAATTATTCAAGATATATTCCATTCGCGCGCTCCAAGCATTCGCCCAAATTTTAGTAAAGATACCCATCAGGCCGGAAGCCACCAAGTGCTTGTATTGCGGATCAATCAGCTCTAAAACATTAAAGCCGATATGATAGTCCGCGTCGGCTGGATTGAAATAAATTACATCTTTCATTCGGTGCGGCGGAATAGCCGAGAGAATCGCTTCAACATTTTCTCCATGCGGATCAACCATGCAGACCCCCTCGCCGTTTTGGATATTCTGGATAATCATATTGAACATCAAGACTGATTTACCGGTGCCGGATTTTCCAAGCAAATAAACATGCTGGCGCCGATCTTTGCGCTTGATGCCAAAAAGCTGGTTTTTGTCCCGGTAAGTAGTAATGCCAAGGTACGTCAGCTCTTTATTTTGAGGTAGTTCCGGTAAATCCATATAGAGAAATTATAACTCTTTTTGAGATTTTTTCAAATTACGCTTTCGGTGCCTCGCCTTCTCCTTCTTTGCTTTCCTTAAATTCCGCATCTTTGACTTCCGGTGGCTGCTCTTCGGGGGCCGAAGGTCCTGAGTCCGGCGAAGGATTGTTTCCGGCTTTGCTCATCGCTTCGCCGATTTTAGACATTTCGGCAGAAAGTTCTTCGGTAGCTTTTTTGATTGCTTCCAAGTCAGTGCCGTCCTTGGTGCTTTTGAGCAGAGTGATTTTGGTATTGACGCTGTCTTTTAATTCTGCCGGAATTTTTGCTTCGTTATCCTTCAATGCTTTCTCAGCCGTGTAAATAATCATCTCCGCCGTATTCTTAGCATCCGCATTTTCTCTTTTCTTTTTATCTTCCTCAGCATGAAGCTCTGCGTCGCGTTGCATTTTCTTAATATCTTCTTCTTTCAGGCCAGAGCTCGCTTCTATTTTGATGGATTGAGTCTTGCCGGAGGCTTTATCTTTGGCCGTCACATTCAAAATTCCATTCGCGTCAATATCAAAAGCCACTTCTATTTGAGGCATGCCTCGAGGCGCTGGTGGAACTCCATCTAAAATAAATCGCCCGAGCGATTTATTGTCGCTCGCCATCGGACGCTCTCCTTGCACAATATGGATTTCAACGGAAGTCTGATTATCAGCCGCAGTGGAGAATACTTGAGACTTACTTGAAGGAATAGTGGTATTTCTTTCAATTAATTTCGTAGCCACTCCGCCTAACGTCTCAATTCCAAGGGAAAGCGGTATAACATCAAGCAAGAGCACGTCACGCACGTCTCCCTGAAGCACGCCGGCCTGTACTGCCGCGCCGAGCGCCACGACTTCATCAGGGTTGATGGACATATTCGGATCCTTGCCAAAAAGATTCTTGACCGCTTCCACGATTTTCGGCATGCGAGTTTGTCCACCTACCATGATGATTTCATTTATTTGATTCATCTTAAATGGCGATGCTTCCAGGGCTCTTTTAGTTATTTCAATCGAACGATCAACGTATTCCTTGGCGAGCGACTCCAGTGTGGCGCGGGACATTTTCAAAAGCAAATGCTTCGGTCCGGATGAATCGGAGGTTATAAACGGAATATTTATTTCCGCCTCTATCGTGGTAGAAAGTTCATGTTTCGCCTTTTCAGCGGCTTCTTTTAATCTCTGGTGCGCCAAAGGGTCCTTGGTCACATCAATGCCTGACTCTTTTTTATATTCTTCGGCAATCCAACGAATTATTTTTCGGTCAATATCACCTCCGCCCATGTGGCTGTCTCCGTCGGTAGATTTTACTTCGATGACATCATCGCCGATTTCCAAGACCGATACGTCAAAAGTTCCTCCACCGAAATCGTAGACAACTATCTTTTCGTTTTTCTTTTTATCAAAACCGTAAGCCAATGCCGCGGCCGTCGGCTCGTTGATGATACGCTTCACATCCAGCCCGGCAATTTGTCCGGCATCCTTGGTTGCTTTTCTTTGCGCATCATTGAAGTAGGCCGGCACGGTGATGACCGCTTCAGTTATTTTTTCTCCCAATTTTGCCTCAACATCACTTTTTATTTTCTGCAAAATCATCGCGGAAATTTCTTCCGGTCGGTAAAATTTATCCATCATTTTTACTTTCACTCCGTTGTCATCTCCTTTTTCAATTTTAAAGGATGCTGTGGCGCGGTCTTTTTGCACTTCCGCATCATCAAAGCGGTGCCCCATAAAGCGCTTGATTTCAGAAATTGTATTTTCCGGATTGGTAACCGCTTGTCTCTTGGCCAAAAGCCCGACGATGCGGTCGCCATTTTTTGCGGTCGCTACCACCGAAGGCGTAGTGCGATTACCTTCAACATTCTCAATAATCTTCGGCGCGCCGCCTTCAATGACAGCCACAGCCGAATTTGTTGTACCTAAATCTATACCTATTATTTTTGCCATATGATTGATTTTTAATGAACGTAGTGAATATAAAAATCTTCACCCTGTTAAATAAGACCTTTGGTCTTAGCCCGTTAGGGCTATTTAACAGGGTCAGAATTAGGCTCACTTTGTTCGCTAATTTGATAATTTACAATATTTTTGCGACCACGAATTATTTGTATAAACCCAGTATATATGATAGGCTGTATATGTGTCAAGTCATTCTAAGAAAATACTTAAAAAACTTGCTGAAAGACCGGCAGTTTCTGTAGAGGAGTTAAAAGACGAAGATGCGAAAACTTCCTACGCCTTAGCTCGCGCCCTTAAAAACCTAGTGGAAGGCGGTTATGCTGAAATTCATAAGTCTGAAAGACATAATTACGCAAAAATCACAGCTCACGGAAAAACTCGATTAAACGCAATGACACTAGAACGCAAAGATGCACTAGTCCCTCAAACTTGGGATGGATTCTGGAGAATCATTCTTCTTGACCTTCCGGAGAGTAGAAAAAGCGAACGTGAATCTCTGCGCTACCTTTTGAAAAAAGCTAACTTTGTTTGTTTGAAAAATTCGGCCTGGATTTCCCCCTACCCTTTTGAGCATCTCTTTATGAATATCAAAAAAGACCTCGGCCTCTCAACTGAAATGATGATTATCGTCACCCAGTTTATTGACGATGAAACCAAAAAAGTTCTATTCGAAGCCTTTGGAAAATAAAACTTGGTGAATTTGCTGTGTTGCCCAAGATTTCCGCATATGCGGAAATCTTGGGCATTAGAAAAATTACTTTGAATTTAGTAAACTTCCTGCTGATAGCATTTTTCGCAATAAAGAATGGGGGCGTATTCTTTTGTATAAACCGTTTCTACTTCAGTGTTGCATTTCAAACACACCCTTTTGATTATTTTTAAAGGTGGACGTTTATCCATTCTACGAATATGCCTTATATCAAAACAAACTCTCGGTAGTGGTAAATCCATTCTTCGGTAAAACGAAAGCTCGTTTTCGGTGACTCTATACGCCCCAACAGAACTCGAGTTATCTTTTTCTGCACACTCTATCACTTGGCTTAAAATCGTGTCCTTTACTTCAGCAATTGTTTCTGGCAACTCGGACGATTTTAAGGTGGTTTTATAATTCCTTTTAGCTCTTTCTGTCCAGCGATAACCAAATCTTTCTGCTTCTTCCTTGGAAAGAGGATGATAGTAATTTGCAATTGTTTCATTGTAGGCGAAATCAGAAAAATTGGCCGGAAAATTTTCGCCAAATCGGTATTCTATACCTCGATTGTCTATGTATGGTATATTTTTCATTTGCTCAATTATTTTATCCTTTAGTTTTTCATATTCTTCTTTTCCATATCTTTTATTTAAGATTGAGTACTCACCTTTTTTTAAGCCAACACAACCAAAACAATTGTGCGCCCCCGGGCAAGAATTACAATAATACAAATCCGTGGCTCCCATCCAGCATTGATTACAAAAATATAGTCGCGCGATATCTATGCCACAATTTTCTGATTCATAAATTTGCTCAGCTTTATTGCCCCATTCAAAATAATCCATGCAATCTTCAGCTTTAAAAACCATAAACAAATACTTGCCGTCTTTGACTTCTTCGCAATCAAAAGATTGTATGACATTTTTGCTTTTTAAAAACCAGTTGCCAGACACCTTTTCAGACTTTATAGACATAATGGCCCTTTGAGGAAATTTCTTTCTAAAAATTTCAAACTCAACTTTCATCTTTTCAATGCCAGAAAAAGTGTTTAGCTTCATTTCTTTTAATTTCTTGAAATATTCTTCTTTTGTGTATTTTTTGTTCCAAATACAATACTCGGCATTTACTAAGTTCACACAACCAATACAGTTAGAACAATTTCGGCAAGCGTAAATAAAGGAACAATCTCTTGAATCTTTACTCTCCTGACTAAACCTTACGTTATAACAATTTGCGCAATTCACGCACTCATAACACAATTCGCATTCGTAAAGCCAAGAGCTATCACAACAGTCCTTTATATGCATCTTGCCGTTATAAATGTACATAGAATCTTCAGGGTAAGAACTTCGAAAGACCATATAAGAATTTTTAGGGTCGGTAACACGGTGCGCATACGGACTGTTCACAGCCTTCCCTTGTTGTACTATCGACATTCTAGGTACTTTATTTTGAAGTTCTAAAAATTGTTCAAGAAAAGGTCGACTGGGATCATAATCCATTTCGTAAATGTATGGGTCCCAAGCATCTGAATACCAAATACCGATTTCATAAACTGGGAATATCGTACTTTCCGGATACATACTAAATATTTCTTTACCAGAAAAATCACATTTTCTCTTATATAAAACGGTCTCACTTGTGTGCATAAAACGTCGCATCAGTCTACACTCCGGGCAGAATGTAGGCGGCGGAACTTTGATCTTTTCGTAGAAATTAAAATCTTCAGCTTCTATAGTGAAGTCTTTTTTACAATTTTGGCATATTCTTTTTTCACTTTTGTATTCCATATTTTCCTATGTTATCACTTTTGGACGGCCGTCAGACTTGATAACACTTAATAAACTTCTTTGTTATAACAGCTTTCACAATACACTTTCTCCGGTCGCTCGGGCGCATAGGTGGTTTCAAACTCATTCGGGCACTGACTTTTATGGCCATGATTTGTCGCTTGTGGTGAGCTTGTCGAACCACACATGCATTGCCTATGCCAAAGTTTTCTCGGTGGACGCAAATCAAATCTCCTTTTATATCGGCAATTCGGACATTTTCTGGGAAATGGAATATTTTCTTTGCGGTAAAAAAGAAGTTCGTTTTGGGTAATATTGAAATTTTTCGAACATTGAGTGCAGATAAAAATCTCACTCAAATAACTATCCGGCACGTCCTCTATTTTGTCCGGAACAGAGGCGCTAGAGACAGTTTCTTTGCCAAAAGTTCCCGGAATATTTTCCTCCCAGTGCCAGCCCTTGGCCAAAACTTCATCTTTGGTCATCGGCATATAAAGATTCCCCTGCGTCTCGTTATAGTAAACCGGCGCAATCTGCGGCGGGAAAAACTCGCCATACTCCCCCGTTTTCTTCATGTGCTCGATAATTTTTTCTTTGAGCGCCTGGTAATCTTCCTTGCTGTATTTTTTATTAAAAATCATATACTCTCCTTTCTTAACCGAGACGCAACCAAAAAGATTCTGGTTGTTTTGGCAAGTATCCGAGTACATCACATTCATATTGTCATAGCAGAGGTGGCAAAATTGGCAGTTAGAGACCCTGGTGCAGCCCTGGCATTCGTAACAAAGCTCTACGTTGTATCCTATATGATAAACATCCATACTATCTTTAATCTCAATACTACCGTAATTATATTTACAATCCTCTCCTTTGTTTACTTCAAAAGAATCAAATACATTCTTACAATCATAGATAAAAGACCCAGAGGAATTTATATTTCGCGCACTTCTTATATAGCGATGAATTGCATTTTGTTTCATCATATCTTCCCACTCTTTGCGAAGTCCATCACGGGTGGTATAAGAAGATAATTCATATTCTTTGATCTTTTTTAGATATTCTTCGCGGGTATATTGTTTGTTTTTGAAGACATAGCTTTTATTTCTCAAGTTATAAGACATAAAACATTCATTGCAGCCGTGGCAGTCATAGCAATAATAGCAAGACGAGCAGTCTTTTAGAAAGACACTGTATTGACATTGATAAGAAGAACGAGAATCATTACATTCATATAACCGCTCCCCTTTTTCGTAGATAAAGCTACAATCCGTGCAACCGCGCGATTTCATGACCCATGTGCTATACATTACATCTTCGCTGTAAAGGGTGGCAAAAGAAAGATAAACATTTTTATTGTCACTGGAATGATTGGTATATTCCGAATTTACGCTATTTTTATTGAGGAGCGCCATGCGGGGCACATCGTGCTGTAATTCCGCAAATTGGTCAAAAAACGGCCGGGTAAAATCAAACTCCCGCCCGTAGGATGCATGGTCCCAGCCATCACCCCACCAGCATTCGTTGCAGTAGACTTTGTAAGGCTTATTGGGCGAATAGATAGTGACCGTGCTCTTTTGGCAAAGATCGCAATTGCGCCGGTAAAGCGTCCGTTCATTCCGCCAAGCGTACCGCCGAAGCTGTCGACAATTCGGACACCAAGTCGGCGGCGGGACTTTGATCTTTTCGTAGAAATTGAAATCCTCGCTTTCTGTAACGAAGTCTTTTTTACAATTTTGGCAGTTTTTTGTTTCAGATTTCATAATATTATTCTCGATTCACCTCACCCCCTTCCCCTCTCCTTGCTAAGGAGAGGGGTGTCAAAGGCGGGGTGAGGTCAGGCGATGTTTTGCTTGTAACATTCCTCGCAGGCAATTTTCTGATATCCCCACTCCGGAGGATAATAAGCCGTTATATCTTTTTGGCAGTAAAAACATTCATATGGGTAGCTTTTAAGAACCGATATTTTCTTCATTCTGTTTAAGATTCGTCGGTCAAAGTGAAGCCGCGGCAGAGCAAAACCCTTCCTTTTATGAAATTCATATTCTGCGGGAGAAATATTGAAGCGATAATGAGTTTCAGGGCAAATCAATGCTTTTGAGGAAACTTCGGCGACGGTATCGGATATGCTGTCTGGCAATTCCAAGGATGAGGAACCGTCTGTTTGGGACAAATCTTCATCCAGCCAACAGCCGCCGTTCTTTTCAACTTTTTCTTTTGTAATATCAGGAAAATAAATCATCCCATTGGATAAGTTGTAATGTCCAGGGCTCATAGAGTAAGGCAGAAATTTTCCGTATTCTCCCTTTTCCTTCATATCTGAAATTATTTTTGCTTTTAGTGTTTCGTACTCTTCTTTTGAATATTCTTTATTGAAGATGCAGTATTTCTTTTTCTTAAGTCCCACGCAGCCAAAGCAATATTCCACATCCTTGCAAAGGTCAACATATTCCGAATATTTACCTACTGAAGCTGCCGAATATTTTATCTGGTATCCGCCATCCACTCCGCTGTTGCCGCCTGAAAGTTCCAGATTCCAAGAAAAGGCCATGTCAATACAATCTTTGGATTTCAAACCTCGAAGGCAATTTCTACAATTTTGCGAATACTCCCAAGCAAAAACATTTATACACTTATCGCAGTCAGTCATATAGTTGCCGACAGAATTGGTGCATCTCAAATTAGAATTTTCTCTATGAACCGCTTCTTTTTTTAATATATTTTCAAACTCTTCTTTTAACTTCTCCAAACCCTCGTAAGAATCGAGCCTAACTTTTTCGAGTTCTTTTGGGTATTGTTCTTTTGAATATTGTCTGTTTCTTATGCAATATTGTTTGTTGCGTAAGTTGTAAGACATAAAACAATTTTGACAATTGCGACAATCAAAAAGAAAAAGTGAATCAATGCAATCTCTGGAATTCTGTGAAAAATTTAAATTGAAAGAATCATGGCATTCCAAGCAGTTATAAGAATTCTGAAGGTTAAAAGAGTAAAATATGTCAAAAGAATCTTTGACTTTTATACATCTATATCCGTAACTCAAATTTTCACAATTAAGAATAGAGCGTGTTAAATAACAATTTTTTGATTCCCATGCGTCATCGCACCAATCGCAATTGGTATTATTTTTTCCTATTTGATGTGGTCTTGGAACTTTTTCCTGGAGTTCTTTTAATTGGTCGAAGAAAGGACGGGATGGATCGTAATCTTGACCGAAAGAGAGCGGGTCCCAGATATCACTCCACCATTCATGCAACTTATAAAGCGGAAATCTAAGCTTTTCTGGCAATACAGTTATCAAATTTTCGCCAGATAAATCCGAAACTCCTTTTCTGAACTTGCCAAATATAGAGAATATAAAATATTGCTTCATCCGGCAATCGAAACACTTTTCTGGAATAGTCAATCCTACTTTTTCATACAAAATTAAATCACCAGAATCTATCTCAAATTCTTCTTTACAATCAACACAATTTTTTGTTTCAGATTTCATTCTATTTTTAAATGTCTACGGAAATAAACATATGTTTAAGTTGGTAGACAAGGTTAATTTATAACTGTCGGTTTTCTTTGTATTCATAAATATTTACCCGCGCCGGGCGGATGACGCGTTCGCCCAGCTTGTACCCTTTTTGAATTACGCTAGAGATTGTGTGGTCAAACTCTTTTTTATCTGTCGGTACCAATTCTATAGATTGGTGAATATTTGGATCAAAAATTTCTCCTACTTCACCCACTTCTTTCACTCCGTATTCTTCAAATATCGTATTCATCTGACCATAAATGTATTCTACACCTTTGCGCCAATCAGGATCCACTTTCTCCCAGGCTTCTTTGTTGGCAAAGGCTATATTAAAACTATCCATCACTGAGAGAAATCTAGAAAGCACCCGCTCGCGCACAGACTCGGAAAAACCCGCACGTCTGTCTTCCTCCTGTCTCCGATAATTGGCAAAGTCCGCTCGTTCTTTCTGCCAGCCGGTCAAATATTCTTCTTTTTCAGCCTTACAGGCTTTCAAATCAGCCCGGAGTTTCTTTAGAGTCTTTTTTAGGTCTTCTTCCCCGTCGTCGTTGAATTCAAATTCAAGAACTTCATCCTCGGGCTCTGAAATAGTTTCTTTTTCCTTTTCTTCGTCATCCATATTGTCATATTAACATAAAAATCCCCTTTTCAAGAGGATTTTTGTCGTGGTCAAGTAACGTCCTCCGCTATTTCCGGCT
>Ga0209542_10001718_pt1 | contig 51000 bp, 52 predicted proteins | sample RifCSPhighO2_01_FD_184028 | JGI IMG/M metagenome (GOLD analysis project Ga0209542, IMG submission 184028) | Soil microbial communities from Rifle, Colorado - Rifle CSP2_plank highO2_0.1 (SPAdes) (version 2) | ecosystem: Environmental > Terrestrial > Deep subsurface > Rock core/Sediment ...
CGGTCCAGCTCCTCCTGCACCTCCCGGTCCAGCTCCTCCTGCACCTCCCGGTCCAGCTCCTCCTGCACCTCCCGGTCCAGCTCCTCCTGCACCTCCCGGTCCAGCTCCTCCTGCACCTCCAGCTCTTCTTGCAGCTTCAGCTGCTGCCCTTTCTCTTGCTTCTCGTCTAGCTTCAGCTCTTCTAGCTTCTCTTCTTCCTCGCCAATCTCCGAATCGGTCTGAAGCTCCTCCAATACGACTGGCTCCAGAAACTAAAGTGTCAGCAGCTAATCCTGTTGGCGCTCGCATAAAGTTAAAGAAATAGGCTATAATGCTCCATAGCATATACGCAACCGCTAGCCAATAAATGATATCAATAATGAATTCTGGAATATTTCCTAAATCAGTAGGAAAGCCAGGAAATAACCATTCTAACAATCTTCTGCCTAATACTATTGCTGCGGCAATGATAAATAAAACTAAAGGAGTAGTTTCTCCTCCGGTTCTTACCTTGGAAATGACCCAGATAGCAATAATCGCAATTAGTAACAGTACGCCCAGTCCCCCGAAGATCACGTCTGTAAGATAAATTCCTCGTGACGATAGAAAGAAATAGGTGGTAATTGTTGATGCAAATCCTAACGCCACGCTAATTGCAGTTACAGCATTCCTGGAACTATCCGGCCATTGCATCCATTCTGTGGCTTTTCTTCCACCGATACTCCAAGCTGAAAGAAAAATGATTAACATCAGCATAAAGCTTAGAGATTCTCTATAATATGGCAAGTTAACAACTATTGTTTGAATTCTATTGATGATATCATTAAGTGAAGCTGCAGCTGCGCTAGGAATAGCAATAATAAATAACAATAAACCTACATAGAATAGCTCCAGCTTTTTTTTGTTCATTAACACACCACTTTTTATCTATAAGAACCAGTTTTAGGTTATATAAAGTTATCGTTACAGATCGTTTATTTTCTCCTTTAAACTTACCATAACATTTATAAATAACCCACTATCATGAAGCGTTATGACGCATATCTTATCAGTCGAAGCTAATTCATTATTACCGAAGGTAGCTGATGAACTAAAAAAACTAAAATTAGTTCAACCGCCTGAATGGGCTGGCTTTGTTAAAACCGGCAGACATAAAGAGAGACTGCCAGATGATCCTGATTGGTGGTATCATCGGTCAGCCGCAATTTTGCGAAGTATCGCTAAATCAGGTCCGGTTGGAACTCAAAAATTAAGAACAAAATATGGCGGCTTGAAAGGAAGAGGACATAAGCCTGAACGTTTTTACAAAGCATCCGGTTCAATTATCAGAAAAATTATGCAGCAATTAGAAAGTTCAGAATTGATTAAACAAGATAAAGTCGGAACTCATAAAGGAAGAGTTTTAACACCTAAAGGGGTTTCTTTAATTGATAAAATTGCTGTGCAAATTGCAAAATCACAAAACAAGAATGGCAAGAAACAAACATCCAGCGAAGAAAAAAAGACTGATCAAGCTGAATAAGCTGACTAAATGGGCTCCTTTTTGGACAGTCTTTAAGATTTACGGGAAAGGCAGGAGAGTTCACCCTTCTAGGCATACTGATGTTAAACGATCTTGGAGAAGGGGTAAATCCAGAGTTTGAAAATGGCTAAAACTGAGATTAAAACAATTGAACGAACTTATACTATTCCTCTTCGGAAAGAGTTTAATAAAACTCCTAGATGGAAGAAAACCAAAAAAGCAGTTTCGGCAGTTAAACAATTCTTAATGAAACACATGAAATCTGAAGATATTAAATTAGGAAGAGCTTTAAATGAAAATCTTTGGAAGCATGGTATAAGAAATCCTCCCCACAAAATTAAAGTATCAGTAACCAGAGATGATAAAGGAACAGTAAGGGCTGAATTATTTGGTGTTAAAGCTGAAGAGGTTAAGAAGGAAACAAAGAAAAAAGTAGAAAATAAAAAAGCTGAAAATAAAAAAGCTGAAAAGGCTGAAGCTGCTACAGAAGAAAGTAGAACAAAACCAGCTGTTTTAGAACCAGAAAAGCCGGAACTCAAAAAAGAATTACCAAAAGAAAAAGCTGCTCCTAAAACTAGTAAATCAAACTAGATAATTTTTTAAAAGACTTTCTTTAATACAACTATTTAATGGAAAGACAGATATTTATCAAGAAAGAGGAAAAGGGAACTTTCGGAAAATTCCCAGAGGAAAGGACAGCTGAAGAATTAATCCAATATGGTATTGTTAATGTTGACAAACCGAAAGGCCCAACATCCCATCAAACTTCTGACTACGTTAAAAAAATTTTAGATATCTCTAAAGCTGGACATTCTGGTACTTTAGATCCGCAAGTGACGGGAGTACAGCCGATTGCTTTGGGCAGAGCTACTAGAATTACCCAATTTCTTCTTACGGCGCCAAAAGAATATATTTGTTTGATGCATCTCCATAAAGAAATAAGTGAAGATAAAATCATAGAAACCTTTGAAAAATTTAGTGGTAAAATTAAACAACTTCCTCCAGTTAAAAGCTCTGTTAAAAGGGTGGAAAGAGTTCGTGAAATTTATGACGTTGAAGTTTTAGAAATAGAAAAACAAGATGTTTTGTTCAGAATTAAATGCCAAGCAGGTACTTATATTAGAAAATATGTACATGATTTTGGACAATCATTGGGAATTGGTGCTCACATGGCTGAATTAAGACGAACACAAGCTGGTCCATTTACAGAGAGTGATAAATTAGTTACACTACAAGATTTAAAGGATGCTTTTTATTTCCATCAAGAAGGAAACAGTAAACCATTATTAGAGACAATCCAGCCAGTTGAGAATGCTTTGAAATACATTCCTAAATGCTGGATTTTTGATACCACAATTACTAGTGTTTCACATGGCAGAGATATTGCTGTGCCAGGAATAAGCCGATTAGAAAATTTCAAGAAAGGGGAAACCGTAGCTGCTATGACTTTAAAGAACGAATTAGTAGCTATTGGAGAAGCGTTAATGTCAGCAGTAGAAGTTAACACTAAGAAAAATGGTTTAGCTATTAAGGTAAGTAAGGTTTTTCTAGAAGCTCAATAAACATTTACTATCTAAAAATGCTAAATATTATGAACGTAAAGGAATAGAATTAGCAATTAAAGAATATGAAGAATCTATCTAATAGTTATTTGCAAGGTTAATAAAGAAACCAAACATTAATTATTTGAATGTTCTATTGACCCAATCCAAAATCTTTTGTTCTCTGTTCTTTAATTTTTTTGAGATTCTCTTTGCTGTTGGAAAATATTCGTTACTATATCCTGCTCCAATATTTTTTTTGGCCAAAACGGAACTTTTCTCTAAAAATTCTTTTCGGTGCTTTTCCCAATCTATTTCTTCCATCGTTTTTCTAATAGACTTAAGGTGCGCACTTGTTTTCTGTTTAACTGAAGGTTTTCTAACTGTTCCTATTAGAGAAATTCTAGTGCCTGCTATTTTAGATTCAACTTTTGCTGGTCTCGAAAATAAACGAGAAATTAAACCTCGTTTTCTTATACTTCCGCCCATACCTTCTACAAATACGTCAACAGCTGCCCTGCTCTTATGCTCATCTAGATATTTTAAGCTTACCAGAAGTTTAGTTTCATTGTTCTTAATTTTTTCAGCAACAGATTCTTGAAATTTTGGCCATTGTGTTAAATCACCTAATTTTGATTCTATTTCATGCCGGATATCTTCCAACTGTCCATAATTATTTTCAATTTCTCTTGAACACTCTGGATGATGCGATACCAGGCTGGCAAAAAAAGCTCCGATAATATTAGCAACCTCTTCTACTTCTGTCATTGAATCTTGATATATTATTTCAACGTCTTTCTTTAACCATTTTAAAGCCTGATCGGTCTTTTCAATTTGCGTTACGTATTGTAGAAGATAAAGCAGAATGTTTGGTCCTGTTTCTGATCTCATTGCTGCTTCAATTTGTCGGCTAATTTCTTTTAGTGCATTTACTTCTGTTCTAATTTCAGCGGCAGCTCTCAGGCCTTGTCTTTCTGCTGATTTTTTAGAAATAATTTTAGACATTAATCCTAAAAATGATTGTTTACCTTTGCTGCTTCTTCGAAAGATAGAATAATCTGTAGCAATTTGATCCGCTAGTTTTTTCATGGCTCTCTCAAACTCTTTAGAAAATTTCTCCCTTGAACTCTTTGTCATGTAGAACAACCCAGGATAATCTCTTGTCTTCTGGCGTATTTCCTCCATTACTTCATCTAATGAAACCAGTTCTTGGAACTCTTCTTTTTCTGCAGCATTTAAAGTTTCAGATATAACATTAAACAAATCGATAAATGCTTGTGTAAATCTGTTAAAATCGTCAACGAATGGGTCAATAAGAACTTTTAAGGCGGCTTTAAACTCACTGGGACTGTTGTGAATGTTTTTCTCATAGATTCTAGAAATCTTATCCACTCGATAATCTTTCTTTAATCTTTTTTTTGCTGCTTTAAATTCTTGATCTTTCTTTCTTAGTTCAGCCATGTCTTGCAATATCAATCCTGGCAAAGAAATAATATTTGGAGATGTTAAACTGACCATCATTTTTAGAAAGAAATCTTAGTATATAAAATTTTCACAAAAGTGGCTCTATAGAAACCATCTTATTTTGCCTTCAAAACTCTCGTTGTCTTTCTTGAAAGCTCTGCGTTCCCGAATGGAGCAACCCCTCGCGACGAGCCCGCAAATGATCTCGAAGGAGTTTTGACCTGATGGCAATCGTGAGGATTTTTACAGAGCTACAAAAGTTTACTAAAGAACATTTAATTTTTTTCGAAACAATTCATATTAAAAAAAGTAAAAGGTAAAAATCGTTTTCTTACTTCATCTCAATAACCATGCCTTGATCTCCAGGGTTAATTATCCTAACATTATCAATTTTATCAACCATTCCGAACGTTTCATGCAAATGTCCAGATATAGCTAATCTTGGTTTCATCCGCCTAATGAATTGCGCATAATCTTTGCTTCCTACGTGGCCTACCGCAATTTTATCCAACTTAGTTCCATATGGCGGCATATGTGTTATCAAGATAGTCTTCTCATTTTTATATTTGCCGTACCACTCTCGGGCTATTTTTCTGAATCTTGGATCTTGCATAGCAAACCCATCGCCGCCGTAACCTAAAAAAAGATAATTCTGAATTTTAATGGCTTTCATATGTAAGTTAATCCAATTAGGATAATCTATAAGTGTTTCATTAAATCCTTCTTCAGGTTCTTCATGGTTGCCATGTACAACATAAATTTTCTTGCCAATTTCGTTAAAATTTTTTAGAACACTCCTTAATCCTCTTTTAAAATTTGAGATGTCACCGCAGCAAACAATAAAATCTATGTCGTCCTGTTTGGCTCTTTTAAGTAAACCTTGGATTGCATTTTTATCTTCGTGTATATCTGTAAATGTAAGAAATTTCATCCTAAGTAAAACCTCTATTTACTTATGCGCTAGCTGCTTCTAACTCTTTCTCTTCAACTTGCTTTTTAACTTCTACTTTTTTACTGACTTCTGAGATTTCTTCTCTTGGTTCTGGTTTGCTGCCACTAACTACAAACATCATCCTGACAGCAACTTCTTTTAAAGGATAAATCTTAGCTAGTTTTTTCTTAATTGGGCTTTGTATTTTATAAGAAACTAAATTGCCTAGTAGACTATCATAAGTTGATTTAGCCGTCTCTTCCTGCAAATACTTCTCTAATTGTCTCTTTAAGCTGGCTCTAGTAGATCTAGAAACTTTGTTTAAAGTTAACATTAAAGTTTTCATTACTACTTTTATGCCATCTTTTGTAGTAAGAGAGAAATAATCATCGCAGCGGTTACAATTTTTCCTAACAGCCCTTTTAACAAAGGAAGGTGTTAATTCATAACCGGTAGCTATGGTTTCTAAGGTAGTGCCTTGCCACTTGATAATCTTGAAAGAGATATAAACGTTTTGATCTCTAACATTTCCAGTTAGATCCTTAAGGTTAATTTTTAATGGCCTGTTAATAGCTTCTTCTGCACTACTAATATAAGTTTCACCAATCTCTTTCTTGCCGAAAACAACTGGAGCTATAATTTTATGCCATATTTTTTTCTTAGTTTTTATTCGGCTTACTTTCTTTCTTTCGCTTTTAGACATTTAAGTTCCTAGTTAAAGTGGTTATTTATAAATATTATGGGTGAGAATAAGGTTATTTCTTAAAATTGCCCAACATTATTATCTCTTTTAATGGTATTCTGTCGCTGGGCACTTCCATTTTTTGCATCTCTTCTGGTAAATTTTCTAGTTTTCCTTTCTTTCCGATAGCTATCATTGCCAAAATGTCATAATCTAGAGGTATATTTAGGTTTTTCCTCGCTGTTTCATAATCAAATCCTTCCATGCCATGAACCACTAAACCTCTTCTACATCCTTCCAGAGCTAAGTTTTCCCAAGCTGCTCCAGCATCAAATTGATGAGTTACTGATGGTTTGTTATTGTATTCAAAGTTTTTCCTAGAAACAACAACTATCAGCACGGCTGCATTTTTAGCCCAAGCCTGATTAAAAGGAATTAATAAATCCAAAAAATTTTTCCAATGCTCAGTTTCTCTTTTAGCATAAATGAATCGCCATAATTGCGCATTGTAAGAAGATGGGGCCCATCTAGCCGCTTCAAATAAAGGCATTAATTCCTGATCTGTTAATTTCTCGCCACTCATGGCTCTAGACGACCAGCGGTTAAGAATTAGCTGGTGAATGTCATAGCCTGAAACTCTTTTCTTCATGAATTCTAATTAACAAGTGCTATATTTAAATGTTGATAAGAGTGGGCCTGGCCAGATTTGAACTGGCGATCCCTTCCACGTCAAGGAAGTGTCATACCGTGCTAGACCACAGGCCCAATAAAATGAAAATTCTAAAATCGCCTATCCCTTATTCGCTGCGCTTATTCAGCAGCAAATTAGGATTCGGCGATTTTCTAAACTAGTTTTCAATCATTCCTCACTGATCTCTGCTAAGCAGCTGGATATTATATGCCCAGAGAGGAATAAATTATCATTAGTTAGTTCTGTTTTTATTAAGTTTTCTAGTTATTATTAATCCCTTACAAATGACGATTTTCCTGCAAAACATTTATAAACTAACTTATCCAAAAATAGATTTCAAACTACAGGAGTGATAATTATGGCTGATGGCAAAGATAAAGATCCAAAGTATGCTGGTTTAAGCTTAGATCCAAAAAAAGATATTTTTCCAGATCGTATAAATATAATTCCACTATTGGAGAATGATGTTCGTCATCCTAAAAACTTAAAACAATATTTAATTAACTTAAAGAATTCAAATGAACCAACGATCATAGAAGATCGTTTTCATGAAAGATTACCGCTAGTTCCATTTCCTAAAGAACATGATCTATCGAGAATATATCGAACGCCTAGAGCGGATGGACTAAGTAACTGGAGAGAATTAAGTTTTGCTGCTTCTACTCTTCCTCTAAATGAGACACTTGCTGATACATTTAGAAGATACACTATAGAAGGTGATTTCACTCCAGATATAAAATGTGCAGATACCATAGAGTACAGTACTAAAAGGGCAGAATTAGAAAAAGATGGTTTCGCCTACGAAGGATCATATGGTACAATAAAAGGCTTTAAAGATTCTTCAGAAATTACTGCGGCTATAGACAGATTGGGCAGAGGTAATACTAAAACCATGACTTCTTTTAGAGAAGGTAGGCGTGAAGTATTCACTTTAGATCTCTTTGTAAAGAAAGCTGAAGGTCCAGTTCCTGAAACTTCTGGCCATGAGTGAACCTACTCAATACAATTCACAAAGAATAATGCATAGTATTGCAGTTAATAGCGGTCAAGAGCCCGCATTAGTAGCTTCTAATAGCATCGGATATTCTGTTTTTGTTTCTAGAATTACAGGAGATAGTTTTCAATCACGCGGTATATATAGAGCAGGAACTAGAATGGAAGCGGATCTAGCTGCGAGTCGTACTAAAGGCACAGACATTTTTGCTCAATTGGGAATTAGGCCAGAAAAAGAAAGAACTCTAAACTGTGGACCAGTGATTTATCAATGGATTGAAAAAGGACACGAAATAGTAACTATTACTGCTTTTCCTGCTGAAAGAACACTTACTTCTAAGCCATTAGAAGGCATGATTGAGGTTTTTTCTAGACCTAGAACCTAAAAATTTATATTTCATTTTATTTTAATAACCGCATGATTCATCATCACGAATTTTGGTGGAGATTCTTTCCTAAAAAAGAATTGACCCAAATTTATTTATCGGTAGCTTTGCGAGGTTTAGCTATCTCCATGCTAGGCTTATTTATACCTTTGTATCTATACCGTGAAATAGGAATTTCCTTAAATGATACTTTAATTTTTTTCATTTTCTACTCTGTTATTTTTGGAATCTTTACTCCTCTGGCTGCTAAGTTTGCTGCTAGGTATGGAACTAAACACACAGTTCTCTTATCAGTGCCGTTATATCTAGCCTTTATAATCTGTTTACACCTGCTTTCAAATTATTCTGTTCCCTTAATCCTGGTTAGTTTAACATTAGGTCTTTCGCAAGCCTTTTACTGGATGGGTATCAACCTGGCTTTTCACCATGCTAGTGATCACCAGCATCGCGGCGAAGAAGTAGGGAAAGAAAAAGCCGCTTCTATTATTGCAACTATTATTGGCCCTCTTACCGGCGGATTTTTAATCACTTTTTTCGGGTTTCCAATAGTATTTCTGCTAACTAGTTTATTGTTGATAACTGCTACTTTTATTCTTTTTATCAGCGGTGAAAATCATGTCCGCTACAGATTTTCAGTTCGATCGGTTATTAATAAACACAACTGGAAAGATTCTATTTTCTTCGTATCCAGGGGCACAGAAGTTATTGCTAAAGGAGTAATCTGGCCTTTATTTATTTTTCTGACTCTTAAAAGTTACATCTCTTTAGGCTTAGTTGGATCATTACTATCGGTAATCAGCGCTTTTTTGTTATTATCAGTTGGCAAATTTAGCGACCATCGAGATAAAAGGAAAATCATTAAGTTAGTTTCTGGTTTTGAAACTATTTCCTGGCTGTTGAGAGCCATGGCTTTTAGTGTGGGGTACATTTATGGAGCTACTGTCTTTGGAGGCATAACTGATGGAGTTAGAGAATCGCCGTTGGGCGCTTTAGAATATGATAAAGCTAAAGGTGATATTGTTGGTTATTTCGTCAGCCGGGAAGTTTTCATTTGCCTGGGAAGAATTTTGCTTCTTAGCCTGGCTATCATGACTTCTAGCCTGGCTGGCAGCTTAGTTTCGCAAGGATTTTTTAGCTTAGCTGCCTTATTGTTCTAAAATGGCTGCTGAAGATGATTTTTTATCGGGATTGTTAGAATTGCAGTATGGTGTTGACGTTAAAGCAAAACTAAAAAAACTGGCTAAAGATGTCAGCTGGGCTGGTTATTGGCCTGAAAATAAAGTTTCTTTCTGGAACGCTGAGGCGTTCATGTGGAATCACAAGATTAGCAAAGAAAAAAGAAATATCATTAGGCATGAATTAGCTGCCTTAACCGGCAGGAATCTGGACTTGGGGTGCGGTTCATACTCCTATCTTTCTTCAGTTGGTTTTGATTTATCAAAAAAGATGCTTGATTTTAATGACAACTGCTATGACAAGATCGTTGGAGATTTAGAACAGCCCTTGCCATTTAAACCAAAATTTGATTCAGTTACCGCTATTTTTGTTTTTAATTATGTTAAAAACTATCGGCAGCTATTAAATGAAATATTTAGAATTCTTAAAGATCAAGGAATTTTTGTAATGGTTCTTTCCAGTAGCTCAGTTAATGATTGGCAGAAACAACAGGAAGTTAATGAGTTGAGTAAAAATGATTGGATCAAAATACTTTCCGGGAAATTTGCAGTTAAAGTTAAAGAAAAAGATAATCTTATTTTTTATAGATGTAGAAAAACTTAAATACAACAAAAAAATCACTTATTAGAGGTGATAATATGTCTAAAACTAATTTAAGTTCACAAGCTCCATATTTAGTGATAGTTGCTGTTGTAGCAGTTGTAGCAGTTGTGACTCTGGTGATGAACGAATCGGCTAACTTGCAAGGCGCGCCAGTGGCGGATGGTCTAGTTGTACCTGATCCTTTAATTGTCGATGATTCATTAAGAGTAGCGTCTTGTTTTGATGAAGATCCAATTAATGACTATTACCGAAAAGGATACGTCCAGATTGCAGCAAAAAGATATTTTGATTTCTGCCAGGGCGACTACTTAAGGGAATATGTCTGTTCAAACAGCCGTAAAGAAATAGCTGATCAGTTTAATTGTGAATTTGGCTGTGAAAATGGTGCTTGTTTAAGAATATCAACTTACAGTTAATCCTCATTTATGTTTTTTTTCTTATTTTTTTTAGAAAACTATATTAAACAATCAATCTATCTCCATTAAAGGTGTCATAGATGAATCGTTCTAAGTTACTAGAGAAACATGGATTTCGTGAAGAAGTTACTGAACTAGTGATGGGGCAGCATGGGCCAACGGGCTTCCCACAGCCTGAAAAATCATGGAGAATTTTTCTTGAAGCTTCTGAATTAAGTTTGGAAGAACCCTATTACTGGATTCTGGACAATTTCAAAATGTTCTTTCCGATAGTTGAGAAGCTGGAAGATACTTTTGCAGCTTCAGAAAACTCAGCTTTTTTTGGTGTTTCGCAGCAGAGATTAGGAGCTCAGCAGGACAAAATCTCGCAGTTTCTGGCTACCACTGGTAAAATGATTAAGGAACTGTTCCAAATGGTGAGAGAACTTAGAATTCTTGATGAACGATTAAGATACTATGAAGATGCAGCTAAACAAATGAGCAAGGAGATTGATAAAAGAGAAAAAGGTTCAGAGATTACCTTAAAAGGGATTTTTGTTGATTTAGTTCAGGGTGGTTCAAAGAGCGCCGCTTCAGTTTATGGGATGGCTAGAGAATTACAGTTTATTACACTTCCTGATTTATTTTTTGACGCTCCGCCATTTAAAGAACAAGGAGAAATTGAAAATCATGTCACTAATTTAGGTAAAGACTTTAACGAGAACGTTTTAAGAGTTTTGATCAGGCATTTAACCCAATTTAACCAATGGAAAGATCAAACGCATCGTGAACATAAAAACCGCAGAAAATTTATGTTAAGTTATCTATTACAGCATTTTGAAATAATTAAGATGTATATCAACTGGGTTAAACCTTACCTTCGCCATGTTGGCAAATTAACTTTAAAGCATACCAGCATGGACTCTCCCGATATCGTAGCTGCTTTTGAAGGCAGTATGATTGACATTGAAATTTTATCTAGATTCAGAAAGCCTGTTGGCGATTCTGGCGCCAATGGCTGCGTTTTAGCGACTTTCCAATATCGAACCAGGCCTGACCTAAAAATTCATAATGAATATCAAAGAGGAGCTGTCCACGTAGGAAGGTTTGAACTGTGGTTAAGGTGCTATAAGTGGAATGATGAACAAGTTAAAGCTTATAAGAAATTAAAAGAAGATGAAACTTTCGCTCTAATGGGCGATGTTTCCAGCACTGTCGAACAAGCTATGAACTCTTTAGGCCAAGAACTTGATGATTACATTAAAGAGGCTAAAGACAGTGTTGAAGGCAAAACCACTCCAGAGGCAGAACCAGAGAAGCCTAGCAGCAGTATGATGCAAAAAATGTTTGGAAGTTTCTATAGATCAAAGAGCAAAAAGAAGCCAGAGAGAAATAAAACAGAAATCAGGGGCCAGAAAGAAGCTATCAAAGAAGCTATGGACGGGGTGTATAAATCAGCTAACGGGATTTGTTGGAATATCTATAAAACATTCAAAAAATCAAGAAGATTTGTGATGTGGTAAAAATGGGGAAAGATTCTCAGAAAGAAATTAGGGAAGCGCAGGAAAAAGTAATCAATAGAGATAAGAAAAAAAAAGAAGAGAAAGTCTCTAAGGAAGAAAAAAAAGAGAAGATCAAGTTAGAGGATTTAGATTTTGAGTTGCCCAGAAGAGAAAAACCGTCTGCGCCGCCTAAAGTTCTGGAAGATTTGGAAGCGGCTCTGTCTAAAGATAAAATTCCTAAACAAATTTTAGAATCTCAATATACTCAAGAATTGAGCCGAGAGCCGGTAGAAGTTATTTACGATAAGATTAATCAGTTAAAAGAGTCTGTTCAGGAGAAAGGTTATTTGAATCTGCAAGAACAAAAACAAGTTCAATATATGGTTGGCGCTATTGAACAAAAGTTGGAAGACCAGGAAGCAGGAACTTATTCTTTTACTGAATCGGTAGCTAGGAAAGCTTCCTTAATCCACAAAATTGGTTCTGATTTAAGAGATATGTATAAAAGCGGCAGTAGTAAAAAAAGTAATTCTCTGTACAGAGTGCAGTAGGCCTTCGCTAAAATAAGATCTGCATTTTCATTTTATTCTGGACAGAGGCGTGCAGTAATAAAATATAAATAGTATCTTAGATTCTCTAGCGTATGCCAAAAAAAAAGAGAACTACTAAGAGTTTATTACCAATTAAACCAATCTTTGCTGCGGCTATTGGTGTAGTTCTGCTTTTTGCGATTGGATTTCTGGTTGAAACCAATGTTACTGGTGAAGCTAAATTTGATGGTAAAAAAATACTGTTTTTACCTAACGACTCATCCTGTAATGTTAATGAAGATTGCCAATCTGGATACTGTGAATTAAGGCCCGGCGGTTATCTATGTACGGCCTGCACTTTTGATTCACAATGCCATGCAGGAAGTAGTTGCGGTAACGGAGTTTGTTCTTAAAAGCAACGTTTATATACATTAATATCTCTATCTAAGATATGGATATGGGCAGTGGATACTACGGACCAATGGACCGTGAATATGTTGGACATCACCAGCATGGCCATGGGTTTCCTGGCTCTCAGAGCAAATCAACTACTGATGTCAGTATGTCAATAGGAGATTTTGGAATTAGCATGGGCTTAGGGCCCATCCCTAATGTACAGGCTATGCAGGCTTACATTCGTCCAGGAGCTAAAAAATTAGAATTTGTCTTTTCTGGAACAGGTAAAGGCCAGCCGGGCCAGCAAACTCCAGGCATGTATGGTAAAAGGCAAAGAGAAGCTTTCGTAGAGATTGGGAAGGTTAACAAAGTTGACTTTACTACTCACGCTACTTTTGGTGTTTATGGTTTAGCTGGCATGGATCAGCAGGGAAACTTTTCTAAAGCCAGTAAAAATTTCTCCTTGCAAGAAGTTAAAAGAGCTATCGAATTCGCTGCCGATGTTGCTTTTGGCGGGCCGGTAGTAGTACATACTGGAGAGTTTCAACGCCCTTTAATTGATTCTCGCTGGAATCAAGAAGATCAAAAATGGAAAGATAAGTTCAGGATGTTTGATGATGAAGAAGGCAGAACTTCCTTTAGAGTAGTTGATACTAGAACTGGCGGAGTAATTGAAGAAGCTAGGAAGAATAAAAGAGTTCCTCGTCCAGTCTGGCTGACGGCTAAACCAGGAGAAGAATACGAGGAAAATGGCGTTAAGAAGAAAGCTACCGGCAGATCCGATGAAAAAGGTAGAGCTTTAGATGAAAATGGCATTCCGATTTATTTAGATTACTTTGGTAAAAAAGTTGATCCATCTGATCGTGTTCCGCGTTTTAGTAGTGAAAAACAAGAATTTGAAATTGAACAGCTGGGCTGGGAGGATTTAGTGCAGGAAGCCCAAGTTATCACTGAGAGAGCTAGAATAGATTACAGAAAATGGAAAAACGGCCAAATGACCGAAAAAGAATTTAAAGACTCTCCTTGGTATGAGCGTCTTAAAGATGTTACTAATGAAAATGAAATTAAAGTTCGTCCAGAAGAGGCTTACATTATTGCTACTTTAGAAACTAACGCTGCTCACAGTCGTGGTTGGGCTCTTCAGTACGGTGGTGATTTCAAAGAAATTGTTGATAATATCAAAAAATTAAGAAAAGCTGAACAATTTTATGAAAAAATTGAAGCTTCAGTTGACCCTGAAGAAAAATGGAAATTAAAACAGCAAGTTAGGCCGTTGTTAGGAAGTTTAATTCCAGAGGATGCTAAATATCCTACAGAATTAATTAAAGAACAGCTCAGAGATTTCGAGCGAAGATTAAGATACAGTAAAGAAGCTTCAGCTTCACAGTGGTCGCAAGCTAAACAATCGGAAGAAACTCAGAGATACGTGCAAAGCGCTGAAACCTATGCCTTTAAGGAATCCTGCGACTCTTATGCCAGAGCTGCTATGTCCGCCATGCGCCACACCGAAGCTCTAAGGAAAAAAGGCACTTTAAAAAAACCAATCGCTATCGCCATGGAGAATTTATTCCCGGAACAGTATGGCGCTCATCCTGATGAACTAATAGATTTAGTTAAAGGCAGCAGAGATCGTATGGCTAAAATGCTTAAAGAAGAGCATGGCCTGAATATGGAAGAAGCTAAAAAAAGAGCTAAAGATCACATCACTTCAACATTTGATACTGGCCATATGAACATGTGGAGAAAATATTGGGTAGGTGATTCAAAAAAATCTTTAGAACAAAATGACCGAGATTTTGACAAATGGGCCGTTGAAAAATTTAGCCAGATGATTGATGCGGGTATTATTGGTCACGTGCATTTAGATGATAATTATGGCTACCATGATGATCATTTAGCGCCAGGTGAAGGAAATGCGCCTATTAGAGAGATGGTGAAATTATTAAAGGAGAAAGGTTATAAGGGAGAATTAATTGTTGAACCAGGAGCCGATTATACCACCGATGTCAGTGGTTTTCATTCGGTAATGAAGACCTGGCAGCATTTCAATGCTCCAGCTTACGGTTCAGGCAGCGGCATTTCTTCGTCTGCTCGTTGGGGCCAAGTTCAATACGGCTGGTTCGGCCAGACTCAACCGCCCTACTTCACTTTTGGCGGTTATGGTCCTTCAGAAGATTGGCAATTGTGGAGTCAAGTTCCATTAGAATAGCCATGAAAATATCGCTGGTTGGTTATGGAAGTTTGTTAAATCTGTCTTCATTGACGGATACGATAAAAGTAAGTTCGTTTGTTCCAGTTATAGTTAAAGGCTACAAAAGAATTTTTAATGTTCAATTATCTAAAACTGATGTACTTAACCTAGTTAAATCTTCTAAGCATTATTTTAATGGATTAATGTTTAAAATAAATCATGAACAACTTAAAAAATTAATCAAAAGAGAGAAACCTGAATATCATTTAGAAAAAACTATAGCTTTTCCCCTCTATGGAACCAAAAAAAGTTTACCTTGTTTTATCTTTATTGATGAATATCTTCATCTTGACAAGAAAAAAAGAATACCTAACCAAGACTATTTTCTGTTATGCCGGGAAGGAGCTTACAATGTTAGCAGAAAATTTGGAAAACAATGGGACGAAACTACTTATCTTGCTTCAGGTAAAAAAGTTTCTGATTGGTTGAAATTTAATCCAGATTATGATCTCATCAACGACACTAATATAAAGTAATTGATGTTAATTTAAAATATGAACTTCGAACAAGCCTTAGATTTTAGAGATCATTATGAACGTAAAGTGGCCGAAGCTGCCGACTATATCAAAAATAAGTTAGGAAATTCTAAACCAGTTTTCGGGATTGTTTTAGGATCAGGACTAGGCGATTTAGCCAGTTCTATTGAAGACGCAGCTGTTATTGCATATGAGGACATTCCTAATTTCCCAACTACTACTATTCCTGGGCATGAAGGAAAACTCTTAATTGGTAAAATTGAAGGAGTTCCAGTTATAGGATTAAAAGGGAGGAAACATTACTATGAAGTTGCTGATGAGCCTTTTAATGCTGGAATTTTACAAACAGTTTTTCCGGTGCATGTTCTAGCTAATTTAGGTGTTGGCAACTACTTTGTAACCAATGCTGCTGGTGGATTAAATATGCGTTACAGTGTCGGAGATATAATGATTATAAGATCTCATATTAACTTATTACCAAATTCATTATTAGGTAGACACAATCATTTTGATAGGATTGATGATGGTAATCACGCTTGGAGATTTCAGCCGATGAATGGTGCTTATGATCAGAATTTGTCTAAACTACTTCTTCAGGCGGGTGGAAAAAGGTATGTAGGAGGTATTGGAAGAGCACTAAGTGATTTTGCTTTTTTTATGGACTTAACTAAAAGACATGTTCACGAAGGAACTTATCTAGCTGTTACAGGTCCTACATATGAAACTGAAGCGGAATGTGTAGCTTTTAGAGATGGATTAAGAGCAGATGCAGTAGGGATGTCAACTACTCCTGAAGTGATTGTAGCAAGGAATCGTGGTATGAGAGTTGTTGGAATGTCATGCATAACTAATGTAATTGCTGATGATGGAACTAATGCTACAAATCACGAAGAGGTAAAAGCAATTTTAGATTCTTCTGAAGTTAGAGATAGACTTTCCTCAACTGTAATTAATTTCTTTAGGAATTTAAATAAAATATGATTTTTCCACCAGTGTATTTTCACTGGTGGTTTAGCCATCTCTTTGATTGGAAAAATCATGGTCGAAAAACCGCCCCGAGCGAAGCGAGCATGCCACTGGTGTTGAGCCGCAGGCGATCACCAGTGGTGGGCGGTTTTTTTGACAACCTTAACCAAATGGTTAAGGGAAAAAAAAGAGGTGTTATATAGAAAAGGCATTAAATTATCGAACTGATTATTAGTCCTTTTCTAAATAGTTCAGGCAAAATTGATTCGATTATTTGCTGCCCTCACTATACTTCTAGTTTTTGATGGAGGTAGTAGATATGATTCTTATAAAGCAAATAAACTAGATCGTCAGTAGTTAACTCCGAAATAAATTGATGCAATTCGTTTTTTAACATTTTGAACCACCTCAGTTCTTTTTCTAAGCAAGGCAGCGAGTCTTAATCACTGCTTTAATCACAAATAGCAGTCGAGTCTAATGTTCTTAGTATTATTTTTCTATAGACTCTTGGCGGCCTTGCTTAAATATAGATCTCTAATAATAACCATTTATTAATCCCTTATGCAGGACAACTAAAGAAGGCGGTTGAAGAAGTTTTATCCATAAAGTTTTTAAACTGAAACCCGGAGTTTTGTTACTATCAAGTAAATCAAGGTGGTTTATCTAAATGTTCAGATTATTTTCAACTCCCGGGTGGTTTAATGGCTGGGATATTGTGTTTGATATCGTTGGACTTATAGTTGCTTTTCTAATTGCTGCTTACAGCTGGAGAATTTATCATATTAATAAAGAAAATCGTTTTGCTTACCTTTCACTAGCTTTCATCTTGCTGGCTGTCGGTTTTTTATTTAAAACATTTACCAGCAGTATTCTTTATTACACGCCGATTAGAGACGTAGCAGCTGAGGTTCTCAGGCCAGTTGCTGGAAAAGGTTTGTCATTATCATTAATCTATTACCGAGCTGCCTTCTTTTTACAAATGGTTACAACTTTAGGCGCATGGCTGTTAATGTTCTTTGTTTCACAGAAACCAAGATCAAGGTTAAAGAAATTCTATGAGGTAAGCCAAATTGCTTTGTTTATATATCTGTTACTACTGGTTTCAATAGTATCCAATTTTAGATATGGAGTATTTTATATGACCAGCATAGTGCTGCTAAGCTTAATTGTACTAAATTATTATAAAAATTATCTTAACACTAACAAGAATAAAAGAGCTTTAGCCGTAATGGTTTCATTTTTGTTTATTTTAATTGGAAATATAGCTTTTGCTTTTGTTTTCTTTTCACAAGGATTTTACGCATTAGGAGAAATATTAACTTTGGTTGGATTTTTGATTTTATTAATAACCTACCAAAAAATTACAAAAAGGTAATCTTACATGGGTTCACGCAGATCACGATTGGAATTGATTTTTGACATTCTGTTAGCTATACAAAATAAAGGCGGCAGAATTAAACCAACACACTTAATGTATAAGTCTAACTTATCTCATAAACTATTAAATACTTATTTAGAGGAACTAATTCACAAAGAATTGGTATTGGTTGAAGAAATTCAAGTTAAGAAGAAGCAGAGTGCTACCAAGACAGTAGTAATAACTGAGAAAGGACTAGGTTTTTTAGCTGAATTTAGGCGGATGAGAGAATTTACTGATGCTTTTGGGTTGTGAACATGGCAATTGATGATAAATTAAACCTAGGTGGTACTCCTGATCAAGAGAAAGGACCAACCAGAAAAATCTATGACCGATTTGGTGTTAGAGAAGCAGTAACTTATCATGCAAGCAGTTTTACTAGGGAAGTGATCAGAGATGTTTTGCCCTCTTGGAACTTAATGCCCGGAAAACTTTTTCTAGATTGTTATAATTTGCTGGGGAGGAGTGTATCTGGAGCAGTTGCTGGTATTTTTAACGAGGTTCTAAGGTTTGGGGTTATAGCTGCCGCCTTAAACAACGATGGAATTCGTGAATCCGTAATAAATGATCCAGTCAGTTTTACTTCTGCCGAAATCATTTTAGCCTATGCTGTTTTTTCAAATCTTATTGGTGACGGCATTACAGGTAGAAAAAAAGAAGTTGAAAAGATCTATGAACCAAAAATTTAACTGTAATAAAAAACACTGATTCTTCCACAATCCTTAAAAGATAACCTGCTTATAACCACTTGATGCCTAAAATCATTGTTGGTGTGGATGAAGCTGGAAGAGGTCCAGTTCTCGGCCCGTTAGTTATGGCAGCTTTAGCAGTAAAAGAAGAAAATCAGAAAAAACTAGAATGGATGGGCGTTAAAGATTCTAAATTATTAAGCTCTCAAGTTAGAGAAGAATTATTTGAACGAATTCGTGAGGTTGTTGAAGATTTTAGGATTGAAGTTATTGAGCCTGATGCCATTGATCTTTCAGTAACATCTGCTGAGTCAAATCTTAATTGGCTGGAAGCTGACACTTCAGCTAGGATGGTTTCAGAGCTTAAGCCGGATAGAATAATTATTGATTGTCCTAGCACTAATATTCAAAATTATAAAAATTACTTTGCTAATAAGTTAAGCGCGGGAGTCAGAAAAAATGCTGAGTTATTAGTAGAACATAAAGCTGATTTTAACCATATTGTAGTAGCTGCTGCTTCAATAGTAGCTAAAGTTATTAGAGATAGGTTAATTGACAAAATTAAAGATGATATTGGTTATGATTTTGGCTCTGGTTATATGACTGATGAAAAAACTCAAAAATTTCTAGACAATTACCATCAGGCATTTCCTGAATTATTCAGAAAAAGTTGGCAGTCTTATAAAAATGCTGAAATTAAAAAACAGCAGAAGACTTTAGGTGAATTCTAGATACATTTTTATAGATTATTCTTTTATTTAATTGTTATGGCTCTTTTTACTAACGTCACTAAAGAACAAGCAGAAAAATTGCTTAAAAAAGGTTTTACTGCAGAAGCAATTAAAACAATTTATGAAGAATTAAGGTTGAAGCGAGACGATACTACAATAATACTCTACAACTCTGGAAAATTACTAATTCAGGGAAAAAATGTCGAAGCAGCGGCAGAAATAATCAGAAAGTTAAAAATCGGCCGGCAGCCACCGTCAGAGGATTTCAGGAAAGAATTAGGTATAATTATCGGCAGTGACGAAGCGCTTAAAGGCGACACTTTTGGAGGAATAGTAGTAGCGGCAGTTAAAGCTGACCAGTCCGGCAGAAAATTACTTCAGGAATTGGGTGTAGCTGACAGCAAGAAACTTAGCGACAAAGAGGTGCTTTTAATAGCTAAACGGATCAAACAGAATTTTGTTTGTGAAACTAGAAGTTTACTGCCGGAAGAATATAATGACAGAAAAGGTAATGTCACTGAGTTGTTAAATAAACTCCATCAGCAAGTAGCTAACGATTTGCATCCTGGGAAGCATATAGTAGATAAATATCCGGGCTGTGTTGTAGGAGATATAGCTGTTGAAAAAGCTGAATCAAAATACCTGGAAGTTGCAGCAGCTTCAGTTATCGCCAGAGCTGCCGCCTTAAACCAACTGGAATATTTAAGCGTGGAAGCTGGGTTTCCGGTTCCTAAAGGCAGCACTCATGTTAAATTAGCTTTGCATGAATTACAGGAAAGAAAGTTAGATTTTAAGAAATTTGTTAAGATTGATTTTAGTAATGTCAGAGATTTTTTAGTTAAGTAAAGATTTATATATTTATATCCTCATAACTATTTTATGGCCGAAGCACCTAAATTAACTGAAGAACAGGCTAAAGCTCTTCAAGAAAAATTAAAAAATATGCCTCCTGAAGAATTAGAAAGATTGCAGAGGGAGAATTGTATCTTCTGTAAGATTATCCATGGCGAAATGCAAACTAGGAAAATCTATGAAGATGACGTATGCTTAGTAACTCTGGACATTGCCCCCGCCTCTAAAGGCCACCTGTTAATAATTCCTAAAGAGCATTACTCAATTATGCCGCAAGTTCCGGATAGAGTTCTGGCTTACATTTGTGTAATAGCCAAAAGATTTTCACAAATAGTGCTTAGGACTTTAAAAGTTTCTGGCACCAACATTTTCATTGCTAACGGTTCGGTGGCTGGCCAAAGAGCGCAGCATTTCCTGCTTCATTTAATTCCTAGGAAAGAAGGCGATAAAGTTCTTGATTTACAAGAAAAAATCATCAATCAGGAGATGGTTGAAAATGTTAAAATTGCAGTTGAGGATAAACTTTTCCAGCTAATGGGAGTTAAAAAACCAGAATCCAAAACCGAAAATCTACCCAGGATTCAAGAACCAGCTGAAATGGAACAGGAAGAAGGGAGTAAACCTGAAAAAAAGATATCTACAAGGAAGAAAACCCCCATTTTAAAAAAGTCACCTTCTGTTGAAATTGTTAATGAAGAGCCGGCTAAAGAAAAACAGCCAGAAGAGGAGGAAGCAAATCTTAATGATATTGCTAATCTATTCCGATGAATTTAACCAGCCAGTGCGAGTATTGTGAAATCCTTAGAAAAGAAAAAAATATACTTGCCTCTTCAAGTGATGCAGTAGTTGCAGTTAGGGACAAAGTAGTTACTCCCGGTCAAATTACTATTTTCCCTAAGGAGCATTATCCCATCATGGAGATGGTTCCAGAAGAAGTTTTGCAGCAGTGTGCTATCCTAGCCAATAAAGTCAGCATTGCTGTATTTGAGAGTTTAAGCAGCCAAGGGACCAACATTTTAGTAAGAAACGGTCTTGGCGCAGGCCAGGATGTAGCTCATTTTGGTATAGAAATAATTCCAAGAAAAGAAGGCGATGGACTCAATTTTGACTGGAAGCCGCGCCAATTAATGGAAGACGAAATAGAGATGGTTCACACTACTTTATTGGAAGCAGTAGAAGAATCTAGGTCCAGTCCTAAAAAGGAAGAAAAGCGCGATGATAAGAAGGAAATTAAAATAGTTGAAGGTAAAGAAAATTACCTCTTAAAAAGTATCAAAAGAATCCCCTGATCAGTGTTTAGCTAATCCATTTAAACCGATAAGGCCAGAAAATTATCACTTAAAAAATTTATTAAGGAGTTCACAACCTCTGATTATTTCTTCTGTTGTTATATTGCCATAACAAAATCTTAAGTAACCTCTTCCAGCATCTCCAAAGGCACTTCCGGGTACAGTAACAACGCCAACTTTTTCCAATAATCTGTTAGCGATTTTCACATCGTCCAGATCATCTTTTAATTTTGCAAAGATAAAAACGCCTGCATCTCCATATAGTTTCTCGAAAATGCCTAACTCTTGTAATTTCTGCTTTAAAATATCTCTTCTTCCTTTAAGTATTTGCATCATTTTCTTAAAATGGTGATCTTTTTCTTTAAGAGAGAATAAAGCTAGTTGTTGGCTGGCAACTGATGGGTGAATCGTTGTTGCATCTTGGGCTTTTATCAGTTCTGAAATTAGTTGTTTTTCAGCAACAACATAGCCAACTCTCCAGCCGGCAAGGGATAGCGACTTTGAAAACGAGCCTATGTGGATTGTACTTCTTAATGATAGTTTAGGTTTAACTCTTTCTGAATGCTCAAAGAAAACATAGGATTCATCTACAATTATCCAACCATTTTTCTCCTGAACAAATTTTTGAAGTGCTTCCAAGTTCTCAGAATTTATAATTGTTCCAGTTGGATTATTTGGATTAGTTACAACCAGAATTTTAGTCTTGGTTGTCCATACTTTTTTTATTTTTTCTAAACTAGGCTGAAAATCTAAATCCTCGTTTAATGGACAACTCACCACTTTTCCGCCAGCCAGTTTGACACTCATCTCATGGTTAAAAAAAAATGGTTCCAGCAGCAGTGTTTCATCTCCAGCATCAGTTAGAGCCATCTGTAAGATTAAAAATGAATTGTTTGCTCCTGATGTTACTAATACATTATCTGCAGTAATTTTTTCCTTGTATGCTTCATTTCTGTACTTTGCTATTTCTTCTCTTAGTTTTGGAAGGCCTGCAACATATCCTAATTTATGAATTTCAGGATCAGATGAAATTACTTCTTTGAGTTGTTTTAGAGCATTTGCTGGTGGAGGAAGAGAAACAAGGGCTTGACCAAAATCCATTGTCTCTTTATCCGATGCACGCCTTTGCTGCATTTTTGTTTTCATGATGTGGACAATTGGGGATGGAGTTTCATATATTCGTTTAGAAAATATTGATGGATTCATATTTATCTAGAAGATAATCATCAATATTTATATGTCTATCGTGGTGAAATTGTTTAAGATGGAATCTAGGCTTAGATTAAAAAAATATAATTAGTCCTCAAAAGTTTATTAAAGAAACAAGAATTTTTTCCAATCATGTCAAAACTATTCAATCATTTTCAAAATTTAATATATCTTTCTCTTGCTAGTTACGGTGAAGGCTTACAAGAGATTGCTGCTAGAGATCCATCCGACAGTTGTTCTTGGATGGCTGGACATTTGTCTGATTTTTCACTGCCAGCAGCATCTGTCGCAGTTGGGCAAATTCTTGCGGGTAGGAATAAAGCCATTCAATATGTAATGGCACTAGCTCCTCCGATAGTAGTGACGCTTCATGAACTAGGAATAGTTAATGTAAATCCCTATGCTCAAACTTACGATCCGCAGGATATCATCTGCTATTGGGCAGGAGCTGCATTAGCTTTTACACTGTCTCAAATGGTTTCAAATAAGTCTGCTTCTAAATTGAAGACAAATAAATCTGTTCTAGAAGATAAATTATAGATGTCCTCATTTAAGCCATTTCTATCCAAAAATTTAAATAATTAGATCCAAAAAACTGATTATGAAGATAACATTCTATCCTTACGATTTTGAGTACAAAGTTGAAAATGGAAAGGTCTATGTCTATTCTTATTCTAAACTTGATAATGGCAGGAAAGTTGCAATTAAGCATCAGCACCGTGTTTTCTTCTATGCATCATTGGATAATGTTAATCAAACTGAGTTAAAGAAGAGATTAGAGAATCTAACTATAGAAAAAAAACCTTTGCCGGCTAAAGTTATAGGTTATGAAGAAGTGGAAAGAGAACTTCTGGGAAAAAACAAATCTTTTCTAAAAATTTATGCTAATTACCCGCAAGCTGTTCCTTTACTGGCTAAACAATTGGATGACTGGGGGGTTGAATGCTTTGAAAAAGATATTTTATTTATTCACCGCTATCTTAGAGATTTAGATCTTATCCCTATGACTGAAATTGAAGCTGAAGGCGAGTATCAAGGCGATATTTTTTTAGCTGAAACTTTAAAACAGAAAAGTAAAAATACTTGCGGCTGGAAAATTTTAGCTCTGGATATTGAAACTTATTCTGTAAAAAAAGAAATTGATATGGTTAAGAATCCAATTTTAATGATAGCACTTTATGGAAAAGATTTTAGAAAAGTTATCACCTGGAAAAAATTCAGCGCTAGTGATCCCTCAATTGATTTTGTAGAAGATGAAAAAAAGCTTTTAGAGAAGGTTTCTGAATTAATTAAAAAGTATTCTCCTGAAATAATTACTGGTTATTTCTCTGATGGTTTTGATTTACCTTACATCAAAAAACGAGTTGAAATAACTAAGGCTAAGTTTGATTTTGAATTGGTAATTAGAGACCAAGCCAGGAGCGGTGAAGTAAAGATCAATAAATTGTTGCATCTGGATCTTATAAAGTTCATCAAACAGATTTTTGGTCTTGATCTAAAAGTGGAGAGTTACAGTCTGGATAACATTGCTGAAAAATTATTGGGAAGTAAAAAACATATAGTTAACTTGGATAAATTGACAGATGTTTGGAATAATCATCCGGAGAAATTAGAAGAGTTTTGCAGTTATAATTTACAGGATGCAAAATTAACCTTTGAATTATGTGAAAAACTGTTAGCTGATATGATTGAATTTTCAGTAATTATCGGTTTGCCTCTATTTGACATCACCAGAATGCGCTTCGGAAGATTAGTAGAAAGCTACATTTTGAAAAAAGCTATTGCCAAAAATGTTATAGCTCCTAATCGCCCTGGCGATAGTGAAGTCAGTGAAAGAATGAATGAATCAATTAAAGGAGCTTTCGTTTACGAACCAACACCTGGGCTGTACCGTGATCTAGCAGTTTTTGATTTCCGTTCTTTGTATCCTACAATTATTATTTCTCACAATATCGGCCCAGAAGGTTTCCACTGTTCCTGCTGTCAGGACAATCAAGTTCCGTTTCACAGCCAATTTTGGTTTTGCAGTAAAAAACAAAGCTTTTTGCCTTCGGTTTTAAAAGAAGTTATAGATAGAAGAACTGAGGTTAAAAAACAAATTAAACTAGCTGAGCAAAAAGAAAAAGTCCGGCTAGAGGCTAAATCGTATGCCTTAAAAATTCTAGCCAATTCATTTTATGGTTATCTAGGCTACTATGGAGCCCGCTGGTACACCTTAGAGTCAGCAGCATCCACTACTGCCTATGCTAGATATTACATTAGAGATACTATCACTAAAGCTGAGAAAAAAGGGTTCAAGGTTTGTTATGCTGACACTGATTCGTGTTTTTTATTGTTAGGAGATAAACAACTGGATGAAGCCATGACATTCATGAGAGATATCAATGGTAGTTTACCTGGAAATATGGAGCTGGAATTTGAAGGCTTCTTCACACGCGGTATTTTTGTTGCAATCAAAGGTTCTGGGAAGTCAAAGCTTTTAGGGGTTCCAGGAAATTCGGAATTTTCTGCTGGAACTGATAAAGGAGCAAAAAAAAAATATGCTTTATTATCCAGCGAAGGTAAAATTAAGATAACTGGTTTTGAAACTGTTAGGAGAAATTGGTCGGTTCTAGCTAAAGAAGTGCAGCGGGAGGTTCTAAGATTGGTTCTAGAAGACAAGGTTGACCTGGCTATAGCTTACACTAAAAGTGTAGTTAAAGACTTGAAGAAAGGCAATATGCCTTTAGGCAAACTTATTCTTAAGACACAATTGACTAGGCCTTTGAAAAACTATCGCGTCCTTGCTCCGCACATTCTAGTAGCGCAAAAAATGGTCGAGCAAGGTGAACCGGTTAGTTCAGGTACATTAATCAAATATATTATTGTTAAAGGCTCTGGCTTAATAAGGGATCGAGCTAAGTTACCGCATGAAGTTAAAGAAGGCGAGTACGATTGTGATTATTACATTAATCATCAATTAATACCGGCCGTGAGTTCTATACTAACTGTGTTTAATTACTCTGAGGAAGATCTCTTCCAAGAAAGTTCACAAACTGGATTAGGTAAATTTATCTAAATCATTTACCGGAAATTTCGTGATCTTCAACTAATTCTGAAATAAAGGCTGAATCAGGGCCAATGACCAGGCCGGTTAAATACCCTGAATACCATACAAAATCTGACTCAGCTACCATTTCCCCATCAAAAAATAACTTCTGCTTAGAGAATCTCTTAAATGTATAAGCAACTTGATGAAAATTCCCGTCAAATAGTATTATTTCCTTAGCGCTCATTGAAGGAGTGCCGCCTTCCAGCCTTGATTCTTTAGGATAATATTTTAGGTTTAAACCAGGAACTTTAGCTGAATGGAATAACAAAATTTCATCTTTATCAATTTTAGCCTGACCGTTAATTGTTCCAACAAACGTGCCCTCTTTAGTTGAAGGAAAATCATTGCTCTTTTGCGGCGCTTCAACATTTTCTTCTACTATAGCGATTTCTGGTGGATTGAGCATATTAATTAAAAAGAAACTAAATATTACAGATAGAACAATTAAAGTAATATCTTTATAAAAATCTGTTGATCTCTTACTTTTGTTTTTAACCACCACTAATGGAAAGAAATTTACCTATATAAATATAGCAGTTACTTGTACATATTTAGTCTAGGCAATTAGCATAAAGATGCGAGCCTGCTTGTCAATAACGTCGAGCAAAAAGGAAGTTCATGTTCCAGCGGGAATTTTGGCTATATTATTAAAGTAGCCAAGGCGAGCCGATGCTCATTGCATAAGAGAACAAAATATGTACAGTTACTTTTATATAAGGACAGTTATTATCCATTGGTATGGATGTGGGTGGCCAGGCAGTTATTGAAGGAGTTATGATGCGCAACAAACAGCGTTTCGCTGTAGCTGTAAGAATTAAAGACGGCACCATCAAAATTCTTAAACAGAAAAGTTCTAAATACCCTAAGTGTTTCGAACTGCCATTTGCAAGAGGAGTAGTAGGTTTATTTTACACTCTGTATGATGGAATTAAAGCCCTAATCTGGAGTTCTAACCAGCAGATGGGTGATAAGGAAAAGCTATCTAAAAAAGAAGTTATTGGAACAATTGTAATTTCACTTTTATTTTCAATACTTTTTTTTGTAGTAATACCTTTTTTTGGAGCTAGTGTTATTAGTTCAGAAGGGATCTTATTTAACGCTCTGGATGGAACTTTTAGGATTTTATTATTTTTAGGTTATTTACTGGTTATTTCTTTAATGAGTGAAGTTAAAACTCTATTCAAATACCATGGTGCTGAACACAAAACGATCTACTGCTATGAAAACAAACAAGATTTAACTATTGAAAACGTTAAAAGATACTCCCGGTTCCACCCGCGCTGCGGCACTTCTTTCATTTTTATAGTTTTACTATTAAGCATATTCATTTTTAGCCTAATAGAAGGATCTTTATGGGTTAAGTTAATTGCCAGAATATTATTACTGCCAGTGATAGCCGGCATTGGTTACGAATTAATTAAGTTAAGTGGTAAATTCAGTAAAAACATCATAGTTAAAATTTTAATAGCTCCAGGATTATGGCTGCAGAGAATAACCACTAAAGAACCATCTGACCAACAGCTGGAAGTTGCAATTCAATCGCTAAAAGCAGTAGTTGATTAGAGTAAATTAGCGGCTTGTTCAGCTACCCTGCTTCTTTCGCCTTTGGTTGCAATGACTGTAGTAAAATTATCCTGGCCTAGAAATCTTCTAGTAAAATGGGTTAACCCGTTGATTTCTAAATCAAGGCTGCTATGATCTATTTGATAAGGATCACCAGTAGCAACTACAACTGAATCTTTACCTAGTCGGGAGATAAGTGTTTTCATTTCGTGAGGAGTTAAATTTTGCGCCTCATCAATAATATAAAATGTATTGGGTAAGCTTCTTCCTCTCATAAAAGATGGAGGTCTGAACTCAACCATTCCATCATCCATTAATGTATCGAGAGCAACTGGGTCTATTTCACTACTTTTTCTGCCAAATAATCTTTGTCGACTTGGTTTAAATATCTCGTTGGCTGCATCACGGAAGGCATCAATATAAGGCCCAATTTTATCTTCAAGATCTCCCGGCAAGTATCCTACATCACGGCCAAGAGTAACCAATGGTCTTACAACAACAACTTTTTCAATGGTTGAATTTTCATCTCTTAATGCATGAAGTGCAGCTGCAAATGTGACTATCGTTTTTCCGGTTCCAGCTTTTCCTAGTACTGTTGCTGCTTCAATTCTGGGATCTAAACATAAATCAAAAATGTATCTTTGCTCCTTATTTCTAGGACCAATACCGCCTATATGGGCTCTTTCAATCAATTTTTGAAAAGTATGTTCAGGACCATTCTTTCTATAAACAACAAATAATCCTTGTCCCCGGACAGTTAGATATTGATTAGTATGTAATGGATAATGTGATTGTATTTGGTTTTCATCAACAGTTACTTCAATTCCATCTCTCAATTTTTGGACTATTTCGCATGGCAAATCAACATCTTCTGATATCCTAAACATCTCATGAAGGCTTTTGTTAGGATCATACTTTAATCCTTCGGATTGTATCTTTCTTCTTTGCGCTTTAACTCTCAATCCAATATCATCTGTGATTAGGACTGGTCTCCTTCCATCAGCATACTCCTTAACCAGATAATCAATTAAGGCAGGGTCGGCATGGCTATAAGACTCACCTTCTGGTAGTTCTATAAATTGTAAAGTTCCGCCTTCCTGGTTTAAAGGTATTGGGTGACTGTGGTCATAACCTGAAAGCAATTCTCCTAATTCCCTCACTACTCTTCTAGCATTAGCTCTTTGAATGAAATCATCAGCTCTACTTCGATTTCTATCTAACTCATCTAAAACCATATCATGTAAATAGATCTTTGATGACCCTAATCCTTTTAACAGACTAGGGTCATGCATCAATGCGCTAGTGTCAATAACATAGCCAAAATCATTTCCCATTTAGTCCAGGTCTCCAAATTTTTTATTTAGCTGATCATATTCAATAATAATGCCTTGGTTGGCTTCTTTAACTGTTCTAGATCCTTCCATTGAGGTCCTAGCAATCTTTCCAGGGTCTACTCCATTCTGAACCAGTTTAAGAAGATTATACTCTAATGTTCCTGGCAAGAAATAATCTCTTGGTCTTTCGGCATATCTCTTCACCGATGCATGAATATCCATTTCTATTTCAGCAAATCTTTCATTTCGTATCTCTTGGTCTATTATCAGTAAATATAAACCCAATCTCGTAGCTTCCTGCAATCTTTTCTTAAAGATATTAACTATTTTTGGTTCTTGTGGTCTTACAATACTAGGGAAATTATTCTTACTTTGTCCTAAAACTAAATCTATATAAACTAAACCTAATTGTTTATCACTTAGTCCAACGGCTTCTCCCTGAGGGTTTTGCAGCCTTTCTCCTAGTTGACTTAAATAGTATCTTCTTCCTTTCATTACCACTTTTTTTTCATATTTCTTATTGCTCTTTTCTACTAATTCAACTCTTTCTTCTAGCATACAACAAAACTCTCCTGTTTTTCTTTGTTTATTCTTATCACATTCTCTACGAAACTTTCAATCTTCGATTCATGGGAAACAATGATCGTTTGTCTTAGTTGCAACCGATCTAATACCTCTCTGACTTTATCCAGCTGTTCCATACTAAATCCGTCAGTTGGTTCGTCTAGTATAATCAAGTTCTTAGTTTTAATCTCTTGAATAACATCGTTAATCACTTTGTTTAAGGCTAGCCGGTAAGCCAAAGAGGCGGAGGTCTTCTCTCCGCCGCTTAAATTACTGAATAGAATCTCATATCCATTTTGTTCAATAACTGGGGTAAAACAGTCATCCAGTCTGGAATAAATATTTTCATCGTCAATTAAAATAGCAAACCAATCTTGGAACAGCTTATTGAATAAGTGGTGAATGTTAACCATCACTTGTTTTTCAATAGTATAAGTTAATGGTAAAAAGTAAGACTCAAGCCACCTATTTAGGTCCAATAAATCTTTTCTTTCTGTTTTTTGTCTTAACATTTCCTGAATGACTTTAGACAGTCTTTGACCTTCGCGGCTTAGGTTATTAAAATCAGCTTGTAGTGAAGCCAATTTAACTGAATGGTGTTTTTCCTCTTCCAATAACCGACTTAAAGTTTCTCGCTTTATTTTAATCCAGTCAGTATTATCTGAAACAACAGATAATTTTTTAGCTACTATTTCTAGGATCTGTCCGTTTTCAGTAGACTGTTTCTTCTCATTAACTATCTCTTGTTTTATTTCTAGTAAAGCTCTTTGCTTAAATTCTTTTTCTGTGACGATTTCTAGTATTTTCCTTAGCTTTAAGATTTCTTGATTAAGGAGATTTAAAGAACCTAGTTTGCTTATTTCTTGCATTAATAGATTGTTTTCTTGGACTAACCTAACCAAATCTTTTTGCTTTTCTTTCACCAGAGCTTGACTTTTATATAACCTTTGCAGATCTGAGTATAACATCACTAAATTACTATCACTTTCTAAGATCTTATCGATAGTTAAAGATTTCTCTCTTAATTGGTGTTGTAATTCTATTTTTCTCTCTTCCAAATCATGCAATAAAACCTGGGCTTGTTGTATTTTTCTATCTTCCTGTGAACTTATTTCGTGTTTATGGTCCTCAGACACTTCTTGTAAACAGGTCGGACAGGTCTTTAATTGGGACAAATTATTCTTAATTTTCTGTGCTTGTGCCAAAACAATCGTGTTTCCTGCGATTAAAGAAGAAGTCCTTTCCAGCTGGTTTTGAAGTTGCTCTTTTCCAGTTTTTAATTCTTGCAATTCTACTGCTTTCCAAGCTAGTTCCTGATGCAGCTTCTCTTTTTCAGGTATTATTAACAACTCTTCTGTAAGTAAAGCTATCTCTCTTTTAACTCGAATAATATTTTCCTGCAATTGCTTAATCTTTTCTTGCAATGACGAGTGTTTAGCTAGATTTTGATTTTTTGTTCCTTCTAACTGGTTTAATCTTTGTTTTAAATCGTCAATCCTTTCTGGCATTGCAAACTGACTTAATTCTTCTTCGAGATTTTTGCACTTTAATTCTAAGTCGCAAATATGCTCATTCTTTTGTTGAGAAATTATCTTAAGTTTTTCGAATTTCAGTTCCAGTTCTCTTCTTTGTCTTTGCTGGCTTTCCAGCAGCTCAATCTCTTTCTTGCTGACTTCTATCCGGTTTTGCAACTCTTTGATTAATGGCAGAAGGTCTTCAATTAACTTTTCAAGCAGCAGCTTATCTTCTTTCACTTTATCTAAATATTTATTTTCTTTTTCAAAGTGCTCTAATTTTGTACTTAATACGGCAATAGTTGTTCTAATCTGCTTTAGATAAATTTGTATGTTCTCTCTTACATTTTTATACTTGTCAACATTAAATATCCTTCTTAAAACATCTAACCTAATTTCAGGATTTTCTTGCAGAATTTGTTTCATCTCTTCTTGAGGAGTATAAACAGTATATCTGAAAATATAATTTCTATTCTTATTAAGAGCATCAGTCGGATATCCTAGTAAGTTAATTATCTCAGCTTTCAATTCTATCGCAGTCAACTCTTTCTTACAGTTATTTATAATAATATAGCCAGAGGTTTGTTTGATGCCAGTTTTATCTTTCTTTAAATGTCTTCTAATAATAATTTCTTGATTATTCAGCTTAAATTTCAATTCAGCATAACCATCAGTACAGCCTTTTCTCAATAATGCCTCCGCTGGTAAGTCTGGTCTTGAAGTTCCAAACAAAGCAAATTCAGCTGCCTGAAGTAAAGATGATTTCCCAGAGCCAATATCGCCAGCTAAAACCGTAGAACCTTCGCTTAAATTTATAATCTGATTGGTATAAGACCTAATATTATGTATAGCTATCTGTTGCAGAAGCATAAATAGCTGTTAATTCGTTTGGTTTATATTTATTGTTGTGATACAAATAAATTATAATGAAGCCTGCATCTAGGAGAATATAAATCTTCAGCTCCAACCATAATCAGTTGTCTATCTCCAGTTTTAGGAGGTTCACCTAAAAATACTGTGTCATTAGCAGTAGCTCCACAAACCTTGGCATTTGGTGTTTCTTTATATCTACACATTGCTTTTAAAAAAGTATAATTATCGGCAACTCTCATAAATGCCTCTACCGTTGGCCACAGATCTCTATTAGCATTTCTATGTAACCCTGCCACAACGGCTGCGGTTATCCTACCTTCAGCCACTAAATTGTCAACTATGCTAGCTAAATTCTTATCCATAAATTGGACTTCTTCCCAAATAACAATATCCGTTTCTCTTTTTAAATAACCTAAAAATTCATCAACACTCCCTACAGGAGTAGCCTCTATGCTGCTTCCATCATGTGAGACGATATATTTTTGATCATAGCGGTCATCTTTTTTTGGTTTAAAGCATTGCACCATTAAGTCAGCAGCTTCATAAACTCTTCTTCTTCTAATTAGTTCAGAAGTCTTACCGCTCCACATCGGTCCTAAAACCAACTCTATATGTGGTGCTATATTAGTCATAAAACAAAACTTTTTTGATCATTTAAATGCAATATCGTTCTAGAAACTATATTTTTATGCATCAAGAATGGTATAAGAAACCATTATTACAGGTAATCGAAACATTATTTAATCCTAAAAGATTAATTCTAAACTATGTCTCAGATTAAAGCCATCAGGGCTATAGAAATTTTGGATAGCCGAGGCAATCCAACCATAGAAGTTACTGTTTTTGCTAAAGGAGGGAGAGGTACTGCTTCAGTACCTTCAGGAGCCTCTACAGGCCAGCATGAAGCTCTAGAATTAAGAGACCACACTAAACGTTACCGGGGCTTAGGCGTTCAGAAAGCCATTGATAATATTCATTATCATATTGCTCCAAAGTTAACTGGAACTGAATGTACTAGACAAAGGGAAGTAGATTATCTCATGACGGAATTAGATAAAACTGCTAACAAAAGAAAGTTAGGTGCCAATGCCATTTTAGCCGTTTCTTTAGCCTGCGCTGCCGCAGCTGCCGATTGCGAGAATAAAAACTTATTTCAATATCTTAACTCCTTATTGCCAATTAAAAAGAAAATGGTTTTACCTCGTGGTTACTTTAATATTATCAATGGCGGCCAACACGCTGACAACTCTTTATCTTTTCAAGAATTCATGATCGTCCCAAGAATGAATCTGTTCAAAGAAAATCTTCGAGCTGCTTCAGAAATCTATCATAAATTAAAAGAAGTTCTTCATAATCAGTATGGCCAGGGTGCTGTCAATGTAGGAGACGAAGGCGGGTTTGCTCCTGTAAAGTTGAATAGAGCCGCCGAAGCTTTAGAGATGTTAAATAAAGCTATTTCCAAAGCCGGTTATGCTGGAAGAGTCGGCATTGCCATCGACGCAGCAGCCTCAGAATTTTATAAAAAAGGGAAATATCTAGTTGACGGCAAGTTAATGGCTAAAGAAAAACTTCTGGCTTATTATCTTGAGTTAATTAAAAAATATCCCATAGTTTCTTTGGAAGACCCTTTCCATCAAGATGACTTTACAGCTTTTGCTGAACTAACTAAGGCTGTTAATATCCAAATAGTGGGCGATGATCTGACTGTAACTAACAAAGACCGCTTGGAGAAAGCCATTATCAATAAAAGTGCTAACTGTTTGCTTCTGAAAGTTAATCAAATTGGCACTTTGACTGAAGCCCTTGATGCAGCTTACTTAGCTTTTAAAAATGATTGGAAAGTTATGGTTTCTCACCGCAGCGGCGAAACTGAAGATTCTTTCATTGCCGATCTGGCTGTTGGTTTAGGCTGCGGCCAAATTAAATCAGGCGCGCCTTGTAGAGGCGAAAGAACAGCTAAATATAATCAACTGTTGAGGATTGAAAAAATCTTATGATCAAGAAAATATTAGGTATTGCGGGGATAGTTCTAATAGTTATCCTGGCTATTCTAGTCAACCTTTTCCTAATACAGCCAATTGAAGTAGAAGAATCAAAAAACTTTCCAACTAGTCCAATCTTCAAAGAAATTCCGATAAATTTTAATCATCGCTTTACTGCCGAAGATAATTCTAAGCCTTTTTTAGGCGGGGCGATTATTGATATTAATGGAGACAGCCGGCAGGAAATCTTCATTGGCGGCGGCTACCAGCAAGATGATGCCTTATTTTCATTTATGGATGGAGAGTTCATCAATATTATTAATGGAACTGGTTTATCTAATCCTTCGGCTACCTACGGAGCCGTTTCCATTGATTTAGATCATGACCAAGATATTGATTTAATTGTAGCTCGTAATGATGGGGTCTATGTCTATGAGAATGAAGACAGTAAATTTCTTTCAAAAAAGCTGAACTTGACCTTACCTCAAGAGCAGGTAGTAATAGGGGTATCGGCAGGAGATTTTAACAAAGATAATTATCCAGACTTATATTTAAACACCTTTATTAGGCCCAAATATTTCAAGCCGGCTACCTTTAACGATCCTTCTAATGCTGCCCAGGATATTTTATTAATAAACGACCAGGGGAAGTTTATCGATGCAACTGAAGAATCTATGGCTGTTGTTAAACAAAACTCTTTCACTGCTGTTTTTGTCGATTTAAACAACGATTCTTGGCAGGATTTAGTGGTGGCTACTAATACTGGAACTGTAAGAATTTTTAAAAATGTTGGCGGAAAGTTTGTAGTCAAAAAAGATCCGACAGGTTATGGTTTCTGGATGGGATTAGGCGTGGGAGACCTAAACAATGATGGCTATCAGGATTTAGTTTTAACTAATTCTGGCAATACTATTAAATCAATTTTTGCTAAAGGCGATTTAAGAAATTATCAGCTTCTTGATACCAAGTGGGCTGTTTTGTTTAATAATGGCGATTTTACGTTTGAACGAAAAAATGATTTACCCAATTTAGGTTTTAGTTGGGGTATAGTAGCTGAAGATCTTAATCTTGATGGCAAAGAAGATATTTTACTTTCACAAAACTATATCAAATGGCTGGCTCACCGATTTAAAAAACTGCCTGGACGCTTGTTCATACAAGATAATGGTAATTTTGTAGCTGCTACAGAACTTTCGGGATTAAGCAATCCCTATTACGGGCAATCGCCTTTACTGGTAGATATTAATAACGATGGTTATCAGGATGTTTTATTGTTGAATATCAACGGACCCTTGAGAGCTTTCTTAAATAACGGTGGTGAGAACCATTACCTTAAAGTTATTCTAGAAGACTCCGCTGAATCGCTAGGTGCAATCTTAACCTTAACTAAGAAAGACGGATCAAAATTAACTAAACAATATTTTACCAGCGAAGGTTACATGACCGATCCATCGCCTGAAATTATTTTCGGTTTAGGTCAAGAAGAGCCAGAATCATTAACTATTAAATGGCCTTCTGGCAGAGACAAAACTGTTGATAATTTAGAAGTTGATTCGGTGGTTGTTGTTGGTTAAAATTAATTAAATGATGTTATATGCGTACGTATTTAGTCTGGGCAATGAGCATCAAGATGCGAGCCTGCTTGTAAATAATGTCGAGCAAAAAGGGAACACGAAAATAAACAACCAATTTATTTTCGGTTCTGAAAAACCCTGTTTTTCATGAATTGCAATAGGAATTTTTGCTATAATATTATAGTAGCCAAAGGCGAGCCGATGCTCATTGCGCAAGAGGACTAAATACGTACTTCTGTGCTCCTGACTTTATCTCAGTGTGCTGGATGTAATGGAAAGCCTAAATATTTAGATAGTTCTTAGCTTTAAGAATTAAAACAGAAGTAGGTCCATGGGTTATTTTATTGTCAAGAACCGAGTTTATTGCATCTACTATTTTCATTTTCTTCATTTTTATTATTTCTGTTCCTTCAGGATTTGGTTTAGAAAATTTTAACCCTTTTGCAAGAAAAATATGTGCTGGTGAACTGACAACACTAGTGAATGGGTTAACAATACCAAGATCAATCCATTCAGATGCATGAATTCCTAATTCTTCTTTAAGTTCTCTTTTTGCCGCATCAAGTGGTTTCTCACATCCATCAATTCCTCCACTTACTGCTTCAATACTATCTTTTTCAATTGCATAACGAAATTCTTCAGTTAGATAGACAAATCCACTTTCATCAACAGGAAGAACAGAAATTCCAGGAACCATTTTTACAATTCCAAATATTCCTGGTTTTCCATCAGGGCGAATTACTTGATCTTCGTTTACTTCAATCCAAGGATTCTTGTATTTAGAAATTGTACTCTTGATAACCCACGGTCCATTTTTCTTTTCCATAAAACGCAACCTCTCTTATTCCTATATATGTTTTAGGAAACGATAATCTAAGGGCTCAAAACAAAATGGCACTAAACGGAAATTAATAATATTTTTCTAAATATTTTTTCAGGTAGTTCTGCCATATCGCTTCAACTCTTCTTTCGCGACTTCATATATTTACTCCACATATCTTTAAATTCCTCTGAATTTTTTAATATTTCATCAAAAGTTCCGCTAGCAGCAATTTGACCATTTTTAAACAATAAAATAGTATCAAATAGGCTTAGCAAGTGTAATCTATGAATTGAGGACAGTATAGTTTTATTCTTAAACTTAGAAAAAATATTTTCATATATTTTCAATTCATTTCTAGAATCGACACTGCTAGTAGGTTCGTCTAACAATAAAATAGACTTATCTTCTGAGGCCATCAATCCCCTAGCTAAGGCCAGCCTTTGTTTTTCACCGCCGCTTAAATTTACTCCTTTCTCAACAATGGATGAATTTAATCCTCTTGGCAGCCTTTTAACTACATCTGTAAACATGGCCATATCAGTGTATTTTTTGATTTCTTTCAGGTTTTTTCCGATGCCTAAAGTAATATTATCTCTAATAGTAGTAGCAAAAATTTCTGGGTCTTGCGGAATTAAAGCAATTTCATCGCTGATTGACTCAAATCCAGACTTTAAAGTAATTCCATCTACTATAACTTTAACCTCTCTTGGATGGTATAACTCCCTGATCAGCTTCAAGGCCGTAGTTTTACCGCTGCCGCTTGAGCCAATTAAGGCTATTCTTTCGCCTCTATGCATATTAAATGAAATGTTATCTAAATGCAGATTCTCATCTTTTTGATTGTAAGAGAATACCAAATTCTTAACTTCAATCATTTTCCAGCCTTTTAAATCGAAGTGCTTGAATTTCTTCCTAGAAACGAATTCTCTAGAAATTTCTTCGCCGTTAAGCACTGCAGTTTTTTGCATTACTATTTCCCCATATTTATAGGCAAATCTAAAAAATAAATTATTAATCCTTTGTACATACTCGTATAATATAAAAATAGTCCCTAAAAGGACTGCGTCTCCAGCTTTTACACTGCTATAAAGAAATGAAAGGATAACTGAAAATATCATTAATCCGCTCAGCAAAGAAACTAAAAACCACTTAGTTTCATTTATCTTATTATTTTTAACAAATAATCCCAACGGTTCTATTATTTTCTTAAACATTGCTTTGGAAACAAGTTTCTGAACTCTCAAAATAATTACGGTAGTTATATTACTAATAATATCAAAGATTTTTGCTGAAATTCTGTTCTCGGCTTTATACAGTTGATGATATTGCTCAACTAATATTTTATCAAATTTAATGATCAAAGCTCCGGTGATGATAATAGTTAATAGTACAATGTAGCTGGCATGCAAGTTAAAGTAGGCTAAAGCAAAATAAGACCCCAGGAGCTTGGTAATTGATTCAATAATAATAAACGTCTCTTCTGAAAATCGGTATAATGAATCTGTTGCTTTGTCTATTTTATCTATTGTATTTCCCGAATGGTGATTCGTATGCCATTCCGCTGGCAGATTCATAGTTCCATCAAGTAAGTACTTTTTATAGTTAGCTCTAACCATAAAAGCATTTTTATTTTCTATAACTCTAGCCGGACCGTGAAAAATCCAGAAACCGAAGGTTAATCCAATTAGTAAAACTAGCCAGGGGATAACAGTAGTTACAGTCTCTTTAGCCAGACCCATCTCCTGTATGATGTTGAAAATTTTGGCAATTACTAAAGGTTCGAAAAAATAGAAAGTATGTGCAATTAAAAATAAGCTCACATACAGAACAATATTTTTTCTATTTTTTTCAGCAAATTTCCATTCACGCCTAGCTAAAAATAGCACTGGACTATCTAATAGTTTCATGATATTTTAAAGAGACTAGTCATTTAAATCTTTATCGAAAGTGTATATTCAGAAATAATCTTTAATCTTCTTATGCGCTTCTTCATGCACCAGCCAGGCTACCAAGATGATAGCATCAATGGCCGCGCCGTAATTATGGCCTAGTATTGGAGCTGGACAGAAGGCAGTAGTGTTAACTGCCAAAGGCCATAAGAAAGTAGAATAAGCATTAAAAAGGCAATCTAACAGAATATGGATAAACCAGCCGGCAGCAATCACATAAAACCATTTAGCTCTGGTTATTTCCTTTTGATAATGTGAAACTATTCCTATTAGCAGTAAAGCCAAGACAAAGAAAAGACTATGGGTAAAAGCGCCATGAATATATTTTCCTAAAATCCATCCGAGAGGTATATCTATGTCTGGCAATAATCCGGCAATACCACCAACTACCAGCAGATATCTTGGAAATCGCTTTAATCCAAATAAATAATGCCTGAAGATATCTAAAACTAAGATTGCAATTAAAACGTGTGTTACAGCTAAGGCCACAATTAAAACAAATTTTAATGATTAATAAATCTAACCTAAATCTTTTTAAAATCTAAAAATGATACCTATTTATGCAACTTCTAGATCTTTGCCGAGAAAAAGGTTACAAAGAGCAGTATTTATCAAAGTTTGAATTAGCTATAACTAAAGCTGAAGTTTTAAAAAATGAAAAGAGAAAATCAGGAGATACTGTTTTTGATCATAATTTAAGAGTAGCCGAGCTGCTAGCCGACAACAAATCAGCTCCTGAAGTAATTGTTACTGCCATCCTACAGGGTTCCAATTTAGGGGACAATTTAATTAATTCACTATTTGGCAAGGAAGTAGCAGCATTAATGGCCCAGGTTGAACAACTTAGAGAACTGACTTTCAAAAATAAGCAGCTTCATGCTGAAGCTTTCAAAAGAATGCTTCTTACTACTTTACAAGATGTCAGAGCTATTTTAATCAAATTAGCTGATAAGATTGATAACCTTAAGTCCTTAGAAGTTTTTCCAGAGAAAGAACAAAAGAGAATAGCTGAAGAAGTTCTTGAAATCTATTCTCCATTAGCCGATCGTTTAGGCGTTGACAAAATCAAAAACCTGCTGGAGGATCTAGCTTTCAAGATATTAAATCCTAAGAAGTATAAGGAAATAGAAGAGGCCTTAAAGGCTTCCAGTCAGCAAAGAGAAGAGAAAGTTAAAGAGGTTATTGAAACAGTTCGCGAGTTTATTTCAGATAAAATTAAAATTATAAAAATAAAAGGCCGGCCTAAGCAGATTTATAGTATCCATAAAAAACTTATTGAAAAAAACCGGAGAATCTTTGATTTAATCGGTGTCAGAATCATTGTACCAGAAATTAAGGACTGCTATATGGCTTTAGGTTTATTACATGAGAAATTTGAACCGGTTGAAGGAAGATTAAAAGATTACATTACCAACCCCAAACCCAATTCTTACCAATCAATCCATACTACTGTTATTTTTCCACCAGATAAGATTGTTGAATTCCAGATAAGAACACCAGAAATGGATGAATTGGCAGAAGAAGGTATCGCTGCTCATTGGCGCTATAAAGGATTAAGGTTTGAAGAAACCTTTGAGCGTAAATTGTCCTGGCTGCGTAGTGTTCTGGAATTACAAAAAGATAATCCTGAGTTCCTGGAAACACTAAAGGTAGATGTTTTCGGAGACAAAATTTACTGTTACACGCCTAAAGGTGACGTTAAGGAGTTGCCTAAAGGAGCTTGCGTCTTGGACTTTGCTTTTATGGTTCATGAAGAAGTTGGCTGTAAAGCCGTAGCCGGAAGAGTTAACGGTAAATTTGTTCCGTTAAAGCATAAATTAGTGCTGGGAGATGTGGTTGAAGTTGTCACAAATAAAAATCAGAGGCCTAGGAGAAGCTGGATTAAATTAGTCAAATCAACTAAAGCCAGGCAGAAAATTAGAAGATCATTGAAAGATTATGGCAATCTTTCTTCTTTTTACTATCGTGAACTAAAACCTGAGGTTAAAAATGAGTATGGCTTATTAGTAGATTCTGAGGAATTCAAGAAAGCTATTTGCATTTTAGCTAAATGCTGTTTAGCCCTTCCAGGTGAAGCCATAATTGGAATTCTAACCAAGCGGCGTATTATTTCAGTGCATCGTCAAGATTGTCGTGGAGCTTTAAAACTTCAGGAACGCTGGATTCCAGTTAATTGGAGAGAAACTTTCAGTCAAAAGATTACTTTTGAAGTAAGAGCTAACGAAAGAAGCGGCCTGTTGGCTGATTTGGTCCATACTATTGCCAGCGCTGGATTTGAAGTTAAGGAGGCTAAAGCCAAAATGTTAGGCTCACAGATGGCCCAATGTTCATTTACAGTCGTCCCTAAAGATTTAGAAAACTTGAAAGAATTAATCAGACGGGTAGAAAAAGTCAAAGGCGTAAAATTAATTTGTTTTGAATAATTACTTGATCGAAATATATATATATCATGAGTATATAGCCTTATTTAGAGATGATACTTGGGTTAAGAAGAGCTATTTTAATCACTATTTTATTAACACTATTAGCATTGTATCTAGCTGCAAGCATTAGTGATGGCCATGAAGATGTAGTTAGATGGAATAAAACATTTGGTGATGGTGGTTCAACAAGCATTTTTCGTGGAGTGGCTTATGGTTCAAGAACTATAAACAATGATTATAACAATGGAACTATTTATGCTGTTGGATCTGCAGGAGCCTATAACAATGGAGATTGGTGGCTGAAGAAATTCTTCAGAAATGGTTCAGAGGATACATCACAATGGAATCTTACCAGAGGTTATGGAACTGCAGATACTCCAGAGGGAGTAGCCGTAGATTCGTATGGCAATGTTTATGTTGCTGGTACAGCAACTACAGGTTTAGATGTTTTTACTGATTGGTGGATTAAAAAATTCAATTCAACTGGTTCTGAAAATCTTTCTACTAGGGGCGGGGTGGAAATTTGGAACAAAACTTTTACCGGTTATGATGCGGCTGATGCTGACGATTATGCTAGAGATATAGGTATTGACTCCCAAGATAATATTTATGTTGTAGGCTATCTAGGTACGGGTGCATTTCTTGGGCCTAGGGTAATGGTTGCAAAGAAATTTTATTACAATGGCAGTGAAGAGGTTAATCTTTGGAATAAAACTTTTATTCATTCTAAAAACATAAACTCTGAAGCTTATGCTCTCGCTATTGATTCAGAAGATAACGTCTATGTTGCAGGCTTTGGTGAAACCTTATTTAATGCTACTAGCGACTATGATTGGTGGATTAGAAGATTTAATAAAACTGGAACAGAGAATATTTCAACTCGTAGTGGTATTCAAATCTGGAATAAAACCTTTGATTTTACTGGTGTTAGAGATATAATTTTTGATTTAGCTGTAGATTCAGAAGATAGCTTGTATGCTGTTGGATCAGCTGGAACAGATGGTGCGTTGTTTAGTCAGGTAGATTGGTGGATTAAAAAATTTTATAAAAATGGAACTGAGGATGTAACTTTATGGAATAAAACATTTACTGCTTCAAATAACACCGGTCAGGATGAAGCTTATGCAGTAGCTGTAGATGAAAATGATAATGTCTATGTAGGCGGTAAGATTACACATCTTGATGGAGATAATGTTGAGCCGCAATGGTGGATAAAAAAATTTAACCGTTCAGGAACTGAAAATACTACCAGTTGGAATAAAACTTTTGGGCCATTGACAGGAATTTCAACGAGTGTGTTGCAGGATATTGTCGCTGTTGACGGCAATTTAACTTTAGTAGGAAGCCGTGATAATGCTGCAATTGAAGATTTATGGATCAAACGTTTATTTACTAATTACGATGATATTAAGCCTGGTGTTAATATTACAGATCCAATTGACGGAGTCATAATCAGTAGTTGTAATACAAATGTTTCTTTTAATGCAAGTGTATTGGAAGCACATATGGGGGTAGTATTGTTCCAGTTGTCGAATGGAACAAAGCCATTTAATGTCACTGCAGTTAATTTCAGTGGTATCTGGCAGGCTTTAATAAATATGAGCCGAGTGTTTGAAGAATCTGGCGGCGTGGCTACTGCTTTAGCTAATGATACTTGGAACAATAGAAACTTTACCGAGACGATCAGCTATAACTTAGACTGCACTGCTCCATCGGTATCTTTAAGTAAAACATCATCAACTGGCAGTTCCTTAACTCTTAGCGTCGGCACTTCTTCTGATACGCAAACTTGTACGACTAACCAAGGTTCTATCACTGGAACAGGCACTTCTCGAACGATTATCGCCACTGGATTAGCTGCCGAAACGTCTTATGCTTTCACTGTTAGATGCAGTGATGAAGCCGGCAACAGTCAAGAAGTTACTCAATCCTTCACCACTGATGCCGTTTCTGGTGATGGCGGCGGTTCTGATGGCGGCAGCGGAAGTTCTTCTGCTGCCGGTGATTCTACGGCTGCAGATGCAGTTGCTGCTGCTGAAAGCACAGCTGCCAGCAGTACTGAATCTTCAGCTGAGTCTGGCACTACTAGTAGTTCTGACAGCGCCAGTTCTTCAGATGATTCTGATGCAATCGCCGGAAGTGCTTTCTTTGCACAGTTCCAGCCGGTGACTATAGCTTTAACTGTTAATGAACCTCAACAAGTAACTGTCGGCAGGGAAGAACATATTGTTACTGTTCTGGATGCTGCTGAAGAAAGTGTTACTATCCTTATTCAATCTGAACCAGTTCAATTAGTATTGCAGAGAGGCCAGAAAACTAAAGTAGATACTGATGGCAATGGTTTTCCGGATCTTATAGTAAATTACCTTGGCCTTGAGAATGGGCAGGTTTTAGTTGAAATGGAACCTTTAGTTTCGTTAACTTTTATATATATACTAATCGCAGCGGTAATCATAATTATTGCTGCAATTGCATTTATTTCAATTCATAGTATTAAACGAAGCAAAGGCAGAAGAGAGAAATCGAAAAGGTAAGTTAATAGTGTTATTCTGGACAAAGCAGTTAAAAACAGTATGTATTTAGTTACTATAAAAATTAGTGTCACCGCCTAGAGTCAGTATCTGATTTTACATCTAGAACATATAGACTCGGTAGTGATTCTCTAAATCAACTGCGGATAAGACTCGCTGTGACACTAATTTTCTCAAATTAGCACTGCCGCGAATCTTGTCACTATAGTTTCTTATATGACGCGACCGGGTCTATACGTTATCAACGTCTATCTTGAGTAAGATTCTAGGCGGCAGTGCTAATTTAGATGCGAACTAAATACATACTTAAAACACGCAGATTTAAATATCTGGAGATACTTACGTAAAAGGTGATGACAGATGGACATTTCTCCTATAATTAAAAGTAATTTCTTAGTTTTTGACGTGAAAGATAATCTTAGTTCGATGATTGGTAAACTTAAAGAAAACAATCAAAGGTTTGGTTTGGTTTTCAAAAATGATTCTTATTATGGACTGGTGAATCGAACTAAACTGTTAAAGGCAAAATTAGATAGCAGCAAAACTGCTCTAGAAAAATATGTCCAGAAAACCCCTGTGATTAATGAGCATGCTAGCATCATTGAAACAGCTTATAAATTATTTTTAAGTAATCTGGATTCTATTCCTGTTGAACATAATAAACAACTGATTGGAACGATTGACGGCCGTGATTTGGCTTCTTTGGCAGTATTGCTGCCGGAAATGCAGAAATTTAAAGTCAGTGATTTGAAAATTTTAAAAACAGCTAAGCTTAGCCAAAATGATCCTTTAGCTAAGGCTTTAGAAATAATGCATAATGAACATGCTGAACAATTGCCAATTATAATGGATGGAAAGTTATATGGAGTTATTAGTTACCGCGATATCCTTAAAAAATATTTGATCTCTGTTCCTAATCGGGATCATTCCAGGAAAATTAATAAAGCTCAGGGAACTAAAAGCGCAGAAGTGGACAACCCTAAATTGTCGCTGCTGCCGGTTTCATCCTTTAGCAGCAATGACCAATTAGTTACGACTAATAAAAATGAACCTCTAAAAGATTTGATGAAGAAACTGCAAGCTGGCGATGTAACTTGTGCGGTAGTAATAGAAAACGGCAAACCATTAGGCTTAGTTACAGTAAAAAATATTTTAAGAGCAGTCAGCAGTTTAAATATTCCAGTGAATTTTAATATTAAGTATGTTGGATTATCTAAATTAGCAATAGATGATTACGATAAGCGGAGTATTAAGAAAATAGCCTCTAATGAAGCCTTTAAGCTGCAAAGAGAGTTTCAAAACGAAGCGTTTTCCTTGGCTGTTCATATCAAGGAGTATAGCAAGACAGGAACTCAGCATAAATATTCCGTGCATTTGCATATTGAATCACCTGGACAATATTTTAGGGTTGACCAAAATGACTGGGATATAAGGAGAGCTTTCCATAAAGCTTTTGCTAATGCACAAAATGTAGTTAGCAAGAGAATTAAAAACTAAAAGTTTTCATCTAAGTAGGCTATGATCTCGTTAGATTCGCCGATCCATTGTTCTTGGCTGTCTTTTGTTAGTTTCAGTACCGGAATGGTCATAACTCCAGAATTTCTAGCTATTTCTTTTCTAATTGGCGATTCTCTATCTCTAGGAACGTTAATTGTTTGGTATCTCAATGTTTTCTCATCCAGCTTGGCTCGTACTTTAGCGCAATAAGGGCAGTCTTCAAATTGATATAAAGTTAGTTGCATCATGAAGTTTGATAGTCAGCGACATAAGTTTTGCATAATTTTAGCACTATGCACGGCGCGTAGATTTTTGCACATCAATCTAATTTTTTTCTTTTAGGCAAAAATGCGCCTCCTTTGGCAATAGTGCTAAAATATGCCTTATTTATGTCGTTAACTATAACTAAGAGAAGTATTTAATATATAAAGACTACCGATACTTTATCATTCCTTTCCATTCTATAATACTTTTCATTAAACCAGGGATTATTCCAGTTAAGATGAAATTGTTGTAGACTAAAATTCCATTCCACTTACCTAAACTAATAACCATTGGTTTCTGGGCAGTCTGATATTCTTTTAATTCCCTGCCTTTATCTAAACGGCAGATATTCTTAACTACAACTTCTGCTTGTTTTTCAGCACTTTGCGCTGTCTTCTCTTCTTTTATGTTTGTGATATCGCCGGCGGCAAAGACATTTTTATGATTTTGAACCTGCAAGTATTTATTTACACATAAAGAATTTTTTTCATCTAAACTGATTGAACAATGCGGAGCTAAATGTTCATAATTCGGCATAATCCCCACACATAGGAAAGCAATATCTGGCTTAAAAGAATATTTTTTTGTTTTGTAAATTCCATCTCTGACAGCAACTCTCTCGTTAAAAATGATATTAACACCTTTATCTTCAAGAAGCCGTTTAGCATAATTCCTAGCTTTCTGAGGATTTCTTTCAATTAATTCAGAACTGGCATGTACTAAAATAATTTCTTTTTTAGGGAATTTGCAGGCGATTTCAGCTGCTAACTCTATTCCAACTAGACCGCCGCCAATGATTAGAATTTGTTTAGATTGTTTCAATTTCTGGGCATAATTCCTTAAATCGTGGGATCTAGCTGTAATAACTAAATTACTATCTTTTATAGGGGTGGCGTATTTTGATCCGGAAGCAATGACTAAATAATCATAAGGATAAGATTGTTTTTTTGTTTTAACTTCTTTATCAGTGATGGTTGTAACTTCATCCCTGATGAGATGAGCTTTATGGAGATAGTGCGAATGTAAGACTTGGATCTTCTTGGCGTGCTCTGGTTCTACTATAGTTCTTAAAACACTGGGAGTAAATTCAAAATAATCTTTAGTATCAATAAAAACAGTGTCAAAGTGCTTCTCTAATTTTTTAGCTGCTAAAGAACCAGCAAAACCGCCGCCTATAATGACTAATTGTTTCATGTTTCAGTTAAGAAAATTCATTTCTTTAAATCTTTATTGTCTATGTTATAAAGTTAAATTTAAATAAATAAACGCCCTATAGAACTAAAAAAGGTGATAGTTATGGACAATTGTACTTATAATAAAGCTAAACTTCTTCATGAATTAAGTAAAATAACTGGTTTTGTTAAGACTCATGCAATTAAAGATGCTAAAGGCAGACATACTAAATGCAAATCCTATCTGGAAGATTTGTATCAGGATCTGGCTAAACATATGAGATATTTGCAAGAAGCGTTATGAAAGAATATGATTTAATTGTCATTGGCTCTGGAGGAGGAACACAGATTTCTAGTCCAGCTTTTGATTTAGGTAAAAGAGTTGCCTTAATCGAAGAATCAAAGTTAGGCGGAACTTGTCTTAATCGTGGTTGTATTCCATCTAAAATGTTAATTCATCCGGCTAACGTGGCTTCAATTATTAAGGAAGCCGGGAAATTTGATATTAAAACTGAATTTAAATCAGCAAACTTGCAAAAATTGTTAAGAAGGATTAATCACAAAACTGATTCAGATTCTAAAGGAATTAAAAGCTGGTATAATCAAAGAAATAAGAATTTTGACTTCTATGATGGGCACGGAAAATTTGTGTCTGACAAAATAGTTGAAGTCAATGGGAAAAGAATTACAGCTAAAAAAATCTTCATTGTCACTGGCGCTAGGCCGTTAATCCCTCCAATACCAGGATTAAGTGGTATACCATTTATGACTAGTACTGATGCTTTAAGGTCGAGAAAGTTGCCGAGGAAATTATTGGTTATTGGGGGCGGTTATATTGCTTGTGAACTTGGTTACGCTTATTCTGCTTTAGGTTCTGAGGTTCACTGGTTAGTTAGAGATAAAGGCTTGTTGCAGCGTGAAGATCAGCAGTTAAGTGGAACTTTTACTAAAGTTTTCTCAGCTAGAGAAAATGTTCATTTTAATATAAATACCACTAAGGTTGAATACAAAAATAAGTTATTTACTTTACACTTAGAAACTAATTCTGGTAAAAAAAGTAAGATTACTGGCGATGCATTATTAGTGGCGACTGGTGTTAAACCTAATACTGACCAGTTAGGATTAGAAAATACTAAAATTGAACTAACTGAAAAAGGTTTCGTTAAAGTTAACAATTATTTGGAAACTTCAGTGAAGGGGGTTTATGCATTAGGCGATTGTGTGGGAAATTACCTATTTAGGCATTCAGTAAACTTTGAAGGACAATATCTGTTTCAATCTAATTATCTGAGAGAAAATAAACCCATTAAATATCCTCCCATGCCGCATGCTGTTTTTACAAATCCTGAAGTAGGTTCGGTAGGGATGACTGAGGAGGAACTAGTAAAACTGAAAATACCTTATGTAGTTGGTTTTAATTTGTATGAAAAAAGTGCTATGGGTATGGCCAGAATAAGTAAAGATGATTTTGTTAAGTTGCTGTTTCATAAAAAAACTAGAAAATTATTGGGTGCTCATATTTTAGGCGAAGAAGCCTCTGACATGATTCACCAGCTGGTTTACGCTATGACTTTTGGAGCCACTGCTGACAATTTGTTAGAGATGATTTACATCCATCCCGCTCTGCCAGAGATTGTCAGAAATGCAGCCAGGAATGCTCTGGACAGGTTTTAAATGGCGATTGATGAAAAGTTAAAAAAAATGGTTGAAGAAGCAAAAACATCTACTAGATTTGATGCTAGATTGAGAAGAGAATTTGCCGAAATTGCTAAGGATTATGATTTACTGAGCAGAGAAGTAGATTATTTAGTTCGCTTAAACGGAAGTTTAGAGCCAAAAGGAATGACTTCTAGGATTGGGGATATTTGTGCTGGAAAGATGACTTATCTGGATTTGTTAGAATACTTGGACAACACTGATTTTAATCAATTCCAGCTTGGAAGGGAGATGTCATAGTATAATCTCTTATGGATTTTATCTTATCTATACTAAAATATGATTTTTCCACCAGTGTATTTTCACTGGTGGTGTAGCCATCTCTTTGATTGGAAAAATCATGGTCGAAAAACCGCCCCGAGCGAAGCGAGCATGCCACTGGTGTTGAGCTCGCAGGCGATCACCAGTGGTGGGCGGTTTTTTTGACATCCATAGATTTCGAATAGAAATCTCTGAATTTTGGTATACATGGAAAAAGAAAACTATCTTTTTTCAGTACTGAAAACAAATCTTTGTTTGTTTTCATGTATACCCCAAGAATTAGGTTCGAAACCTAATTCTTTTTAGTATAAATCTTTAAAAAACCTAAAATTCATCTATAGCTAATCATGGATTATATTCTTGTTGATAAAATTGAAACTCATTATGGTGAAACTGCTTCCAAATCTTGGGTTAGGGCCGAACTTAATTTTATGCCATTATTACAACTTGCTGAATTAAACAATAGTCCAAGCGTTGAATACTTTAATCGAGGTCAACTTTCAGGTTTAGTCTTAGATGATTTTTGCAACTCTGGAAATGACCGGATTATACCAATCATCGCTTCTCCTGATTTGGTTCAGGGAGCTCATGCAGCTATCAGAAATAGAATCGATGGAGTTCTACCTGCTGATTTGAAACCGGATGGAGCAGCTAGGCTAACTGTTGACACAGTTGTTGAAGATTTAGCCGGATGCAAGGACTATACTGGCAGATTATTTCTGTTTAAACTTTCAAAACGGAACCATCCCTATGTTGAAAGAAGTGTAATGTTTATGTCTGATCCTAATCAGCCTTTAGAAATGACTAAAGAAGGTAAGCTAAGAACTTATGATGGTAAGTTAATCCCTGAAGGAGCATTAAAAGATATAGAATCAGTGGGGGTAGTTCCTGCTTATAATAGGTTAATCAATGGTGGTGGTGATGATGGCTCAATATTTAAGGACTTGGGTTTAGTAACTGTACATGGGACTAACTTTGAAAGAGACCGATCTACTGGTTTTTTATATTCTAAACTGAAGTTATATCAGGGCGGCAGTTAACTTTATATATCTTTTAATAGTTAGTTTATTTGATAGATGAAAAGTAAAAACCTGATTTACACTCTGCTGGCAATTAGTTTACTAGGGTTGGTAACATCCCTATATTTAGTTAAAGACCATTATCAGGCAGTAGGATCGGCTTGCGATTTTAGTGCAACTATTTCATGCTCAATAGTTAATTCCAGTATCTTCTCAGAGATATTTAATGTCCCGGTAGCTGTTCTTGGAGCTATTTGGTTTGTATTCTTAGCTGGAATTGCCTGGCAAAGTTTAAAGAAAAAAGAATATCTTTGGGCTTTATTGGTTTGGAATGTTGGGGGATTATTTTCAGTTATTTATTTAGCAATTGCAGAAATAATCCTTAAAGCTTTATGTCCATTTTGTACCATTGTACATGCTTTGGTAATTACTTCTTTAATCCTATCATACCTAATATATAAAAAAGATAAACCTAAAATGGATTTGAAGAAACTTAAAGGTTTAATTCTTCTGGTAGTGATAATTAATTTAATACCGTTAATATTATTCAATGTCGGGAGTGTTGGGAAGGATCACAGCGAATTAGCCAAATGTTTAACTAATAATGGTGTTAATATGTATGGATCATTCAGATGCGGAGTTTGCGCTAAAACCAGAGCCATGTTTGGCGACTCTTTTCAGTATATTAATGAGATAGAATGTCATCCGCAAGGCGAAAATGCCCAAACGGAATTATGCTTATCTAAAAATATTGGCGGCACTCCAACTTGGATTTTAGAACCGGAGGGGGTTGAACAGAAGAGATATACTGGTTTTTTATCAATTGAAGAGCTAGCTGAATTTGCGGGGTGTCCAATTGCTTCCTAATGGCTTAACGATTCCTATTTTAATCGGAGCAGCTCTTTTAGACAGCATTAATCCTTGTGTCTTTGGAGTTTTAATATTTTTAATAGCGTTTATGACTAAGATTTTTAAGAGCCAGACCAAGATGCTGTTAGGAGGGCTATTCTATACAGCAGTAGTCTATTTAACTTATTTCTTAATCGGAGTTGGGTTTCTTAAATTTACGGTGTCATTTGGATTTTCAACAATAGTTTATTGGATAGCAGCTATAATTGCAATTAGTGCTGGATTATTGGAAATTAAGGATTTCTTTTGGTATGGAAAAGGTCCAAGTCTGCAGATTATTCCAGGAGCAGTTAAACGGATTAAGATATATACTAAAAAGATCGAAAGCCTTCATAAAAGAGACGGCATCACTACCTATATTGCTGCAGGATTATTGGGAGTATTTGTGGTATTAGTGGAATTGCCATGCACAGGAGCGCCATATCTTGCGGTTTTAGCTATTATTGGAGCTGGCAATTATACTCAGGGAATTCCATTATTGCTTTTATATAACTTTATTTTTATTTTACCTCTATTTTTTATTATTGGTGTTGCTTATTTCGGAAAATCTTCCAAAATTTTAGAGAAGTGGCGGCAGAAACATCGGGGGCTGATGAGATTAGCTGTAGGATTGTTTCTAGTAATTTTGGGGGCTTACATGATTTATACTATTGCTTAAGGTTAAAAATGATTAAATTAAAAGATCAAATCAACGTTTTTAAAAAAAAAAATTCTATCCCGGAACTGATTCTGAGAGTAGGAGTCTTCGGCAGTTTCTTTGGACATGGTGTTTTTGCTTTACAAGCAAAAACCTCCTGGTTACCATACTTTAGTGCTGTAGGCCTAACAGAAGCAATTGGGGCTAGAATATTACCTTTGATTGGAATAATGGATATTACTGTTGCTTGCTTAGTATTAATCCGACCTCTGCCTTTAGTATTAGCTTGGGCTACTATCTGGGGATTTTGGACAGCCCTGCTAAGACCAATTGCTGGTGAACCTCTCTGGGATTTTATAGAACGATGGGCTAATTGGGCTGCTCCGTTAGCTTTATTATTTTTGCAAGGACTTCCTAAAACATTAAAAGGATGGTTTAACTTTAGGAGGTGATAATCATGGCCGAAAAAAAGAAATCAAAAAAAAAAAGTGTTAAACAAAAAACAGCAAAGAAAAATAGTGCTAAAAAAAGTGCTAGTAAGAATGGAAAACAGAAAGTCAAGAAGAGTAAGAACGTTTGTGAGTTTTGTTAGATTATACTTTTTTTTAATTGAAAGAAGTTTAAGTATGTATT
>Ga0209542_10001719_pt1 | contig 50995 bp, 71 predicted proteins | sample RifCSPhighO2_01_FD_184028 | JGI IMG/M metagenome (GOLD analysis project Ga0209542, IMG submission 184028) | Soil microbial communities from Rifle, Colorado - Rifle CSP2_plank highO2_0.1 (SPAdes) (version 2) | ecosystem: Environmental > Terrestrial > Deep subsurface > Rock core/Sediment ...
TAACCTGGAAGCAATGTGAGCCTTTGGAACTCCTGCCCCATATAGTTCCCAGACCAGTGTTATCTTAGTTATATTTAACACAAACATATTTTACTCCAACTGTCGGATTTCTATGGGGAATATTGCGAAGCGTAGAATATGTTAAATATGGGTCCAGAATATGGTTTCTTCATTAAAGTTGAAGCTGCAAATCCAGAGATTGCAAGACGTTTGTCTGATCAAATTAAAAAACTTGCAGAAGTAGAGGCAGTAGAAGTTCTAACCGCTTTTAGCGGGTTTAACAAATGATAGGTTAAAAAATCCCTATCTTACCCGCAAGGAAGCTGCAGCTTATTTAGGTGTACATCCCAGAACATTAGTTCGTTATGTAAAAAGGGGCTTAAGGGAATACCGCATCGCTGGAGGAGGCCACGCCCGCTATAGAACAGAAGACCTTGATATGTTTGAATACCCATCAACACCTTGCGTAAGATAGACTGTAACATGTACATCTAATTTCTGAAAAAGCCCTTAATTTATACTGACAGTCCGAACATATTCATAGTTTAGAATCTTTTTATCAGAAGTAATCAGGATAGCCCCATATTCCCTGGCTGTTGCAATAATCATTCTATCTGCCGGATCTTTATGGGAAAAATCAGGCAGATTGACTGATTGGACGGCTATTTTGTTATCCAGAGGTACAAATCTGATAAATGGTAAACTTTCCACCTGCTCCAGCCAATGATCAGCATCTATAAAAAATCCAACTCTTTCTTTTTTTATTAGTAAAGAAATTTCCCAAACACTGATGGAGGAAACTAAAATCTGCTCTTTGCTTGCTTGATCAATTAGTTTCTTGGTCTTTCTGGAAAGTTTCTGGGGAACACAAATCCACCAAAGCAGAGTGTTGGTATCTAACAAAATCATCTCAAAACTTCCCAATCTTCTGGGTCAGCTGCCGGTTTATCAGGATCCTTATAAAATTTAAGAGTCCCTCTTAAAGATTTTAGAATAACCTCCTGATCTGATTGCTTGTTATATGGCATAACCTCCACAACCGGTTTACCACCGTGAGTAATAACTAGAGGAATTTTTGTCTTTTCTACGGCCCTTAAAAATTCCAGAGCCTGGGCTTTAAATTGTGATTTGGAAACTGTTTGCTGCATGACCATAGTCATAGTACCATGGTCACATTATTTTGTCAACAGTGTCAACAACTCGATCTCCCTTCAAAGCCGAATGGCTTGACAGCTCGGGATTATGTTGACAGTGTACGCTTAAGCTATATAATACCCCCATGTCATTTTTAAAAGAAATAGACCTCCAAAGTCCACCGCAGGAAACAAAGGCAGGATATGAGATCATTGCTGATCCAAGCTTTCGTGCCGACCTGATAAGATTTGATGGAATTTTGGAAAAGAATATAGGGAATCGCTGGCCCATAGCTATGTCTAACTTTTTTTATAGTATATATTCGCAAGCTTTAGGCCTAAGAGCAAACGACATGAGGCAATTGCTTAGAGATCTACAAGAAAGGGCGATATTAACCCCTCTGCTGGTACCTATATCACCCCGCTCATCCAGGTCCACCCTGGCAGTTGACAAAGACCGTTGTATGGCTGTTGGAGCGCTCGCCCATTTTATTGCCAAAAATTATCCGAGAGCCAAAACTGGCTTTTTGCAAATCAGCGACCCTCCATCAACACATCTCTGGGCAGAAATTGTGACTAAGACCAAAAAGGCTTTGGCTGATAATCCCCTCGCCTCTTTCATAAATGATCCCAGGGAGAAACCAGAATTTCCACCATCAGCTGCTGATAAACCTAATCAGCTTGACCCTCTGTTAGAAGTTGAGGAGCAATCAGGGTTGAATCAATCTCTGTTGGAGAGAATTCAGGAAAAATTCCCCAAACTAGAGTCATGGGAGGAGGAAGCCCTAGAACAAATTGGGCCGGACGAGGTTGATGAGATACTTAAAGGACTATCTGCTGTCAGTACTGCACCTGTAAGGGGAGGTTATATACCGCCTTATCTGACAGAAACTTCCACCTTTGTAACTTGGACTGCTACTGGTCGATTGGTAGATTATGATCCTGACGAGACATATCCCATGGAATATGTTGTATATCAAACATTAGCACTTTGTAAAAATTCTTTACAGAAGCGGGATAATGCTCAACGTCTTGATATTAGAAATATGCTTCAGCTGCTCAGGGCAACTAAGACAGCAGCTATGAAAAATCCCCCCAAGTATTGGAACTCACCAAGAAAAGTCAAAATTAGATAATTAGATAGACACCTCGAGTTTTAGAAACTTTTTCCGTTTGATCACATACATCAGCATTAAAAATATCAAAACAGCCACTACAGTAAACGGGCTATGATATCCAAACTGATAAAATAAAATTCCGCCCAAAAGCGGGCCTAAAATCCTGCCCATACTTTCAAAAGCGGTGGCCACTCCCATGGTGGTACCCTGACCTTCGTGAGTCTGTTTGGAAATTAAAGTATTGATGGTGGGCCGGGACAAAGCCGATCCCAAAGCCAAGCTCATCATAGCCAAAGCCATAAAGGCAGGTAGAGGGGAAAAGGGCATCAAAAATAAGGCAATTGCCATAATTGCCAGTCCCAAAACTGCCATATGGTGTTCTCCGATTTTGTTGGTAATTTTCCCCACTACCAACCACTGCACAAGAGCTGACACTAATCCCTGAGCACTGAAAAATAAACCCACCATTGAAGCATCAATGTTTAATTTTTCCGCTCCCAGAAGCGGCACTGCCACCTGGTTGTTGGACAGTCCATATGACCAAAGGAATATCAGGATAAATAAAGACCCCAGCTCCCCTCTTAAACCATGATACATTTGTTTAAAGTTTAAAAAACCTTCTTTAATGACCAGTTTTTCGCTTCTTTTAGTCAAAGACTCGGGCAGCAGAAGTTGGACTGAAACAAAATTAAGGATGGCCAAAGCTGCGGCAGCAAAAAACGGCAGCTGATGGTTGACGCTAGATAAGATACCACCGATGGCCGGACCAAAGATAAATCCCAAAGCCAAAGAAGCTCCTAAATTACTCATCCCTTTGATTCTGTCTTCTTTGGTGGTGACATCAGCCACATAGGCGGTGGCAGTAGGCAAGGCTGCTGCCGAAAATACCCCTTGCAGAAAGCGGGATATAAAAAGCCAGGTTAGACTGTTGGATATGGCAAACACCAAAAAGGCCAAGGATAAACCTAAAAGAGCCATAGAAATGATCGGTTTTCTGCCAAACCTGTCAGACAGTCTGCCCCAAAATGGGGAAAAGATAAATTGGGCTATGGCAAAGGAGGAAGCTAAAAGACCTATCAATGCTTCAGAGGCATGGAATTCCCGAGCATAAAAAGGCAAAAGGGGAAAAACCATCCCAAAGCCAATCAAATTGACAAAAATAGTCAAATAAATAAAAAATAAGTGCGGCTTTTTCTTTTTCCCCATATAAAATGCACCTTTTGGGGGTGCAACCGAGTATAACATATTTTTGTAGAGATTTACTTGGGTTTAAAAAGTCCCCTAAAAGGCATGCCGCGTTTCTCTTCCGGAGACCCTTTATTTGCTTCAAAGTACTTATCTACAGCCCTCCTGATGTACTCTCCTGCAGAAATATTTTGAGTTTTAGCGCTTTTAACAATCTTATTCCAGGTGTCTTTATCCATAAGCATCTGGAAACGTCTGTTTAACATACACATACACATTAACATACACATCCTTTTTTGTCAAGGCCTTAAAGTGGTTGTAAGGTAAATTTGAAGCTAAGATGCCCCATTGACAATCCCGGAAGTTGGTAATATGATAAAAGTGTTCCTTGAGACTAGTAGATGGTCAAGGGAGCTGCCCAGCCAAGTTAAACTTGGCAAAAGGGTTAAATCCCTACCTTGCACGTTTAAAGCCGGAATATTTTTCTTCACTGTTTTGTTAATCTTAGGGAGTCCGGAAGTTGGCATACCGTAAAGGTATACCACAGGACACCCACCTCATTCAACTGAGGAAAAAATCCGGCTGACGACATTGTAGGGAGAAATTATTTAGTTAGTTTTGCTTTGGATAAGTATCCGCTTAGTGGCGGAATTATCCATTTCTACCCCACTTTCACAAATCCCGGTAATTTTTTGATAGAATATAGTTTGTGTGCCTCCTTAGCTCAATGGCAGAGCGTATGTTTTGTAAACATATGACAACAGTTCGATTCTGTTAGGGGGCTCAAAAAAAGGGGCTTGGGTCAGTAAATCCTAAATAGCCATTGTTAAGATCAGCCTGGTTTAATTTAATCCCAAAATGCAGATGTTCACCAAAAGCAGCTCCACTCTTTCCGGAAAGTCCAATGACCTCTCCCACCCTGACTTTATTACCAACATTAACTTTGGCCTCTTTAAGGTGAGCGTAAATACTTATGCCCCATTTGTGTTTGAGGGTAATAGATATCCCGAAGTCACCATTTTCTCCGACCTGGATAACCTGCCCTCTGCTACAAGATAAAACTTCCGTTCCTTGGGGCATTCTATAATCTATACCATGATGTCCCCTAATCCCCCATTGGATAAATTTCTTTTTAATCTCTTCATCGTCCGGGATGACAGCAAAGGGAAAAGTAACCGGGTAATGACCATCAAATGGCAATCTGATTTTAGGTTTCATCAATTTAATATAGCATACTCCCTCTCAAATTATGATAAAATTTCAAGTGGGATTGCCGACATGGCTCAGTGGTAGAGCACGTTCTTGGTAAGAACGGGGTCGCGGGTCCGATTCCCGCTGTCGGCTCATGTTATGATATAATCCTACTTTATGGCCAAAAAAGGTAACAGACAATTATTCATATTTCAGTGTTCTGTTTGTAAAAACAGGAATTACACCTCCTCGAAAAACACGGTAAACATTAAAGATCGGCTTACTTTGAGTAAATTTTGTAAACACTGCCGCCGACAAACTGAACATTCAGAAATAAAACTTGGAAAGTAATTAACTTAAGCTATATTTGCCAAAATTCACCCCTGTATATTCTTCCTGTATCCTACGTTTCCAGATCTCCATCTCAGGTAACTGTTTCATCACTAGCTCACTTAATACTCTATCATTTCTTTCCTCCCAGAGCCTCCTTGCAGGCTGTAATGCATATAAAAATTCTCTAGCTTTACTAAAATAGGGTTCTCCTGTAAGCTCGGCAAGTTGTACCTCAATACCTAAATTAGGTCCATATAAATTACCAACAACTACTCTCTCCCTTCTTAGGGAATCATAAACTGGCTCCAAAGCATCTATCACACGAGCAGCCTTTGCAGGAAGTTGTGTCAAAATCTCATTCCAAGCATTTTTTCCCTATGCCAATAAACATGATATCTACCTGTCTCTGTAATATGAATATTTCCAGCTGAACCCACCAGTTTTTTAATGGTATAGGGATTTACACCTCTCCATTCAACCTGTTGTTCTACTCTCCATCTTGATTCTCCAGTTTCTGACATAATGAGATGTATTTTACCACTTTGGCTTTGTTTAAACTAGATTTTAGGGTATAATTTTATAGTTTAGGGATGTGATGAAATGGTATCATGGCGCTCTCCAAAAGCGCTCTTCCAGGTCCGAATCCTGGCATCCCTGCTTGAAGGGAAATCCCGCGGAGTCCGGAAGGCTGGCTCTGCGTGGATGGGGGCGCGCAGAGCTCTGCAAAGCCCTTTTTATACGAGACGGCAAGTTGGCGGTTAGTTAAAAAGAAGTCCGAGCCGACAGTTTTTGCCATATCTGCAAGATCATGGCAGGTATTTTTTGCGCGCGCGATTTTTGCGCACGAAAGTGCGCTACCTACAAACTCTTTCATTGGTTCGAGCCAACTCGAACCGCCCGCCCGAATTTTTGCTAAATCTTCCTGAATTTTTAATTTTTCATCGAAAAATTCGTTTTTCTTATTTTTATAAGTTTCACTATCAACAACTCCCTCTAAGTAGCTATCAAGCAGTTTGTTTAATTTTTCTTCTAGGGCTGGCAGTTGTGCTTCAAGCTGTAAAATATTAGGGTCTAGACAACTTTAGAGCGGATTTTCTCTAAAGTTTTTCAGTAACTTCTTGTACATAATACCACCTCTGTTGTTAAAACGGAATTCTGATTCTTTTAGGTGGAGGAGAAATTTGGTTTTGTGGATACCATTAAATTTATTCATCCGTCTTTTAGTGTATGACCAAAATGATTCAATTCCATTGACATGGTTCTTTCCTCTGGCAAACTCATTCTCACTATGATGAATTCTGTAGTGTTTATAGCCATTTAACACCAACCCATCATATGATTTCCATCCATCAGTGTAAACAGTAGTATGATCCAGTATTCTACCCCTTAAGATGGGTATTAACTGCTCTTTGGTACAGTTCTTGACTATCTGGGCGTAAACCTTTCCATGTCTTTTAAGTAGCCCAACTACAGGTATCTTTCCCAGGGCACCTCTGCCTCTTTTTCCTCTGACCCTCCTGGCTCCAAAGTATGACTCATCCACTTCTACCTCACCACCTAATCCTTCCCGTTCTGTTGTTAGATCTAATATCCGGAGTCTAAATTTAGCAAACAACCCATTAATGGTATTCCTGGATATATTGGTTAAAGATGAGGTTTGTGATGCTGTAAAATCTTGGGAAAAACACTTTAAAATCTGTTTAAATTTAACCTCAGAAATATGTGTATGTTTTAAATACCTGTTTCTCATTGTCTAGACAATCTATTTTACCACCTAAAGGCGGTTAATCTTGTCTAGACCCAAAACATATATCAAAAGTTTTTGGCTTCAAAAGTAGTCTTCACCCAAAACAACGTGATGATCTTTTGGAATTTGATGAGGATTTGGGAATATACACAGTAAGTATTCCAAAAGATGTGTTTAATGCATTCTATTCTACTCTATCTACCTTTTTATCAACTTGGTCAATGTAGAAGAAGTTTGACTAAAGGAAGAGTGGGCACTACAATAGGTAGTATCATGAACAAAAAAAGAGTTAGTGGCAGGGTCTTAGGGGAACTAGAATCCGAGATAATGGAAATTATCTGGCGCCAAAAAGATGTAATGTCAGTTAAAGATACAACAGAGATTCTAGGTAAGAGACGGAAAATCGCCTATACCACTGTGATGACTATTATGGCAAGACTTACGGATAAAGGTGTTTTAGTTAGGCGTCTTAAGGGATTAAGTTACCTATATAAACCAAGGGTAACAAAAGAACAATTTATAGCTAAAGCTGTCCATGGTATTTTTTCATCGGCAGTTTCAACTTTAGGTAAAGAAGTGCTAACTCATTTTGTAAAAGAGATTCAGAAAATAAACCCAAAGAAACGACAGCAGCTGTTAAAAATGCTCAGTGAAGATTAAAGCAAGAATTTGTTATTATATCTGATGTGAAAAGAATTAATTATAGTTTCATCTGTTTAGCTTTTGCCGCGCTAGCCGTTAGTTCGGTTATAATTGCTCTTTTATATAAAGCTTCTCCTCTATTTGTTTCAAAAACTCTCTTTTTTTGTCAGAAGTTTATTGTGCCAACAACAAACTTGTTTATTTCTAATATTATGTTTGAAGTTCCCCGTTCACTTCCAAATGCGGTTATTTTAACTATCGGAGTTATTTTAGGGATAGGTCTTTTATCTCTTTTATTGCAACTTATTCGGACGCATCTTTTACTCCGAAAGTTACTCATCAATCGGGTTAGCATCCCCAAAGGCCTAGTTAGAATTGTTGCGACTTTAGGTCTTACAAATCAAACAAGTTTGTCACTTCGTGATAAGGTAATTTTGGTTGATGATAAAAATCTATTTTCTTTTTGCTGTGGGATTTTTTCCCCATTTATTGTCATCACCACAGGTCTTGTTGGATCATTAACCAATAAAGAATTAGAAGCAGTTTTGCTTCATGAGGAGTCTCATCTAATAAGTAGGGACCCACTTAAAGTACTTATAGGAAAAACGCTTTCTTCTATGTTTTTCTTTTTACCTCTTTTTGCGGATCTCCGCAAAAATATAGAAGCTGTTAATGAATTATTAGCAGATCAATGGACAATAAACCACCAACAAAACTCAATTTTTTTGCGTGGCGCGCTTAAAAAGATTTTAGCTATACCACAATTAAATTTTACTGCTGTCTCCAATGTTTCTGGATCTGACTATTTTGAAGTCAGGATTCATCGGTTGGTAAATCCAAGAGCCAAACAATCATTTAGGCTTTCACGGGTAAGTTTGATAACAACTTTTTTGTTTGTTCTCTTCAGTTGGTTTTTACTGCAAACACCGGTTAGCGCTTTTCATATGGATTCAGAGTCAGACTCTGCTTCTTTTCTATGTCCTATAGATCAATCTTACCCAAAGCAGTGCCATTCTGAAACCGAGCAACCAACAAACTACATTCCCACCCATCTGTTTTTACCGGAAAAGCAATGTAATAACCATCCCATGCTCATCAGCTACTAATTAATCAATTCCTCATTGACGCTTCAATTTTACTCAACGTATTGACAAAACTTAGATTATTCTACTACACTAAGTAGTAGTCCAATAAGAAAGGAGGTGCCTTATGACAGAGAATCAACGATTAGAAGCAAACACAGTGCGTCATTCGCCAAATCCGGATAATAATACTATGGTGTTGCGTATCCCTAAACCGAATTTACAAATTATAGTATTAGGACTCATTGCTGTAATTACTCTTTTCCAAACATTCCAATTAGTACGTATTAGTTCCCAAGCCAGCTCAGCATCAGTGAAGGCTGCTCCGGCTACTACAACAAATAGTGGAGCCGGTACAGGAAGCAATACAGACGTACCGAAATCAATGGTTGGAGGATGCTAAGCATAAAGCACGCACTGTCTATGTATTATGAACAGGAAATATGTCGTATCCAGTATCGTCTCTAATATTTCATGGCCAAAGATAATTTTAACTGTCATACTTGCCGCCACTGTTATTGGAACACTTGTTGCCACTAAAACTCTCGCGGCTATCAATAGAGATATTGCTGCTGCCAAAGAAGCAGCTCGTCCTGCCAATGTTAGACTCATTAAAATAATCACTCCCAATTGTCAGGACTGCTTCAATGTTGAACTGGCTGTCAACGACTTTAAGAAACAAAATGTTAAAGTAGAAGAGGAGAAAACATTAAATTTTGATTCCCCGGAAGCCGGTGCCTCCATAAAGCAACTTGCTATTAAAAAAGTTCCAACATACTTTGTGACAGGAGAAGTGACCAAAAATAACCTTGAAAATTTTGTTAAAGAGAGTGGAGAGATTCGCGATAATACTTTCATCTTTACAAAGTTATCACCAATTTTTGTAGACACAGAGACCAAACGAGAAATGGGTAGAGTTATAGTCACATTAATTACCGATCCACTTTGTTCTAAGTGCACAGATGTGAAAATAGTAGTGGAAAATTTCAAAAAGGCAGGCGTTAAAGTAAGGGAGATCAGGGAATTTAGTTGGAATTCTTATGACGGACAGAGCGTAATTAGCCAGTATAGGATTACCAAGGTACCTACTTTTATTTTTTCCTCTGAATTTGATTTATATGACAGTGCGAAAAGTACCTGGCAAAATTTTGGCACAGTTGAGAATGACAAAACCTATGTTACCAGAAATCTTCCTTTACCATATAGAGATTTAACTAAGGGACAATTAGTTGGATTTGTTGACCTTATATACCTTACTGATGCAAGCTGCATTGATTGTTATAAGGCACCTGATGTTCAGAAACCAATTCTAACCCAAGGATACGGCGTTGCTTTAAGGTCTGAGCGAACTGTTGATATTTTTTCAGGGGAAGGACAGAGTTTGATCAGTAAGTATAAGATTATTAAAATTCCCACCATTCTCATATCACCTGAGGCAAATCAGTATACCAATTTAAAAAATGTCTGGAAAAATGTGGGGACAGTTGAACAGGACGGTTGGTTTGTGTTTAGAGAATTGCAGCAACTTAAAGGGGTAGTTTATAAGGATTTAACAACTAATCAGATAGTGGGTAGGGTTCAGTCAGCTACACCATCAGCCACGCCAAGTGGAGTAAAACAATAAGTATGAATAAGAGAATTTTAATTATACCAATGCAAAAAATACTTGTTTTTGCTCTAGCAGCACTTTTTCTTATAAATCAACTTTTGATGGCTCAAGTTTCTGCGGCGATGGGTATGACTCACCAGAAAGGATTTGTAGCAACACTACTAGGTATACAAACAAAATCCACTTATATAATTATCGCTCCGAAAATAAATCCTGACGGAAAGACTACTTCACTTGCCCAGTGGCCAACAATTACCGAGGTCATGGCCAATCCCAGTAGCGGGAATGCTCTTGCTGATGCTAAAGTGGTGATGATTGCAACAGGTAAACCATTTTATGCTCCCGATGATATTTCTTTTGATGACCCGATAAATGCTCAAAATAAATGGGGGGATTACGAAACATCCATAAGATTACCAACCGAACAAGAAACAAGATATCAAAAACTTATTTCTACTATGATGACCTGCAGTTATTGCTGCGGTAGTGCTAATAATGTAACGATGAATAAAAATTGTGGCTGTGCTCATGCCAAAGCTGTCAGAGGATTTTACCGCTTTATGATCCAAAATTACGGTGATAAATATTCTGATGAACAATTGGTTGGTGAATCACATCGCTGGTATGCTTTGTGGTATCCAAAAGGAATGCTGGAAGATTATCTGTTAGCAACTGGGAACGAAGCTGCATTACCCCATGAGTCCCATGGTGGTGCAGGTTCTGACGGAGGGCATGGATTAAAATGATTAGTGATTATTACGATTTCTTCATATTTATAGGCGGGATCTTAATACTGGGAGCGATAATTTATCTCTCACCTTTGAGATTCCCTAAAGATATCGTTATCCCAACCCCTAAAATCTCCTTTCCTAAAATACCCATAAAAGTAATCCTTTTGGCCATAATTATCGGGGCATTTTTGTTTAACCAGTTCTTAATGTGGAAGACGGGTTCATTCGATATTTTGAGCAAACTCTTTTCTATCAGTGTAAATATTACAAAAAAGTGAGTAGGCCTGCAAACATTCTTTACTCAGTGCAATGTTAGGATAAAATTCTATACTACACATTGTAGTATCATTTGTGCTAAACTTAACTTAGATGAGTAGTTTAACTATAAATGTAGACATCCTGAAAAAAGCTTTATTAAGAGGAGCTATTGCTTTCTCTGCCCTTTTATCTATATATTTTTTGATTTTAACTCTGGTCTCGGGGTGGAAGTTTAGCTGGGAGCAGTTTAGCCAGTTTTGGTATTACATTATCAGTCTTGCTTTAGGGTTTGGGGTACAATTTAGCCTTTATACTTATCTTAAAGGTATTGTTAGAGAGCAATCAACCGGACAAGTTTTAGCCACCACTGGGGCAACCTCTACCACAGCCATGATTTCTTGCTGTGCTCATTACCTGACGAATATTTTACCAATTCTTGGGGTCACAGGAATTATTACTTTTATTGGCCAATATCAAGTTCAATTCTTCTGGATCGGCTTATTTTTTAATCTATTAGGAATATTTTACATAGGCAATAAAGTCTTGAAAGTTTCTCAAAAAATATGAAAAAAGTTACAATTATCGTAGTTGCAATACTGCTTGTAATCTTGGTTGCTGTACTCAAGGATAGTTTTTCTATCAGCATAGGTCCAAAGAGTGCAAGTACATCTACTAATACAGTTGATCCAACCCAAAACAAAAATAGTGGTTTAGAAACAAAAGAAAGCAACGAAGGCCCTGTTGTTGTCACTGTTATACCACGTAGCTTAGAAGAAGATTTGGCTACTTGGGATTTTGAGGTTACACTAAACACCCATTCGGAAGAACTTAACGAAGACTTAGTTACAGTATCTGAACTTGTAGATGGTCAGGGAAAGTCGTACAATCCTATATCTTGGGAGGGTTCTCCTCCCGGCGGTCACCATCGCAGCGGGGTTTTAAAATTCAACCCAATCTCACCAAAACCTAAGTCTTTAGAGTTAAGGATAAAAAATGTTGGTGGGACTGCCGAAAGGAGTTTTAAATGGGATCTATAAGTAAAGATAAACTTGTTATTACAATAGGTGTCCTTGTTACAGTTGCCATGCTGGTTGGAGCAGTTTTTCTACTGAGTGGCAATAGCAAACAAAGCTCTTCTACAAACAAAGGGGCAAATGCATCATTGGATAGTTTAGTTGACAAAGCAGCACCTGATTTTACATTGGAAAGTTATAACGGTAAAAAAGTTACTTTAAGCAGTTTAAAAGGTAAAAATGTAGTCCTCTTTTTTAGTGAAGGCTTAATGTGTTACCCAGCCTGTTGGGACCAAATTGCGGCTTTCGGCAAAGATAGTGAATTTACCAACAAAAACACAGTGGTGCTGACTATTGTTAATGATCCGAAGGATGAGTGGAAAGGAGCAGTTGAGAAAATGCCGGAGCTTGCCCAAGCAACAGTCCTTCTTGATACTGATAAAAAAGTTTCTATAGACTATAAAATGCTTTCCCTTCCTTCCTCGATGCATAAAGGGCAGCTGCCCGGACATACTTATGTAATTATTGATAAAAACGGAGTTGCCCGATATGTAAAGGATGACGTCCAAATGGCAGTGAGGAACCAGGAGCTAATAGCAGAGATTGATAAATTATAAATTATATGGACCTTTTAATTAGCGCATCATTTATAGCTTCATTTTTTGCAGGAATTGCCGCGCTTTTTGCACCCTGTTGCATTACTGTTTTACTGCCAACTTATTTTGCTTCAATTTTTAAGGAAAAAAGCAAGGTATTTTTAATGACTTTTATCTATTTCCTCGGTATCTTATCAATCTTTCTTCCCATTGGCCTGGGGGTATCGCTGCTTACTCAAATTTTCAGCCAGTATCATGACACCATCTTTCTGATAGGAGGAGTCTTCTTAATATTCTTAGGTATGACACTGCTTTTGGGACAACAGTTCTCTTTACCTTTCAGTGTTCACCCACAGTTAAAAAGACAAGACTTTATATCTGTTTATGTCTTAGGCATATTTTCTGCTATTGCTACCACCTGTTGCGCACCGGTCCTGGCCGGAGTCTTAACTTTATCAGCACTTCCCGGATCAGTTTTCTTAGGAGGAGTTTATACACTGGCTTATGTGCTGGGGATGGTTCTTCCTCTTTTTCTTATTGCCTTTTTCTTAGATAAAATTGATTTTACCAAGAAGTTTTTTGCCTTCAGAAAAAGTGTATCTTACAGTGCGTTAGGTCAAAAAATTAGTTTGACTTTTGCTAACCTTTTTTCCGGATTAATGTTTCTAAGTTTAGGGATTATTATCATCTACCTTGCCAGAACCCAACAGCTCGCTTCTCATTCTTCATATCAGGTTGCACTAAATATATATCTTACAAAATTTATCAAGTTTATCAGCCAATTTACTAAAGTTATCCCTGAAGTTGCCTGGGCAGTTATTTTTATAGGTATTGCTCTTGCTATTACTTATTTTGCCGTTAAACAATTTACATCCTTAAAGAAGAGGCGGTGATTTTGATGAGTAAAAATGTAATTATTGCAATTTTAGGTACTGGGATAGTCCTGGTGCTGATTCTACTTATCAGCAACTTTAATATACAAATAAACATAAACAACAAGAAAGATCAAATCTCTACCAATCAACAAGCTACTCAAATCACCCAAGCAACTCAATCTGATTCTATGGCTAGCCACCACGGAGGAGCATCTGTCGATGCGGCTATTTTTAATAGCTTAATTGGTAAAAGTGCCCCTGATTTTACATTGGAAAGCTACGATGGAAAAAAGATTACTTTAAGTGAGTTAAAAGGCAAAAATGTCATTCTCTTCTTTAACGAGGGGTTAATGTGTTATCCGGCTTGCTGGAACCAGATTTCTGCCTTTGGTAAAGATACTCAGTTGCAGAGCAAGGCAGTAGTTTTAAGCATTACTGCTGATCCTAAAAATAATTGGAAACAGGCTATTGATAAAATGCCGGAGCTTGCTCAAGCAACGGTGCTTTTTGACAGTAACAGGCAGGTTTCACAGAAATATGGGGTTTTAACTCTTCCTTCATCAATGCATAAAGGCCAGTTTCCCGGACACAGTTATGTCGTAATTGATAAAGAGGGAATCGTTAAATTTGTCAGAGATGATGTCCAAATGGCAGTCAGAAATCAAGAGTTGTCTACAGAGATAGATAAGCTGTAACGCCTTAACAGCATGACTTTTTTCCTGTTGCATTAGCTTGATTTTGGCAACAGCCACTGGTTACATTTTCATTGGTGGATTCTCTTAAATAATCTTAGTAGTTCTTCGATCGCTTTATTTGTTTCATTGTGGAACTGATCAACAACATGTGTTTTTAAATGCCTTTCGAACAAAAGCGCATCAAGACTTTTAATGGAATTTTGAATAGCCAAGCTTTGATTAAGTAAGTCTATGCAATATTCATCTTCCTCAATCATTTTCAGCAGACCATCAAGTTGTCCTTTGATAATGTTAATCCGCTTTCGAACATCGTCCTTGACCCTTCGGATTTGCTCAGGGTCAATACTGAGCGGAGTCGAAGTATTGACATTTTTATCTTTATTCACTATGCTAATAATATATACCCCCTGGGGGTATCTGTCAAGTAAAGGGAAAGGGGGTGAGAAAATGTTAAATGCTAAAGCTTTTGCCAATGCGGCATCTAGCGTGATGGCTATTTGGGTGGTGGCTTGCGCCATGCTTTCATATATTGCGCCGGATTTGCTCTTTAATATCGCCCAATCCTGGATGCATACCATAAATTTGGAGTCAGTCAAAACAGCATTCACACCTAGTTTGGGATCAATAGTTTGGGGACTGGTGAGTGCGGTGGGCCTGACTTGGGTAACAACATACGGGATGATTACCCTTTATAACAGATGGGCTAAGTGATTTATGGAAACAGACAAAATAATCGTTATTATTGCCGGTTTGGCTGGAGTTGCCTTTACCTACTTCTTTTTCCTGAGAAAGAGAGAAAAGGAAGTTAGTGTAACAGATGAAATAGACATTAAAGTTTCCGGCGGATATTCACCGGAGGTAATTTCCATACCATTGGGTAAAACTACCAAGATAAATTTCTTAAGGACAGACCCGACTGATTGTTTGTCAGAAGTGGTTTTGGGAGAATTTAAAATCCGCAAAGAGTTGCCTCTTAATCAGAAAGTGACTGTGGAAATAACTCCCCAAAGAGTAGGAGAGTTTGGTTATTCTTGTAGTATGAATATGTATCATGGAAAGATAATAGTCAAATGAGTGAACTTAAAAAAACCTTTCCTATCAAAGGGATGCATTGTGCTTCCTGCGTCAGATTAATAGAAAAATCCTTAGGCAGGGTGGATGGGGTGAGTAGCGCGGTAGTTAATTTGGCCACCGAGCAAGCGTCTGTGGTCTATGATTCAACCAAAGTAACTGACACTGATTTGGTATCTGCTGTTCGTAATGTTGGCTACAAAGCAGGCGTGGAGCAGGAGTTAAAAACAGAAGATCAGCAAAAAATAGAGAAGGAAAAGGAACTGAAAGCCTTACGAAATAAAGTGGTGGTAAGTTTATTTTTGGGATCTTTAATTCTTTGGGGCTCTTTTCCGGGACTGATGCAGTTTGCTCCCTCTATTTTGCAAAATTTTTGGGTCCAACTAATCCTGGCCACCCCGGTCCAATTTTGGGCAGGCCTAGTTTTTTATCAGGCCACAATTCCTGCTTTAAGGCACAGAACAGCCAATATGGATACTTTGGTGGCACTTGGCACTACGGTGGCCTATGTTTATTCAGCCTTTGTGGCAATATTTCCTCAAATTATTAAACAATTAGGGGTTGAACCCCTGCCATATTTTGATGTGGCCACCATTATTATTGGTTTAATTTTACTGGGTCGCTACTTTGAAGCCAAAGCCAAAGCTGGAACTTCCGAAGCTATTAAAAAACTGATCGGTCTTCAGGCTAAGACCGCTCGGGTTTTAAGAAACGGTAAAGAAGTGGATATCCCGATAGATCAGGTGGTGATTGGAGATGTAATCAGGGTTAGACCGGGAGAAAAAATTCCCTCTGATGGGGAAATTTTAGAAGGAGAGTCTTCTGTAGATGAATCAATGGTGACAGGAGAAAGTATCCCAGTTGACAAAACTAAAGGAGACATAATCATTGGTGCAACCATTAATAAAACCGGCACCTTTTTATATAAAGCTACCAAGGTCGGGGCAGATACCATGCTTTCCCAAATTATCAAGCTGGTACAGGAAGCCCAAGCCAGTAAAGCCCCGATACAGCGATTGGTGGATTTAATTTCTTCTTACTTTGTACCGATTGTAATCATGCTGGCAATTTTGACCTTCGTGGTCTGGTATATTCTTGGACCTACTCCGGCATTTCTTTTTGCCATGCTCAATGCCATTGCGGTTTTAATTATTGCCTGTCCTTGTGCTATGGGACTTGCAACCCCTACTGCCATAATGGTGGGAACAGGTCTTGGGGCTGAACATGGAATTTTAATTAAGGATGCCGAGAGTTTGGAAATTGCTCATAAAATAAATACGGTGATTTTTGATAAAACAGGAACATTAACTAAGGGAAAGCCGGAAGTGACAGACGTTGTCCCAACGTCTGTCATCCTGAGCGACTCCGACATCACGTCGGAGGAGTCGAAGGATCTCATATTACAACTGGCTGCATCTTTAGAAAAAGGATCAGAACATTCGCTTGCAGAGGCAATTGTTAACAAGGGTGAGGCGGAAAGGGTGAAGTTTATAAAAGTAGTAGACTTTAAGGCAATTCCAGGTCACGGGGTGGAAGGTGTTGTTGACGGGAAAAAAGTGGCTCTGGGGAATATGAGGTTGATGGAGAGAGAAAATATTGACATTACGCACGCAAGGTCTGACCTTGCGAGGCTAGAGGAGGAAGGAAAAACTGTCATGATGTTAGCCCAAGATGGTAAGCTCGTGGGGTTGATAGCTGTGGCAGACACCTTAAAAGAGACTGCCAAAGAAGGAGTGGATGCGCTCCAGAGAAAGGGAATAGAGGTAGTGATGATTACCGGCGATAATCAAAGAACTGCCAATGCTATTGCAAAGCAAGTAGGTATTAAAAAGGTTTATGCAGAGGTACTACCTCAAGATAAGGAAAAAATTGTCAGAGAACTACAAACTACCCGCTTCGCCGACTCAGCGAGGCGAGCCACCTACAAACTACCAACTAACATTGTAGCCATGGTGGGAGACGGCATCAATGATGCTCCGGCTTTGGCTGCAGCAGATGTGGGGATTGCCATGGGGACTGGCACAGATGTGGCAATTGAGGCAGGAGATATTACACTTATTAATAAAGACTTAAGATCAGTGGCATCTGCAATAGAGCTTTCCAGAAAAACCATGAGGACTATCAAGATAAATCTATTTTGGGCTTTTGGATATAACGTGTCACTTATTCCTGTGGCCATGGGAGTTTTATACCCTTTCTTTGGACTTTTACTAAATCCCATTTTTGCCTCCATGGCCATGGCTTTAAGCTCAATATCCGTTGTCTCTAACTCCCTTCTACTTAAAAGATTTAAGATATAATGGAATAGTGTAAAATATTTATCCAATGGATCTTTGGCTGATATTTTTAACCGGTTTAACTGTGGGCGGATTAACTTGCCTGGCTGTGCAGGGTGGACTTTTGGCATCTACTATTGCAGCAAGAGAAGAACAGGATTTTCAGGAAGGGTCTTCCAGAAAACATAACATCTGGCCGGTGGCGGCCTTTTTAACCACCAAATTTGCAGCCTATGTTATTTTAGGTTTTATTTTGGGGGCCTTTGGATCGGCTCTTTCCATTTCTGATAATGCCAGGGTTGTCATGCAACTTTTGGCAGGAGTCTACATGGTAGTGGTGGCTTTAGATTTATTGAATGTTCATCCCATTTTCCGTTATGCCATCATCCAGCCTCCCCGCTTTTTAACCCGAAAAATCAGGGATGCATCCAGAAGTAAAGATATTTTTGCTCCGGCAATTTTAGGAGCTTTAACTATTTTTATCCCTTGTGGAACAACTTTGGCCATGGAGGCTTTTGCCATTTCATCCGGTAGTCCATTTCTGGGGGCAGCTATCATGGGAGTTTTTATTTTGGGAACAGCTCCGCTTTTTTTCGGTTTAGGATTTGTGACCACCATTTTAGGTGATACTTTTAGAACCAGATTTTTTAAGCTGGCAGGAGTATTAGTGATGTATCTGGGAATTACCACTTTCAACAGCAGTTTAATCTTGGCCGGTTCCCCCATCACTTTACAGACCATTAGAGAGGCCATACCTATTTATATTGATTTGTCCGGTGGAGCTTATGCATCGGAAGATTCCAATGTCAGAATTGAAGAAGGGGTACAAGTTGCTGATATTACAGTCTATCCCACCAGTTATACTCCCAACAGAATTCAGGTTAAATCGGGTATGCCTGTCAGATTAAACCTTACCTCAACAGGTGGTTTTGGATGTACTACGGCTTTTAGAATTCCTCAATTGGGAATTGGTAGAACTTTAGCTCAAAATCAAACTACACCTGTAGAGTTTACCCCAAAAAGTCCTGGCACACTAACCTGGACTTGTTCTATGGGAATGTATAATGGAACAATTGAGGTGATATGAAAAAGGAGTTTAAAATAACTGGCATGCATTGCGGCTCTTGTGCCTTAAGTATTGATTTTGATTTGGAGGATTTAGACGGTATCAAGAGTGCCAAAACCAGTTATGCCCAAGCTAAAACTGAAATAGAGTTTGATCAGGGAAAAGTTACAGAGGAGATGATTGTCCAGACAATCCAAAAGAGTGGCTATAAAGCGGAGTTCTCAAAACCCCTAAATGAGCGATGATTTAATCTATAAACTTAGTCTGCGCAGAAAGAAAAAAGGTAGTAGGTTAAAAAAAATCTTCTATCTTTTTTTTATTCTGGCAGTGATATATATCATTTTTAATAATTTAATAACCACTCCCTTTTCTCTTTATAATCCTTTCTCTAATTCCCAAAATATCCCGGATTCCAAATTCAGCAAAAGCTTAGAGGCTTTAGTCCAGACATCTTTGGCAGGATCGGAGGGGATATATGGAATTGTCATCAAAAATTTAAAAATAGAAGAGAAATACTCCAATTTGGAAGATAAAATTTTTGATGCAGGCAGTCTGTATAAATTATGGGTAATGGCAGAAACCATCAGACAAGTTCAAAATGGCCAACTCAATTTAGATGAGACCTTAAGTGAGGATATAGCTGTTTTAAATAAGGATTTTAATATTGACCCGGATTCGGCAGAGATGCAAAGGGGCACTATCACCTTAACAGTTGATCAATCTCTCAACCAGATGATCACCATCTCTCACAATTACGCGGCATTACTGCTAATTAAAAAAATAGGCTTATCCTCGATCAAGGATTTTTTACAAAATAATAATTTAGATAAATCGACGGTTGGTACCGGCGGAGAAAACCCCACCACTACCCCATCCGACATAGCCTTATTTTTGGAAAAACTATATAAAGGAGAATTGGCCAGTGTTGAATATACCCAAAAAATGATGGATCTTTTGAAAAGGCAAACATTAAATGATAAGTTGGCCAAATATTTACCGACGGATTCTATTGCTCATAAAACCGGGGAGATTGGTTGGTTTTCTCATGATGCCGGAATTATTTTTTTAGATGGTAAGGATTATCTTATTGTGGTTTTATCGGAAACAAACTCTCCTGCTGGTGCGGAAGAAAGAATGGCTAATCTGTCAAAAGCTGTCTACGAGCATTTTCAGAAATCGACTACCCCATAATATTGAATCCTAACACCTAAAGTAGTATAATTCCACCCACTATGACTGAGAGGTGGCGTAATATTAAAAGGGCGGTGGTGCCGCTGAGAGCTTCTCTTTTCTTGGCCTGCACGCCTGCTCGTCCAGGCAATATTCAACCATCACCTGACCGTCTGCCTTCACCAACACCTATTCCAACCAGAGTCGAACCAACTGCCGTACCAACTCCTGTACCCTTCAAGCCCATCATTCCCACTCCAACACCTGGAAGAGAGCAGGCTCCTTCTATCCCCTCCTCACCCCAAGATAATATTAATAGGAGGTTGACTACTGAGAGTAAAGTAGATGAGACTCTAGCTTTAAGAAATGTATTAATTGGTAACATCTTCAGAGTTCCCTGGGAAGGAGGAGAAGCCTATATTACCGTGGTTGATGCTTTAAATCAAAATAATCGACCCGAAATGGTGGGGCTAATTTTAAGTTCAAATTGTATTTTTGACAGGCTTAGAGAAAGAAATGATTTGGGTAGTTCCTTTTTGTCACTACTTGGAGCATGGACACCAAACCAAAGAATTGATAATTTGCAAGTTGAAGTCCTGGCATCATCTTCATTAACAAATCCGGCCATCCTTAATGCCAAAAGGCTATCTGATGGCGGAGTTGACAGGAATTGTGTAGAGGTAACCGCCCTTCAGAGATTAAAAGAACAAATCAGCAGAGTAAGCTGGAATGAGCTACCCAAAGATATTGGCAGATTGGCAGGCTGGATTGGAGCAGAACTCTTACGGGGGATTCGGGAAGGAATCGCTTCTGGTACTCCCACAGCTACTCCTCCACCCACCCCTACACAGCAAGGTTTTTTCCCAAATCTGCCCAGACTTCCTTTCAGAAGATAATCTTACTTTATTAAACGCTTGAGGGTTTTACCGGCAGTGAATCCAGGCAGTTTCTTATTGGGGATTTGAATTGTCTCTCCTGTTTGAGGATTCCTACCTCTCCTGGCAGCTCGGGATCTAATTAGAAAAGTTCCAAAACCGGTGATAACTACTTTTTCACCTTTGACCAAAGTGTCTCTTATTAAATTAAAGGTGGAATTGACACAATCTGAAGCAGCAGATTTGGTTAAATTAGATTTTTTGGCAACTTTAACAATCAGCTCATTTTTTGTCATAATAGGATAAGGTTACATTATCAAAAGATTAGGCTTTTGTAAAGGGCTAAATTAGTTTTACTGGGGGACAGTCATGGTGGTTTCAGTTGCTCTTACTTCTCTGATGGCTGTTATCTTCACAGCTCCCGGCACCATGACATCTTTGGAGATTTTCTCGGCAATATCATGAACCAATTTTGGTAACTCTTCATCTGAAATTTTTTCCGGCATCACAATTACTCTAACTTCCCTACCTGCCTGTAGAGCAAAGGCTTTATCAACTCCTGTAAATGAGGTGGCAATTTTCTCAATATCATCCATCCTCTTGATATAATCCTCCACATTTTCGTGTCTGGCCCCTGGCCTTCCACCTGAGATAGCATCAGCTATATATACTAAGATAGACTCAACTGAGGAAAAAGGTTTATCCTCATGATGCTCGGCAATACAATTCACCACTTCTTCCGGTAAATTAAATTTCTTGGCAAGCTGTACGCCCTTTTCAACATGAGTGCCCTCGTCTCCTTCAGTCACAATTTTACCTATGTCATGAAGTAAACAACCAAGTTTGACTACATTAACATCAGCCCCAATTTCTTTTGCCAAAGCCACCCCAATCTGTGTTTCCTCTTGGGTATGTTGGATTAAATTTTGTCCATATGAATATCTATATTTAAATCTACCTATTAAATCTACCAGCTCCACCGGCAAATTATAAACCTCTACATCGTGACAAAGTTTTTCTCCTGCCTGTCTCATGAGCTTATTAATATCTTCTTTGGTTTTTTCAACTATCTCCTCAATCCTCTGCGGTTGAATCCTGCCATCGGCAATCAACCGATCCAAAGAAACCCGGGCAATTTCTCTCCTGACAGGATCAAACGATGACAGTGTTAAACTATTGGGAATTTCATCATCCATTAATACATCAACTCCTGTAGCTTGTTCAAAAGTCCTGATATTTCTTCCCTCTTTACCAATAATTCTTCCTTTGATTTCTTCATCAGGTAAATTAACTCTGGAGGTGGTGAACTCGGAAATATAATCTGTCACTCCGTGAAGCATTGCTTCTGCTAATAATTCTTTGGCTTTTTCATCAGTTTGTAGTTTTATCTCATCTTCTGCTTCTGTAATTTTTTTACTAATTTCTGTAGCTAAATCTTTTTCAATATTTTCTAAAAGTATTTTTTTGGCATCTTCAGCAGAGAATTTGGAAACTTTTTCCAGCTTTTCTACTAAATCAATTCTAATCTTTTCCAAACTTTCCAGTTTTTCATCTACTAATTTTTGTCTCTGAGTAATCTGTCTTTCTCTCTCTTCTAAAATTCCCTCTCTTTTGGCAAGCTCTGCTTCATTACGTGAGTAGTCTCCACCAGATAAGGGACTGGAGGATTGTGATTTATTCATAGGACCAAAAGAACGTTGCATAATTTTGGAGAATCAAAAATAGCTCCAGTTAAATGGAGTTGCGAGGAGTTAAAATTTTGAGAATTGTCTTCATAATTTTGCTCACTCTACTACTGATTCTCTTACAATATATTACATCTTTTTGATCAGATTTTCAATGACCTCTTTTACTACTTCATACTCAAAACCGCGTCGCATTAAATATTCATAAGCTTTTTTCTTGAATTCTAAATTTTTCAAGTTTTTCCACACCCTCATTTTTTTCTCCAATAGTTTTTCTGCTGTTTGCTGTTCACTGTAACCCTCCCCACTTTCAGTGTGGGCCCGCTGTCCGCTTATCACTTCCTCTATAATTTCCCGATCAATACCTTTTTGAAAAAGCTCTTGTTTAATCACTCTTAATCCCTTTTTTCTACTCCTTGATTCCACCCAGGCTTTAGTAAATTCTAAATCATTAATCATCCCTTTTCTTTTCAAATTCTCCACCAGCTGATCTATTACCAAATCACTTACTTGCTCCTTTTCCTTGATTCTTGATTCTTGATTCTTGATTCTAAAATAATTTCTAACTTCTTTTTCGCTCCTTGCTCTAATGGAGAATAAATGATACATCCGTTCCATCAGCTTCCCCACCTCTGTCTCCTTAATCAACTGTTCCACATCGGATGCAGATAATTCCTTCCCCACCACCAAACGATTATTAACCACCAAATCTTCATCTGCCCCGAAAACAAATTCTCCGTCTAAGAAAATGTTGAATCTTTTAGGATTTTTCTGTTGAGGTTCTACTGAAGTAATTTTGGGCATCTAGATAGCTTCTTCAACTACACCTGCATCTTCTTGAGGTCCCACCACTATTTTTTCTTTTCCCTCTTTTTGCTTCCCCCAGGCTTCCCTAATTTCTTTTTCCAAAGCCTGAGCCTCTTTTTTGTTATCTTTTAGGAAAGAGGTAGTTGCAGGCCTGCCCTGACCCAATATTTTTTCACCCCATTTTATAAATGCTCCGGATTTTTCCAAAATTCCCAACTCAATTCCTACATCTAACAATTCTCCTTCATGGGATATACCATCCTCATCCATATCAAATTCGGCAATTCTGAATGGGGGAGCAACCTTATTTTTAACAATCTTCACTCTGTGTCTTGAACCAACAACAATATCCCCGGATTTTATATTTTCAATTTTTCTGATATCCAATCTGACTGAAGTATAAAATTTTAAAGCTAACCCACCTGGAGTAGTCTCGGGATTTCCAAACATCACTCCGATTTTTTGTCTTAACTGATTTGTAAAAATAATAATTGTATTTGTATTTGATACTGCTCCGGTTAATTTTCTTAAGGCTTGAGACATCAATCTGGCCTGCATACCCATCACAGCATCCCCCATCTCTCCCTCAAGCTCTGCCCTAGGCACTAATGCTGCCACAGAGTCTATCACTACAACATCAATTCCTCCAGATCTAATTAAGGCCTCCGCAATTTCCAGGCCTTGTTCGCCGGTATCCGGTTGGGAAATTAACAGATCATCCAAATTAACGCCAATTTTTTGAGCTCTTTGTGGATCCAAGGCATGTTCCGCATCAATAAAAGCAGCCACCCCGCCTCTTTTTTGAGCTTCTGCGATCACATGTAGTGCAACAGTGGTTTTACCGGATGCCTCGGGACCAAAGATCTCTATAATCCTTCCTTTTGGTAATCCTCCAACTCCCAAAGCCAGATCTAACGCAATAGAGCCTGTGGAGATAACTTGTGTAGTTAACTTTTCTACTCTTTCCCCCAGCCTCATAATAGCACCGGTCCCATATTGCTTTTGAATTTGTGCCAGAGCAGCTGAAATTGCTAACTTTTTTGCCTCACCATTTTGTACCATAACTTAGTTCACACTTTTTATACCAGATTAAAATTTTTGTCAATACCCCAAATTTTTTAGGTTTGGATGTATGGATACATAGGGAATTATACGACAGGGTAGAGTCTTAACTACAAAACTGATAAAATACCTAAATTACGGGGTGTAGGTCATCGGTAGACCGCGCGCATGGGGTGCGTGAAGTAGCAGGTTCAATTCCTGTCACCCCGACCAAAATGAAGCTTATTTCTTTAAATACCTGGGGTGGGAAAATTTTTGAGCCCTTAATAAATTTTGTGAAACAACAGTCTCAAACTGCCGACATTTTCTGCTTTCAGGAAATTTACAACACTACTTCTAGCATAAAACGGTACAAAGATATTCGAGCAAATCTATTGGATGAGTTGATAAAAATACTGCCTGATTTTCAATTTCTCTATTCCATTGAGATCAGTGGTTTCGATTCAGATGCTACCAGTGTAAATTTTAATTTAAGTGTAGGTAAAACAATATTTATCAAAAAAAATATCCGAATAAATTCCCAGGAGGATATTTTACTCTACGGCAACAAAACAAAAACATCCTTAAAAAAAGATTTTTCTAATTTACCGATCACCATTCAATCTATCAATTTCACTGTCTCAGAAAAAGATTTTACACTGGTAAATATTCATGGTATCGCATTTCCGGGCACTAAATTGGATACAAAATTAAGGCTTGAGCATTCTGTTAAAATAAAAGGATTTTTAAATTCCAAAAATGGACCAAAAATCATGGTTGGGGATTTTAATCTCTTGCCACAAACCCAAAGCATTAAATTGCTTGAGGATGATATGAGAAATTTAATTAAAGAATTTAAAATTAAAAAAACCAGGAGTAACTTAAATCCGTATTTTGGAAAATCAGATTTTCAAAAATTTGCAGATTACACTTTTGTCTCATCTGATGTAAATGTCATTGATTTCCAGGTTCCTGATGTGACAATATCCGATCATCTGCCTATGATTTTACAATTTTCTTAAATGTATAAACATACAAATCTTAAAATTTATGGTAGAGTTCAGGGGGTATTCTTCCGCTATACAGCCAAAGAAAAAGCTGATGAATTTGCTGTCACGGGTTTTGCCAGAAACGAGGAAGACGGTTCTGTCTACATAGAGGCAGAGGGGGAAGAAGAAAATTTAGATAAATTTACGGACTGGTGTAAAAAGGGCCCATCTCTTGCTAAAGTAGAAAGGGTAGATGTAACAGAGTCAGAATTAAAAAATTTCACAAGATTTGAGGTGTTTTAAACTATTTTTTCCATCGGTAAATTGTCTATTTTGGCAAATTTTCAAAAACTGCGTGTTTTTCGATTTCTGAAACTAATTCATTCACTCTTCCTTCCAAATCCTTCTTACCTATATGCTCCACATTAAGTCTTAAAAGTGGTTCAGTGTTAGAAGTTCTGACAGAAAATCTCCAGTCTTCAAAAGTCACCGCTATTCCATCCAATGTGGAAATATCTCCATATTTATATTTTTCCTTAAGCGCTTCAATTATCTCCAATGCATTCTTAACTTTATAATTAGTTTCTCCTGATTCATGAGATTTCCTTAAATTATTAATTATTTCTGATATTGGTTTTCCTTCTCTTGTCATAACTTTTAACACAAATAAAATCATCGGTATCTGGGATTCTGCATTCCCTGTTTCCCTGAAAAAGTAATGTGATGAGGATTCACCAGCAAAGATTGCTCCTGTTTGGTGCATCTTTTCTGTAATAAATGCATGTCCAACTCTGGTAACTTCATACTTACCTCCATATTCTTCCACAATTTTTTTTGGAGTTAAAATATACCTGATATCAAAAAGGATTGTCTCACCTTTTTTATCTGTTAATAGTTCTTTTGCAACTAATGCTGTAATTAAAGATGGTGGAATAATCTCTCCTTTCTCATCTATGAAAAATAACCTATCTCCATCCCCATCTGGTGCCAATCCTAAATCAGCCTTTTCCTCTTTCACTCTTTTTTGTAAATCAACCAGAGTCTCTTTTTGCAAAGGGTCTGCCTGATGTGCAGGAAAAGTTCCGTCCAGTTCAAAATTCATCTTAACTAATTCCCCTGGGATGGCCTTAAATAAAGCATTAATATAAAGCGCTCCCAAAGCATTAGCAGCATCTGCCACAATTTTATATTTTTTAACCTCAGGATACCCTACAATTTTTAAAGCATTTTGAATTTCTGCCTCTAGTATCCCTTCTAACTTTTCTATTCTACCTTCACCTCTTGCCACTAAAGCTACACCTTCCCTAACCATTCTCTTAATATCTTCCATGCCGGTATTTTTACCAATCTTTACTAGTCCTGTTGGGGAGGATCTGACAATTTTTATGCCATTATATTCTTTGGGATTATGAGAGGCGGTAATTTGAATTCCTCCGTCATACTTTTTTGAAAAAACTGCATAATAAAAAGTAGGGGTGGAGGCAATTCCTAAATCTATAACTTTGGCACCTAACTCCATTAAGGTTTTCGTGACTGATTCAAAGATAACAGGAGAGGAAAGTCTCATATCTCTACCTACAGCTATACTTAAAGGTTCTGTTTTCGAAAGTTGCTCGGAAAGAAGTTTATAGATTGCTTTTGTGATAGGAACAGCAAATTCCTCATTTAACTCATGAGGATAAATTCCTCTGATATCATAACTTTTAAATATTCCCTCTGGAGGCATAATAGTAACTTTTGACATGTGTTCTAATATATCACGAGTAAGCAAAACTGCCAAGTACTACTAGATAAAATAATAAAATTAGGTGAAAAATTATATAAGATAGTGGGGAGATAAATAAAACCCCCAAGTCTATATTAAGAGCAGGAAATTTTTAAGGATTTGATAGTATTGCTCCAAACTTTTTATACTTACCCATTCATTGTCACTCCCGATATTTCCACCTATTGGTCCAAATTCAATTCCACTGATGCCAACTCTCGTAAAATGTCTGGCATCAGAAGAGCCCTGCGCCCCATAAAAGCGCACCTTCTTCTTAGTAACTTGTTCGTCTACCCTCAGGAGTATTTTTGAATATTGATTATTTTCATCAATAAATAAAGCAGGCTCTTTCTCAACAATATCCAGCTTAAAGTCTTGGGGTAATAAATCTTTTATGCTACTGACAATAGTATCAGTTTCTTCTGGAAGATAACGAATGTCGAGCCAAATCTCACAGTCATCAGGAATCTTATTAAAAGACTGGTTACTTGTTTTGATATTACTCAAATTAACAGTTGTTTTCCATGCTTTATGATCAGGAATAGGATATCTTTCTTCTAAGAGATTGAGAAACTTATTCATTTCCCAGATTGCATTTTTACCTCTCCAAGGGTAAGCTCCGTGAGCGGTTTTACCTTTGGTAGAAATCTTTACTTGTAAAATTCCTTTTGCCCTATTTGCAATTTGAAGACCAGTACTCTCTCCAGCAATCACAAAATCCGCTTTTACACCCTTTTCTATTTGATATTTTGTGCCATTAAAACCTCCTATTTCCTCATCAGTAACAAGTTGTAAAGCAATAGGATAATTAATTTTATTTACTACCTCCTTGAAGACCATGATAAGACAAGCGACGCTGGCCTTCATATCCATAGAGCCAACTCCATAGAGCTTGTCACCCCTAATTTTTGGCAAATATTGATAGTCTTTACCTGGAACAACATCTAAATGTCCATTTAGTATAACCCTAAATCTTGAGGGTCTTTTTTTAGCATTGTAAATTAAAGCACTTTTAACACCTTTGTTTTCAAATCGCTCAATTGTATAACCTTTTAAGTTCGACAGAGCAATTTCTAATATCTTATCTAACTCAGCAGTATTTTCTGAATTTGATGTAATAGGAACAAACTCCTGTGTCAAGGAAACAATTTTATCTAGCACAGTATGGTTTTTAGTTTTAATTTTCATTAATGTAATTCATTATATCAACTTATTTCTGCGTAAATTGAAGAACTATTTCCGTGAATTCTATTGTTTTCCGCCTCTCTTGTCCTCACTGGCATTAATGTCCTTACCCCACCCATAAATTCATAACTTTGACCATCTGTTGAAAAAAAGTTTCTATCAATATAGACAAATGTTTGCCCATCTTCTTTATTTGTTATAATTGGATTTCTCATTTCAGGCTGAACAACATATGCTCCTCTACTCAATAAATTGCGTCTCAATTCCCGCCTAAACTTTGCTTCACCCAATTTCCCACGGATATGACCATAACCCCCATAAGTACCTTTCATAGGTTTAGCTCGTAAAACCACTTTCCCAGCTTCCACCGCTCTAGGATCTATTCCTTGTGCTATGATAAATGTCTCAAAATCAGCAGAAAGCCGACCTCCAGAAATCAGATCTCCGCCATAAAAAGCTGTAAAGGCCATTCCGATTTGCTCCATATATTCTTTTGTATCATTTATTCGTCTACGATCACCAATTGGCAAAGTAGGATTATCTATATTAAAAGTGATGGCATTAGCTTTAACTATTCTTCTTAAATTATCATCTTCTAATAATTCATCCAAAACTACCATCTCTGGGCTTTTCATTTTTGCCACAGGATCAGAGGAACGGACATATAAAAGATACTCACATTGTCCTTTGTTATCCACAAGATACTTTTGGAACTCTGCTGGAGAGAAAAATCTATCAAATCCCGAGAGTGCCTTCACTTCTTCATCAGATAGTTCTTCTCCATCCATTTTGCCAAATTCAATCTCTCTCATAGCCTGATATTTTTGATCAGTCACCGCCAACAAGGCAATTTGCCTGCTGTTTTTTTGTCTTATCCTATCTAAGGAGAAGAAAAATTGTCTTTTAAAAAGTGTTCCTTGATCTCCCTGTGAAAACAGGTTTTCTAGGTATTGGTACATGGCTATTGAATTTTCTATTTCGAATATTCTTCCTCTTAAAGCCTCCCGTACATCTTCTTCATCAAGGCTTGCCGCTGCCACTAAAAACCCTGCGGGCAAGCCCACCATATCAATTTGTACAAAACCATTAACAGGTATTCCGTCTGCTAATATGCAGTTCTGATAATCCGTCTCCCACTCTCTATTGGCTGCAACCAATGGACGGAAAGCCGCATTATATTCTGCGAATAAATTTCCTAGAGCTTGAATAACAACTGGTGGATATATAGTTTTGTATTTAGGTAAAAATCTAAACGGACTTAAGGAAGATTTAATATCCTCACTATCAATGACCGGACCTAACATAGCTGTTTGGGGAGTTGCCACAAATTGATCAAGTAGTACTCTTGCATCTAAACTTGGGGCACTCCTAGTTAATTTCTCTTTTCTGAATGAATTTACAAATATTTCCCTCTCTGTTCTCCTATCCGCATCTGTTAAGGTAACTGCTCTAACAGGTGCTGCTTGGTTCGATAAATCAGCAGTCAGGAATTTTAATGCCACAGCCACTATTTCGTCTTTGAAATTAGCAACTCGACTTACATCCTCTAATAAGGATCTTCCTCCCAAACCCTGCTGAGCTATTGCAGCATCTATAGCGTTTGCAGTCTTAGCAGATATCATTTCACCCAATACGACTTTTGTTAAAACCTCAATTATTTCTTCATCGCTAACCTCATCCTCAAGTTCTTGTCTTAATATATCCCCAGCAAAATCATAAACCGATTTATCGCTCGAGATCTTTGGAATACCTTGACGGATCATCGCTAATTCTTCATCCGTTAACCTGGCTATAAAAGGTAAGGGATCAAGAAGCTCCCGGGTAAGTCTTGCTTTCTCTCCTACCACCACTGTTGGACCATCAAATACCTTCCTATCTTCAACTGAAACGACAATTCTCCTGTTATTTAAAGCATTATTCGCAACTTGTCTTTTGATAGAAGGATCAGTATTCATTAAATCCTCTGGACTAAAACGAGACCTGTTTGCTAAAACTTGGCACAGTGTAGGATCTTGATCAATCAGTCTCATTACTGTTTCTATTGCTCTTTTCCTGGCAATAACATCTAATACTGTATTCTTGGCACTTTCTAACTTTATCTCACTCATTTCCATTATTGAGTTAACCTGAGCAGATAAATCATCTCTCTCGATAATTTGATTAGCTAATACTTCAAATCTTGAATAGCCGTGTGTACCAGGCATCTCTACTGGTTCTCTTTTTAAACAATGTATTTTCTCCTGTGCTATCTGGCCCCTGATTTGAGAGATTTGTTTTGAGCCCTCTATCTTAGAACTTTCTACCCTATCCCTAGCTTCCTCCCTGGCTTGAACACTTAACGCATCAACTATTTGCTTATCACCTAAGGCAGTTTCTCTCAACTCATTATCAAGTCTGTCCAATAATCTGACTCCCTCTGTAATATTGACTCGAGGTTCCAAAGTAGTAGCTTGTGTTGCTTTAGTAAATTGTTGAGCAATAAATTTTAAAGTTTTAAAACCGGCTTGTGTTCTCGGCAGTTCAACTGGCAAATAAGGCTCCAGCCGTCTAGCAATAGAGAGGCTATCAAGTGCCAAAGAAACACTCATTAGTGAGTCCAGTCGATCTTGGGTTAGTTTTATTATATCGGGGACAAGCTCTGCGATACGAGAGGGCGTATCTGAACCATCAACCATTGATTTACGAGCACCTTTCAGTCTCCCATCAACAATATCTACTAGGACTGGTATATTTTTTATAATCACAGCCTCAGCTTCTAAAGATCCTATTGCACTGCCACTACTTTCTGCGGATTCCATTAGTCCCCCTAATTTTTGTACAGAAGCAAGTAGCCTCTGATTTTGTGTAATATTTCCAATATCTTTTTCAATCATATTTTTTCCACAAAAAAACCTCCCGTTAAGGGAGGTCTGTTTACAAGTAAACTTGTATTTTTAACTGTTAGACTTTTTTAAGCGCAACAGTAACAACCCCCCTATTGAGAGGATGATAATGATACCAAAAGTTGTTACTGAATCTTTTCATAACTTTATTAGTATACCACAAAAAGTCAATATGTCAAACTATAGGGTAATACTATCTCTTGGGTGACTGCTTTTTGGCCCTGGCTTTCCCGGCATGCCCATATTTTCTTCTTTCTTTAACCCTGGCATCCCTGGTTAAAAATCCTTCTTTTCTTAATGCAGTTTTAAACTTCTCATCAGATTTTACCAATGCCCTGGCTATCCCCAGGATTATGGCCTCAAGTTGTGATCTTGCTCCTCCGCCCTTTATCTTAACTGACACAGTATATTTGCCTAAACTATCTGTTACCTCAAACGGTCTATGATACATTTTCTGAAAGATAGGTCCTAAGAAGTACTCTTCTACCAACTTTCCATTTATAGTTATCTGCCCTTTTCCACTCATCAGCCTAACCCTGGCCACTGCCTCTTTTCTACGCCCAACAGCAGATATGGTTGATTTCTCTTTAGTTTCCATTACCTTGCCTCTCCTTTATATACTTTTAACTTTTTAATCATCTGTCTACCCAATTTATTGTGTGGGAGCATTCCCTTAACAGCATGCTCGATTATATACTCAGGTCTCCTATTAAGAAGCTTCTCAAAAGTTTCCACTTTTAATCCCCCTGGATAACCTGAATGTCTGGTATATTTTTTACTAACACTTTTCTTACCACTCACTACTACTTTGGCTGCATTTGTCACCATCACAAAGTCTCCCGTATCCAAGTAGGGAACAAATGAGGGTTTATTTTTCCCCATTAAAAGTGTGGCCACCTCAGTTGCTAACCTACCCAGGATTTTACCGGAAGCATCAATAGTATGCTTTTGTCTTTTTATATCTTTTGCAGATAATACATTGGTACTCATAAATTAGGACTTTTTTGCTCCTTTCCTGGAAGTACTTACTTTCTTATTAGCAGTTCTGACTGATTTTTTTACCACCTTTTTAGCTTTTTGTTTAATTTTAGTTTCTTTTTTTACTGGTGTTTCTGTTTTTTCCTTGACTCTTGACTCTTCCTTAACGGGTTTCATCTCCTCTACCCCTATCAAGCTCATCTTAACCATCATAGTCTGGTCCCCCAATCTTCTACCTAACCTAACCACTGATGTATAACCTGAGGTCCTATTACCTAATTTGGGAACAATTTCTTTGATAAGACGCTCTTGCAGTTCTTTATTATTTAGATAAGATGACAGTAGTCTTTGGGTATTTTTGTTTTTGGCCAGATTGATTATTTTATCAATCAAACCCTTAATGGCTTTGGCTTTTTTATCAGAGGTCTCAATAGTACTATGCAAAAAAAGCGAGGAGATCAAACTTTTAAACAACCGGTCTCTTTCATCTTTGTTTCTACCCAAGAGACTACCATAAACTCTATGCCTCACGAAGAGCCAACCCCCTCTCCACAAGCTTATCCGATATTAAGCTGATCGACTTTGCCCCTAAATTTTTAGCTTTCAAAAGTTGGGGTTTGGGAATATTAATCAAATCTTCTATGGTATTGATCTCGATTGCTTTTAAAGCATTGGTAATCCTGACCGGCAAATCTAACTCCTCCACTGTCAGTTTCAAAACTTCATCTGATATTTTTGGACCATTATCTTCCACTTCTTCCTCTGCCGGAGGTTCGTAAATATTTTTAAATGTCTCTGAAAGTAATCTGGCTGCTTCATTTACTGCATCCAAAGGGGTAATGCTGCCATCGGTTTTTACCTGAAGAGTCAACTTATCAAAATCTGTTCTTCTACCCACCCGGGTTGAGTCAACAGAATAATTAACAGACACAACCGGACTAAACAAAGCATCAACAGGAATAACCCCAATCTCATTTGTCTTCCTCTCCTCTGCCATAGAGTAGCCTTTGCCATGTTCAGCCACCATCTCTATATTAAGTTTGGCAGAAGGACTATTTAGTGTAGCAATGTGCTGATCTCCGTTGACAATTTCTCCGTCACCTTCTATCTCAAAATCCTTGGCTTTAATCTCCTTTTTACCTGAGGCTTTCACAGTTAGTTTGATCAATGCATTGGCCTTAATTCTTATTTTTTTAATATTGAGAATTATCTCAATGACATCTTCTAAAACTCCCTCAATTGTAGAAAATTGATGTGACACTCCATCAATCTTCAGACTGGTGACAGCCGTACCCTCTAAAGATGTCAGTAAAACTCTTCTTAAGCTATTGCCTAAAGTATGCCCGAATCCCTCCTCCAAAGGCTCGAGTGCAATTTCTGCAAAGTTTTCTTTTTCTTCTTCTGTCTTGATTTTAAACATTGGTTTTACCTTGAATAGTACTCAACAATTAATTGCTCATCAATTGACTGTTCCATCTCGTCCCTGTTCGGTTTCCTTGTAACCTTGCCAACTGTGGCTTCTCTTTCCAGCCATCCCGACAACTCTTGTGCATCTTCTAGGCTTTTTTTGACCTGTGTATTATCCAATAATTTGTCGGATAATGCAATAGTCTGCCCCTCACTCATCCCAAAAGATGGTATGTTCACCCTCTTTCCGTCTACTTTAATATGTCCATGAGAAACCAATTGCCTGGCCTCTGCTCTGCTTTTGGAAAATCCCAGCCGGTATACTACATTATCCAGTCTTGTCTCCAAAAGTTCAAGCAACGACAGACCCGTTGCTGCCTTAATCTTACTGGCTTTCTTGTAATAATTGGCAAATTGTCTTTCTAAAATTCCATACAGCCTTTTGGCTTTTTGTTTTTCTCGAAGTTGGATGCCATATTCGGAAACTCTTCTTCTGCTTCTTCCGATATGCTGACCCGGAGGAATAGCACCTTTGCGCTCCAACGCCTTAATATCTTTACTAAAAAGCGGTAAACCCTCACGTCTGGATAATCTACGTTTAGGACCGGTGTATCTTGCCATCTTATACTCTCCTCCTTTTTTTAGGCCTTGGTCCGTTATGCGGAATCGGAGTCACGTCTGCAATCATGGTGATATTAATTCCTGCTCCCCTTAACGCCTTGACGGTGGCATCTCTGCCCGATCCTGGACCTTTGATATAAACCTCACAAGAGATTATACCCATCCCTTTGGCTTTTTGAGCAACTGCTTCCATGGCAGAAATTGCCGCAAAAGGGGTGGCTCTCCTGGCTCCTTTAAAACCGGATTCACCTGATGATCCCCAGGCTAAAGTATTACCTGAAGCATCTGTCAGAGTGATCAAAGTATTATTAAAAGTGGCTGTGACATAAATCCGTCCGGCACTCACCCGTCTCTCAACCACTTTTTTCTTAATTTGTCTGATCTTCTTTTTAGTTGTCATTGCTTACTTGCTCCTTCAGTTTTACCTGTTGGTGTGGTAGTTTTTGCTGTCATCTCTTTTTTAATTGCTCCAATAGTTTTTCGCTTACCTCTTTTGGTTCTGGCATTTGATTTGGTCCGCTGTCCTCTGGCAGGTAATCCTTTTTTATGTCTTAATCCTCTGTAACTACCGATCTCTTCCAATCTTTTGATATTCCCTTCTATTTCCTGCCTTAAATCCCCTTCCACTTTAAATTTCTCAACCCCCTTTTGTAATTTGGATGTCTCTTCCTCTGTTAAATCCTTGACTCTTTTAGCTGCGTCTACTCCAGCATCTTTTAACACAGAAACCACATTAGATCTACCTATACCAAAAATATAGGTTAGCCCAATATCCACTCTTTTATTTTCCGGTAAATCAACTCCTGCAATCCTAGCCATCCTTCGACTCCTTTCAGTCACTCAGGACAAGTATTTATCCTTGTCTTTGCTTGTGTCTTGGGTCACGGGGACAGATGACATACAAGATGCCCTCGCGCTTGACAATTTTACAAAACTTACATCTGACTTTTATACTAGCTGCAACTTTCATATAATTATTTCAACCTAAATGTAATCCTTCCTTTATCCAAATCATATCGTGGACTCATTTCCACCCTAACTCTGTCACCTTCCAAAAGCCTGATATAGTGCATTCTCATCTTACCTGAAATATGACACAAAATTACCCTACCTACTAACTCAGGCAGCTCTAAACTTTTCTGAATCTCAACTCTAAATAAAGTATTAGGCAAAACTTCAACAACTTTGCCTTCTACCTCTATCACATCTTTAGCCATAGATTAAATCCATAGTATTCTATCAGGTTCAGCTTCAGATCACAAGCCCATAGACTAAATTAGACAAGTCAAGACTTCTGCTCTATCTCTTCCTACTACCACCGTCATCTCGAATAACCCTGCCAAAGACCCATCTGCTGTTTTGTAAGTCCATCCGTCTGAATCCAAAACTACCTCAGATTTACCATATGCATAAATCACCTCAATTGCCAAACTCATGCCACTTCTTAGCTTAAGCCCTTCTCCGGCCTGCCCGTATCCAGGTATCTGGGGATCTTCGTGTAATTTTTTGCCCACCCCGTGTCCCACCAAACTTCTCACCACACTATATCCTACTCCCTCCACTTTAGATTGGATGGCATGAGAAATATCTCCCACTCTCCCCCCATCCACAGCTTGGGCAATCCCATTCCACAAAGCTTCCTCCCCCACCTGCAAAAATCTCTTCTTTTCTTCATGACCTTCGATACTTGACTCATGATCCACCAATTTGCTCCATGCACAATCCGTATGCCATCCCTTATACATGACGGCCAGATCAATACTGATTAGATCTCCGCTACTTATTTTGACATCAGTGGGCACACCATGCACCACCTGTTCATTAATTGTCACACAAGTGGCATGTTTGTAGCCAGGGACAGTTTTATATGATAAATCCCCACCCAGCCGATAAATTTCTTCCTGAGCAATTTTATCCAACTCCAACCCGGTTATACCTACCTTGATGGCATCAATGGCCTTTTTCAAAGCTGCTGCAGCAATCTGTCCGCTTTGCCGCATCAATTCCAGTTCATATGCGTTTCTTAATTTCATCCTGAATTGTTTGAATATCTCCCATTCCACTAATTTCTATTAATATCCTCTGCTTTTTATAATATTCTAATAGAGGTTGCGTCTGCTGATAATACAACTCTAATCTACGTTTAACTGATTCATCCGTATCATCACTCCTACCTCTTTCCATAAGTCTTCTAATTAGCTCTTGCTCTGGAACGTCCAAATAAATGACCCGGTCAAAGTGCGGATCAAAAAGTCGCAATTGCTCTATATTTCTGGGGTATCCATCTACCACAAAACCCTTCCTGCAATCGCTTTGATTTAATCTGTCTTCCACGATTGTGTATGTAGTTTGGTCATCTACCAGACGGCCTTCCTCCAAAATTGTCCTGATTATTTGTCCAAAACCAACTCTCTCCTTTGATAATTTCCGGAATATCTCTCCGGTTGAAATAACCGGTATCTTTAAAGACTCAGCCAAAAGTTTACTTTGGGTCGATTTACCTGATCCTTGCGGCCCAATCATTAATATCTTTAGGGGATTCATCTTCTGGTAAATACCTCATAACTTCTTTCGATTAGCTTACTTTCAAATTGTTTGGCTGTATCCAAAATTACTGACACCACAATTAAAAGTCCTGTCCCGCCCAAAATCAGGGTGGTGATACCGGTAATCTGGGACACAATGGAAGGCAAAATGGCAACTATACCCAAAAATATGGCTCCGGCCAAAGTCACTCTCACCATGATGTAATTTAAGTAGCTGGCAGTGGCAGTACCTGGCCTGATACCCGGCAGAAAACCGCCATACTTTTTTATATCATCTGAAACTTTAACAGGGTTAAAAATTACTGCAGTATAGAAAAAAGTAAAGCCCACCACCAGCAAAAAGTAAACTAGATTGTAGGTAATGGAGGCAGGGTCAAAGTTAGCTGCCAGAAATCTGCCTAAAAAAGCCAGCTGTGGATTATTTGCATTAGCCAAATATGAGCCGGCAAATGAAGGTATCAACACTAAGGATACAGCAAAGATAATCGGAATAACCCCAGCCTGATTTACTCTTAAAGGAAGGTAGGTCTGGGCTCCGCTGCCACCTTCTCTTCCTCCCATAAATCTTCTGGCATAATGAACTGCAATCTGTCTTCTGCCTTCATTGATGAAAACCACGGCCGCAATCACTGCTATGCTCCCTGCCCCCAAAATTAAATAATTTAAACTCTGAGTTTGATCTGCAGTGGAAACTGTCTGAGCTAAAACAACAGGCAGTCTTGACACAATCCCAGCAAAAATCAAAAGCGATATCCCATTACCTATACCATATTCTGAGATTAACTCCCCCAACCACATCAAAAGAATTGTCCCGGCCGTCATCCCCACTATAATTGAGGTAACTTGTATTGGGGTAACAGTTGTCAAAATCCCCTGATTTTTCAACAGCACATACATCCCGATTGCCTGCGCCAAACTTAGCGGTACGCTCAAGTATCTGGTATATTGAGTTATCTTCCCTCTGCCGTACTCTCCCTCTTTTGATAAAGCCTCAAGGGAGGGTACAATCATTGTCAAAAGTTGCAGTATGATTGATGCATTAATATAAGGATTCAAACCTAAAGAGATGATTGAAAAATTGGCCAAAGTTCCGCCAGAGAAGATATCTAAAAGATTTAAAAACTGGTTTTGAGCAAATAGGCTGCGTAAGGCTACAAAATCAATTCCACCTACCGGAATATGGGCAATGATCCTCACCACTACCACAATTACAGCAGTGATAAAAATTTTACGTCTGAGTTCAGGTATTTTGAAAGCTTTAATCAGTGGCTCAATGATCTTGTTCATCTGACTTTTCCGCCCCTTTTTTCAATTTGTTGTCTTGCTTCTTTGGAAACAGCCAATTCTAAAATTAATGCTTTGCTAACTTCTCCGCCTGCTACTACTTTAACACCTCTTCGAACATCCTTGGCTTTAATAATTCCTTGATCAATCAATTTTTGCATATCCACGGTTACATTTTCTCTAAATTCATTAAGCTTTGATAAACTGAGCGGAATAACTTTAGCAGGAATCTTCGGATTACCCTTGCCCCGCCTTAGAGGTAATTTCTTAAAAAGTGCCGGGGTGCCTGTGAATGTGGCAGGAATTTTTCCCCTGGCCTTTTGCCCCTTCGAACCTCTGCCGGCAGTCTTGCCTTTCCCGGAACCTAATCCACGCCCCAGGCGTTTTTTAGATTTAGTCTTTAGTTTGTTTAGTTCATGTAATCTCATACCTTCTTCAACCTTCCTAAAGCCTCCAGTGTTGCATAGACATTTGATGCCTGATTTTTTGTGCCCAAGGTCTTGGAAACAATATCATGAATTCCCGCTGCCACCACCACCACTCTGACTGCTCCCCCGGCAATCACACCTGTCCCAACCGGAGCAGGTTTAAGTAGTACCTTGGCTGCTCCTGATTTGACTAGCACCTGATGGGGGATAGTTCTACCATTTAAAGGTACTTCTATCATGTGTTTTTTGGCATAGCTGGTGGCTTTTCTGACAGCTGATTGTACCTCGGAAGCTTTGCCTAAACCCACACCAACGTGGCCCTTCTTATCACCAACTACTACCAAAACAGACAAAGATCTTTTATTTCCTCCTTTGGTCTTTTTAGAAACCCTGTTAACTTGTACTACTCTTTCAAAAAACTCTTCTTGATTAGGTTCCATCTAAAATTTTAACCCTCCTTCTCTGGCTCCTTTTGCCAACTCTGTTATTCTACCATGATACAAAAAACCGCCTCTGTCAAAAATCACCTCTGTTATTTTTTTCTTTACAGCTTTTTCTGCTAACTTTTTACCCACAGCATAGGCTTTTTCCGTCTTTTTCCCGCTGATTGTTAAATCTGATACGGAAACTAAAGTTTTTCCTTGGCTATCATCAATTATTTGGGCATAAATATGTTTAGATGACCTAAACACAGACAACCTGGGACTCTTTTCAGTCCCCACTATGCGCTTCCTTATCTTCATATGTCTTTTTAATCTAAGATTTCTATTCACCTTACTTGCCTCCTCCTGCTGTCCCCACCCCGGCTCCCACCTTACCAGCTTTACCAATCTTCTTTCTGACATATTCACCTTGATACCTAATACCCTTTCCTTTATAAACATCTGGCGGCTTGATACTTCTGATATTGGCAGTCACCTGTCCAACTAACTGCTTATCAATCCCTGAAACTTTAATTTTGGTATTGTCTGAAACTTCAAAACTAATCCCCTCAGGAGTATCAATTTCCACCGGATGAGAAAATCCTATATTGAGTGTTAATTTATTGCCTCCTCCAGCCGCTCTAAATCCGACTCCCACCAGTTCTAAATCTTTACTCCAGCCCTCTTTGACACCAGTAATCATATTGGCAATTAAGTTTCTAGTTAATCCATGCATCGCCTTTATTTTGGGCAAATCATTTGTACGGCTAATTTTTATTTGGTTGCCTTGTATTTCAACTTTTACATCCGGACTAATTTCCATTCTTAAACTTCCCTTTGGACCATTCACCACTAAACTGCGACCATCTTTTTCAATGGTGATACCCTCGGATATTAAAATTGGTGCATCTCCGATTCTGCTCATAAAAGTTACCAAATAAGTGCCAGCACTTCTCCTCCCACATTCATTTTTCTAGCCTCTTTGTCGGTTAAAAGACCTTTAGGTGTAGATACAACAGCAATACCCAAACCATTTAAAACTTTCGGCAGCTGTTTAGCTCCCTTATATACTCTTAAAGAAGGCTTAGATACTCTTTTAATATCTGTCAAAACAGGCTTCCTGTCTTGATAACTCAGACTAACAACAATCTCTCTGTCTTTAACCTTTACATCAGATAGGTATCCTTCTTTTTGTAAAAGTTTTACCAGATGTAGAATTAGCTTGGAGTATTTCAGGGCAACAGATTCCTTGCCTACTCGATAGCCGTTTTTTATTCTAATTAATGCATCGCCTATTGGATCCATTTTTACCAACTCGCTTTCTTGACTCCCGGTAAATAACCTAAATGAGCCATCTCCCTGAAACAGAGTCTGCAAAGTCCGAACTTTCGCAAATAAGCCCGGGATCTTCCACACCGCATACAGCGATTTCTTTTTTGTACTTCATATTTAACTTTTACTTTAACTATATTCGATACCTTGGCCATAAATTAACTCCTAAAAGGCATCCCCAATGTCGAAAGTAATCTTTTCCCCTCATCTTTATTTTTGGCAGTTGTGGTAATAGTCACCTGTAAACCTCTAACCTTATCAACTGTTTTATAGTTAACCTCAGGAAAAATGGTTTGTTCCTTCAAGCCGATATTTAAATTGCCCGCCTGATCAAAAGACTTTTCAGAAACTCCTCGAAAATCTCTGACTTTTGGTAGAACAATATTCATCAACTTGTCCAAGAAAACATACATCTTATCACCTCGTAAAGTCACCATCATCCCGATTGGTTGACCTTTGCCTAATTTAAAAGTGGCAATTGATTTTTTGGCATGAGTCACTATCCCCTTTTGTCCGGCCAAAGCCGCCAGATATACTTGAACTTTTTCCAAAACTGCCGCATTTTCTTTAGCCTCACCCAACCCCATACTGACCACAATCTTTTTCAAGGCAGGTACAGTCAGTTTGTTTTTTAATCCTAATTCCTGCTGCAGTTTAGGCTGCACTTCTTTTAGATATTTTTCTTTGAGCCTGTTCATGCTTTTCCGATCTCCTTTCCGCACTTTCTACATATCCTTACCTTTGCAGAACCTTCCATGTTAAGACCGTCAGGTCGCAAGCTCTGCTTATACCCAACTCTTGTCGCCTTATGACAATTTGGACAAATCAAAGCCACGTTTGATATATCCAAACTCTTGGGAATTTCCAAAATTCCACCTTCTACATCTCCCGTCTTTCTGACATGTCTTTTGTAAAGATTAACTCTTTCCACAAAGACCCTTCCCTCTTTTGCTAAAACTTTCTCAACCGTTCCTTCTTTCCCCCGGTCTTTTCCTAACAATACTTTAACTTTATCTCCTTTTTGTATTTTCATCACCAAACCTCCTGAGCAAGTGAAATAATTTTTGTAAAACCCCCGTCTCTGACTTCTCTAGCAATTGGCCCAAAAATCCTGGTGGCTCTAAGGTTTCCGTCTGCATCAATAATGACCCCGGCATTATCATCAAATTTGATATAAGAACCATCATCTCTTCTGATTTCCTTTTTACATCGTACTATCACTATCCTGACCTTCTCGTGATTTTTAACCTGCCCATTAGGATCTGCTCCCTTCACAACTCCCGAAACAATCTCTCCTACTTTGGCTTTTCTTTTGCCAGAACCACCTAAAGGCTGTATAACTTGCAAAGCCTTGGCTCCACTATTATCTGCCACTACTAAATAAGTTCTATGTTGAACCATAAGTAAGTCATCAGTCTTCAGCTGTCAGCTTTCAGACTTCTCCTTTTTTCTCATGCGTTTTTTGTTTACTGGTCTTTCTGTCTGATGACTGACGTCTGACGACTCTTCCATCTCTTTTTCTTCCGGCATCACCTGAGCAATAATTTCTTCTGCCGCCTTTTTTTGTTGCGCTTCCGCAATTTCTACCAGATTTTTACCTAAAACCTTTACTATTTTAAAATGCTTACGTTTAGAAACAGGTTGACATTTTTCTATTTCCACAATATCTCCATCTTTAACTCCAAGAGTATCATCTACTAAATATCTTTTGCTTCTTATAAAGGTTTTTCTGTATAAGGGGTGTCTTGCCCGCCTTTCCACCACCACTGTGGCCGTTTTAGCCGTTTTTGTTGATATAACACGACCTATCATTTCATACCTCCTGTCTTTGTTTCTAACTCATTCAATAGTTCTTTCTGCCTTAATACTGTCAAAACTTTGGCTAAATCTTTTCTCTTTTTAAAGATAGCTTTCTTATCCTTCAGCTTATTGGTGTTTTTATCTATCACCAAATTAGCCACCTCATCTCTCAATGACTTAGCTTTATTTTTCAACTCTTTTATGTCTAATCCCTTAACTTGCGCTAACTCGCTTTTTTTCATATTTTAGCTTCCTCCCTTTTCCACAAACTTAGTCTTAACCGGCAGCTTGTGTGATGCCAGTCTTAATGCTTCTTTGGCGATATCTTTTCCAACTGCCCCCATTTCAAAGATAATCTGTCCTCTCTTCACCACAGCCACATACCCTTCCACATCGCCTTTGCCAGACCCCATTCTTGATTCGGCAGGGTGTTTGGTGATTGGTTTATCAGGAAAGCTCCTGATCCAAATCCTGCCTCCCCTTTGAGTAAAATGAGCCATGGCCCGTCTGGCTGCCTCAAGTTGTCTGGCAGTAATCCAGCCTGATTCCATCGTCTTGATGCCAAATTGCCCAAAGGACAGGGTATTATTTCTGGTAGCTATACCCGTCCTGGTGCCTCTAAAGGTTTTCCTATGCTTAGTTCTTTTTGGTTGCAGTAATGCCATTAGATTTTTACCTCCCCTTTATTAATCCATACTTTTACTCCCACATAACCTGATTTTGTTAAAGCAGGGTAGATGGCAAAATCAATATCTGAGCGCAGTGTGTGTAGTGGCATAGTACCGGTTGCCCTCCATTCTCTTCTGGCAATCTCTGCTCCGCCAATCCTACCTGATAAAACTACCTTAACTCCTTTTGCGCCGGCTCTCATGACTCTTTCGATCACCTGATTCATCACTCTTTGCGCAGGTAATCTTCTAATTAGCTGGTCTGCCACAGATTGGGCCACCAGATAGGCTGACAAATCTGGTGATTTTAACTCCATTGGCACAATTTCAAGACTATTTTCATCCTTAATTTTTAGCTCCTTCATTAAATATTTCTTCAGCTCAGTTAAACCACTACCACCTCTGCCAATTAAAACTCCCGGTCTGGAGACAAAGATAATCACTTTTAATTTATTGATGGCCCTTTCTATCTCAATTAAGGCAATGCCGGCCGACCTTAATTTTTTTAAAAGTAATTGTCTAATTTGCCAATCTTCTGCTATATTTTGTCTGTATTTTACAGAATTGGCAAACCATCTGGATTGCCAGCTTGCCCCAATTCCCATTCTAAAACCAACCGGATGTACCTTTTGTCCCATGAGTTAGTGACTAGTCGCTAGAGTCTAGGAACTAGTGGTTACTCCTTTCTCTTTTTTTATATCTTCCACTTTCTTACTTGACTCTAGACTCTTGACTCCAGACTCTTCCAACACGATTTTTATATGACTCATCCTTTTCTTAAAAGGTCTGGTTCTACCTCTGGCAGCAAATCTAATACGTCTCATTTTGCTGCTTTCATTCACTTCAAGTTTTTGAAAAGTTAATTTGCTTTCATCCATGCCGATTTTTTTGGCATTAGCCATGGCTGTTTTGATGGCCAAGGACAAATCTTTGGCTGCTGCCTTGGGTGTAAAATTTAGTATATCCAGTGCACGAGCAGGTGCCATCTTGCGCACCATATCAGCCACCAACCTCAATTTCCGAGGGCTGGTATGGATATATTTCTGTATAGTTTGCGCTTCCATGTTATGTTTTCTCCAAAACTCTCTTAGTCACCTGTCCATGACCTCTGAATATTCTGGTGGGAGCAAATTCCCCCAATTTATGACCCACCATTGACTCTGTCACAAAAACTGTCACAAAGTTTTTCCCCTGATGTACTAAAAAGGTGTGGCCCACAAATTCAGGTGGAATCTCAGACCTCCTGGCCCAGGTTTTAATTGGATCTAATTTACCCGCAGCCCCTTTTTGCTTCATTACTTTCTCAAGTAATTTCTCATCAATATATGGTCCTTTTTTTATACTTCTACTCATTAGTTGATCCTTTTAATAATATACTTGCTTGTCCATTTTTTCTTGTTTCTGGTTTTACCCACAGCCGGTCTGCCATATTTAGTCATTGGTTTCTTCCTACCCACTCCGGATCTTCCTTCTCCTCCCCCATGAGGATGAGAATGCGGATCCTGAGCCACCCCTCTGACAGTTGGTTTTATCCCCATATGTCTACTCCTGCCGGCTTTACCCAACACTCTTTGGGCATATTCTTCATTACCTAAACTACCTATGGTAGCCATTGAGTCCAATGGAATCATCCTTACCTCACCAGATGGCATCTTCAGATGGGCAAATCCTCCAATCTTTGCCAGAAGTTGTATGGATACACCAGCACTTCTTCCTAATTGCCCACCATGACCAGGTAGAAGCTCCACATTGTGAACCAATGATCCGATGGAAATATTCTTCAACTTCATAGCATTACCAACTTTATTTTCCCCCTTTTCTCCGGACACCACTTGATCGCCTAATTTTAGTCCTTGCGGTTTTAGAATATAGCTATATTCGCCATCCTGATACTTGATCAGTGCAATCTCAATATTTCTATTGGGATCGTAATCAAATTCTACCATCTCACCAGTTACACCAAACTTGCTTCTCTTAAAATCAATCTGTCTATAGTATCTTTTATGTCTTCCTCCTTGACCTCTAACAGTCACCCGGCCATGAGATCTACCAGAATGCTTCTTTAATATTTTCTTTAAATTTTTAATTTTTAATTTTTCATTTTTCATTTTCCTGTTATCACCTTTCTCTGTGTTGTAGGCGCAGCACCCACAGCTCCTTTTTCAACTCTTACTTTAGTTCTTCCTAACAGATCTTTCTTTTCTTTCAGCTTTATTGGTTCTCCTTCAACTGTAGTGACCACTGCCTCCTCTTTGGGTGTTTCAAAAAGGGCAATTTTATCACCTTTTTTAACCTGGACATAGGCCTTTTTAAAACCGGTAGTTTTATAAAATTTCCTAATCCTTCTTTGGGATTTTGTTTCTCCTTTAACATTGATGGTTTTAACTTTTAAAACTTTGACGCTAAATTTATCTGCCACCCATCTGGCAATTTGATCCTTGGTAGCATCCTTGTCCACTTCAAAAGTGTACAGATTCTGATCTGCTAACTTCATGCTCTTTTCAGTGATAATTGGACGTTTTATAACTATCATTTTCTTAACCTTTCTACTGCATCCTTTGTGAGTATTAACATCTCATGTTTCAATACCTCATAAGCATTTATCAAATTTGCTGGTAACACACTAATACCCGGAATATTTCTTACCCCATGAACCACATTATCCATTTTCTCTGGCGTAATTATTAAGGCACTGGCCATCTTTTTCCCTTTCTTGTCTTTCCCTTGATTTTCGTCAGAAAATAGTCCACGTCTATACTTGATACTTGATACTTGATACATAAACTTCGCCACTTCTTTAGTTTTACCTGAAGCTTTCTCAATTCCGCTCACACCAATGATATTTTTATCACTCAATTTAGATGATAGGGCAGAAATTAGCGCTGCTTTTTTCATTTTTTTGGGCAGATCTAAAATTACCTTTCTCCTCTTTGGTCCAAAAGCTATCCCTCCACCTACAAAAATTGGAGCTCGGATGGCTCCATGTCTGGCTCTGCCTGTTCCTTTTTGTCTGTAAATTTTGGCTGTTGATCCCCTCACTTCTCCTCTTCCTTTAGTTGATCCGAAATGTCCGGTTCTATTAGTCAGATATACTCTGACTGCTTGAGCAAGCAAATTTTTATTAACCTTTTGTCCAAAAATTTCTTTAGGCAAAGACAATTTCCCAGCTGCTCTTCCGGCTAATGAATAAACAGGAACTGACAAACTGGTTCTTACAGAAACCCTCTTGTCATTGCGAGGACTCGCCGCAGGCGAGGATGTGGCAATCTTTCTTTTGAGATTGCTTCCCCCTCGTTTTACTCGGGGTCGCAATGACGAACTTGTTACCTTTTTCTTAACCGGCATTTGTCTTTACCTCCTCAGTTGGTGCTTCTTCAGCTAATTGCTGTAATACTGCTTCTTGTGTATTTTCTGACTTTTCACTTTCCCCTTTTCCCTCTTCGCTATCTTCCTCTTTTTCCTCCGGCGGTGGAGTATAACCTTTAATCCTTCCTAATTTTGTTACCATAACCAGCCCATCTGTTGATCCCGGCACCGCCCCCTTAATTGTCAGTAGATTTTTCTCCTTATCTATGCCAACTACCTCTAAACCTCTGGTGGAAACTTGTTCGTTTCCCATATGCCCGGCCATTTTCTTACCTTTATAGACTCTCCCCGGAGTTGTTCCAGAACCTATGGCACCCGGAGCACGGTGTCTGTCAGATTGACCATGAGTTTTAGGGCCTCCATGAAACCCCCATCTTCTAACTCCACCCTGAAAACCTTTACCTTTGGAAGTTCCAGTTACTTTTATTACGTCCCCAATTGAAAAAACCTGGTCCAGTTTAATTTCTATCCCAGGCTTTAGATCTTCTGTCTCCCCTCTAAGCTCTCTAAACCACCTAATCCCTCTTTCAATCCCAGCTTTTTTACCATGTCCAAGTTGGGGTTTTTTAACAGACTTTTTTGTGCCGAATCCAAGCTGAATTGCATTGTAACCATCTTTCCCATCCATACTCTTAACTTGGGTAACAGCATTTGGGGCAATTTCCACCACTGTTGCCCCAACTCTTCTGCCTCTTGAGTCATAAGTTGAAGTCATATTCTTTTTTATACCTAACAATGTATTAATCATAAAAAATCCACTAAAAAGAGCGAGGTCGGTTTCCCGAACGCTCACTCAGTATCTCGCCTATCAAATCGCCGTATCTTTAACTCGACGCGCGATCTACTGAAATTGTTCTTAAGTTAAAGCTTAAGAAGTATTATTCATTTTCTTATCAGATTTTAACATAAGCTCATGCGTAAATGCAAGCGGAAACACAGTTTCCGTCCTGAGGGAGCGAAGCGACTCGAAGGACACAAAATGGGGTATTGACATTAGGGTTTTATTAGGGTAATGTGGATTAGGAATCGAGAAACTGGAAAGGGGGTGAGTAAAAGGCATGGACAAACAGAAAGAGATTAGGAAACCAATTCAATCTTCTACGCTAAAGTGTGGTAAAAGAACTTTCTTCTTTGATTGCTACGTTGCTTCCAACAGTAAAAAATATCTGAAAATTACAGAGTCCAGATTTGTTGAGGAAGGGCAAGACAGAAAGAGAAATTCTTTCATACTTTTTCCGGAGGATGTCCTCAATTTCCAACAAAGAGTTGAAGAAATAAAAGGATATCTTGCTGAATAGAGCTAAGGGTGCATAGCCGGCATGCACTTTACTGTCATTGCGAGCGAAGCGTAGCAATCTTTATTTATAATAAATTAATGTATACTAAACAGTATTATGTTTACATTCTATCTAACTTTTCCAGAACTACTCTTTATTGTCACATAATACCGAGCAGCTTGCTGCGCGGTCACAATATTGTGTGACAAGAACTTGCGCGAAGCGATACCTCGCAGCTCTGCTGCGGGGTAGTTCATTGTGGAATAACTAATGACTTAAAAAGAAGAGTTTGGGAACATAGAAACGATTTAGTAAAAGGATTTTCTCAAAAATATCAGATTCACGATTTGGTGTACTATGAAATATTTAATGATCCAGAAAATGCAATTGAAAGAGAAAAACAAATTAAAAATTATTCCAGATTAAAGAAGGAAAAAATGATTGTGAAATTTAATCCTAAGGTAGTAGATCTATATGACGAAATTATTAGGTAGTCATTCCGAGCGAATGAAATTCGCGTCGGAATCTTTATTTATGATTTAATCAAGATTACTACAGCCACTTCGTGGCTTCGTAATGACAGTCACTAATTTGTCATCGCGAGCGAATGTAATGAACGTCGCGATCCTAACTCTTAACTCATTAAGATTACTACGTCGCTTCGCCAAGTCAAACTTGGCTTCGCTCCTCGTAATGACATACGAATGGATAAAATGTTTTCGATCTGAAATAAAATGTCCACCCTTGGGGTGGATTTGTATTGACACCTGTGGATTTTTGATTAAATTTATGCCTACACACTTATGAAATTTTTATGGGAAAAATTACACTCCCAAGTGGGACTAAAAAAACACAGGGTCACTGACCCCTCGGCCTTAACATGTCCCGCATCTCACTCCTAGGGGTTGAACCAGGTAAAGGCACTTTTATGTGTGCCGTAGCTACTCGATATATTGCATGCAAGACAACATGTTGTAATGCTTCTGTAACTGCTGATACACTTACACCTATCTCACGAGCTATAGCCTTTTTTCCTTTTCCGTCCCATCTCTCTCTTACTTCTCCACCCCATACAAAGGCTTTACCCCATATCTCTTTTTCTTTTTCACTAAGCGGTCCTTTAGCCATTTCACTGTAGCCTCCATGTCCATCAAACAAACTTGGTTTCTCTTTCATAATAACTTTATATTACATCTTAACTTCAATGTCAACTCCTGCCGGGATTTCTAGATGCATTAGGGAATCTATGGTTTTTTGGGTGGGTTCAACTATATCAATCATTCTTTTGTGGGTTTTAATCTCAAAAGCTTCTCTTGAGTCTTTATCTGTATGAGGAGAGGTTAAAACCGTAATTCTTTCTGTTTTTGTGGGTAAAGGGATTGGGCCAACAATTTTTGCACCGGTTCTAAGGGCTGTATCCAAAAGGGTCTCACAGGTGTGATCCAACACCCGATGATCATAACTTTTCAGTTTTACTCTGATTCTTCCTCTTGGCATATAGTCCTTTTAACGTGCTAATTATACACAATCCTATCTATGAGATATGCTCATAGTTTTCATATAAGAAATACCCTGATCAAATAGTGTCCATGTTTCACCTTTACCTAGAACTACTCTTCTACTTTCTGTACCATCTGAAAGAGAGATTTCAACAACTGTCTGAGTATTACTTGGATGACAATTGACTTCGACTCGTTCTCCTTTTGGACCTTTTAGAATTGCTCTACGACCAGGGGCTATTGTTCCTTTAACAGGCTCATATCCCATCATTCGTTCCCCAGATAATAAAATTTCTGCAACCATATTTAAGCAATTATTTTTGTAATAACTCCAGCTCCAACAGTTTTTCCACCCTCCCGGATAGCAAAGCGGAGTCCATCTTCCATAGCAACCGGGGTAATTAATTTTCCTGTTATTTTAACAGTATCGCCCGGCATGGCCATTTCCACCCCTTCCGGAAGTTGAACCTCACCTGTCACATCTGTGGTTCTGATATAAAATTGCGGTCTATAACCTTTGAAAAATGGGGTGTGCCTGCCGCCCTCTTCTTTGGATAAAATATAAACTTCTGCTTCAAATTCTGCATGTGGGGTAATTGAACCTGGTTTTGCCAAAACTTGTCCTCTTTCCACATCATCTTTTTCAATGCCCCTAAGTAGAATTCCGGCATTATCACCGGCCTGGCCTTCATCAAGCATTTTATGAAACATTTCAATTCCGGTAACAACAGACTTTTTGGTAGGCTTAATTCCCACAATCTCTATTTCTTCATTAACTTTAACCTTACCTCTTTCAATGCGCCCAGTGACCACTGTACCACGACCTTTGATGGAGAAAACATCCTCAACCGCCATTAAAAATGGTTTTTCCGTATCCCTGACAGGAGTGGGTATCCACTCATCCACCTTGGCCATCAGTTCCTCAATACTCTTGACAGCTTCCGCATCCCCTTCCAAAGCTTTTTTAGCGCTGCCACGGATTATGGGAGATTGCGGGTCATATTCATATTTTTTAAGTAAATCCCTAACTTCCTCTTCCACCAAATCAAGTAGTTCCGGATCATCAACCATATCTACTTTATTAAGAAAAACCACAATGGCCGGAACTCCCACCTGGCGGGCCAGCAGAAGATGTTCTCTGGTTTGAGGCATTGGTCCATCAGGAGCAGACACCACTAAAATGGCGCCATCTGTTTGGGCGGCGCCGGTAATCATGTTTTTAATGTAATCTGCGTGTCCAGGCATGTCTATGTGGGCATAATGTCTTTTTTCTGTTTCATATTCCTGATGGGAAATGTTAATGGTAATTCCGCGGGCTTTTTCCTCCGGAGCATTGTCAATTTGGTCAACAGTTCTTACCTCTGCCAAGCCTTTAGCAGCCAATACCTTGGTAATAGCTGCAGTTAAAGTAGTTTTACCATGGTCAACATGACCCATGGTTCCCACATTAACGTGGGGTTTTGTTCTGTCAAATTTTTTCTGTTCAGCCATATTTTTAATATTTTACCCTATCCAGGCAATAAATACCAGCCCTTTACTAAGCTGGTAACAGATGTAAATATACCCTATTCACCCTTTAAATGCAAGCGTCTAAATTATAAATGGTTTATAGCTGCAGGAGGCCGAAGATGTTGCCGTTAACTTAAATTTTTCTTTTCCTGATCTTCTGCTTCTCTAGTTACCTGTTCAACCCACGCCCAATAATCTGCCAAACCTTGCACCTTTTTTTGCCTGTCACTAAACGGTACTGCACCACCGGATTCCTTGGAAAATTCATCAAATCTTCCCTTTGCAAATATAGACATCTCTTCATAAGTTAAGTTTTTTATTATTTCTGCCTCATCAGTTTTTTGTGTTGCTAAACTAGTTTGAATAGTTGCTGTTCTCCACTTTGTGGATTCTCTACGGAAATCATTTGCTATTGAGCGAATATCTATATGTTTTTTCTGTAAAGTCCTCAGATCATATGGAGGTAACACAAAAGTTATGCACTTAGCAATAAAAGAAGCTGGGACTTTTACCAAAATATAACAATTCATTTTCCGATTGTTCCTGTGGCTGATGGGACCGGGTAAGATCCGACCTAAAATTTCCCTTTGCTACATCATCAAATAAACCTTTTAAATCCAAATCTGCAAATGGATCCTGTGACTCTTCAGGCCTCTGTTGTTCTACCATAGCCGTGTATTATAACGTTTAAGTGCAAGTAAAACAAACTTACGCAATATTCCCCATAGAAATCCGACAGTTGGAGTAAAATATGTTTGTGTTAAATATAACTAAGATAACACTGGTCTGGGAACTATATGGGGCAGGAGTTCCAAAGGCTCACATTGCTTCCAGGTTA